>Ga0325402_1000591_pt1 | contig 26153 bp, 13 predicted proteins | sample PopdelMetagenome_22_FD_207212 | JGI IMG/M metagenome (GOLD analysis project Ga0325402, IMG submission 207212) | Populus deltoides microbial communities from Bellville, Georgia, United States - Xylem-PdKOR-R3 | ecosystem: Host-associated > Plants > Phyllosphere > Stem > Wood/Secondary xylem...
CAAGGTAAGAATGATTGGTGAATGTATTGCACGTGATATTTATTAGGGGAGGCCGCAACGCTCTAGAAACAGGTGCAAGTTCCTCCAATAAACAAGTCTGGCATTTTATGGTGGCTATGGATGCGGCTCTTCCATCGGGGCTAACACTTTTTTTTTATTTTTAGATTAGAGAAACCCCACTCTCCATAAAGCGTATTTTATGGGCCCAAGTGAGGGAGTAAAACCCCGGCTGTCCCAGGCTCTTACAAGAGATGCACGCCCTGACTCGAACTCAAGACCTGCTGTGCAGATCTCAAACCCTTTGCCATCACGCTATGCCCCTTGGGGTCGGGGCCAACACATGTTGATGTAATCATGATGGTGTGTCGCTGGAAGCATTTTTTTATTTATTTTTCTCTCTTTTCTCTTTTTTCTCCTTGAAATTTGCGCTGACCATTCTAAATTTCAAAGTTGTCTTCTTATTTTTTTATTATTTTAAATTTGATCCTCATTCTTTTTATTATTTTTTTATCCTTTTCTAAAATTTCAAATCATTTTCAATTTTATCCTTCAACAAAAAGTTGCATGTTGTCCTCTTATTTTATTTTTCAATTTTAAATTTGGTCCTCATTCTTTTAATTGTTATTTTTTTAGTTTTTTATCCTTTTGTAAAATTGATTTTTTTCTTCAATTTTATCATTTAATCCAAAAATGAAAACGTTCTCTCATTTGTTTTTATTTTTAATTCAATTTTCGTTATTTTGATTATTGTTTTCTTCGTTTTAGATCCTTTTGTAAATTTGATTTTTTTTTTAAGTTCATCCTTTGACATGGAGTTGGTTAAAAATTTGGCTCAGTGTTTTTTTTATGGGGGATTTTATGTTTTATGACTCGAGTGGTAGATTTGAAAACTTAACCGTAGTTAACATTGTTCTTTCTTAATTTTTAGGGTTTATTTGTTTACACTGATTTTCTTTGCAATTTCATCATTTCACGTTAGTTTTTTTAATTGCGCTTCATGATTTTTTTTAATTTTCTTTCTATTCAATAATCCTGATATCATCATCTGGATCACGAGTTTAGCAAGTTAACCTAAATTGACTCGAGTATGTTATTAGGTTGTTTTTTTAATTTAATATTTTTTACTTTTATCATTCAATATTAAGTTATTTTAAAATTGAACTCCATAATTTTTTTTTATATTGAGTTATCTCATTCACATTATTCAGGTCATGAAGTTTGATAAGCATACTTGATTTGTTGGTGTTTTTTTTTTGTTATCTTTGATGTGTTGAGGATTGGACTTTAATATTTTTTTTGTTTGCTTTCTCTTGGTTTATTGATCTTATGAATAGAGTTGCGGATTTAACATATTTGCTCAGATTGACTTAAATTATTTTTTTAAATTTTATTATTTTATATTGCATTGACTTGAAATTGAACTTCGTTGCTTTTTTCTTGGTGTTCTCATGGGTTAATTCAATCCATTTACTTTTATTTTTATTGTCTGTTTTTTATTATTTAATTAAATAATAAATATTATTTGACTTAATTAGAGATCAAAGTTATTGATTTTTTTATACACGTCACCCAAATATCTTTTTATATTAAAAAAATTAGTTTGTCCCATATTATATAGCAAGAGGCTACAAATCTAGTCTCATAACTATTTTTACCATGTGGTGGCCCAAATCAAGCGAAAGCGTGAAACTCAAGATTGAATTAAGTCCTTGCGTTATTACATGATCAAAGAACACTACAGCTTCGTGTTCTCGTTGCATGATAATTACATTTCTGCATCGGTTTTTCTATATAGCCGCATCAAAATTTCCATTTCATAACTCATCAGAAGCAGCCAGGCCATGCAATACCTTATGGCATCTTCGAGTTTCGTTCGGACAGCAAATGATCCACTTCCTAGAATCCTCGGCATCATCATCTTACAAGTGGTATGAGCAAGTATTCGGCATAAAATAGCTGCCAGAGGAACAGGCAAATGTTATAAAGAAATTAGTTTTAAGGAACGGAATAATCACCATGTAAAGGTGTAAAGCTTGTGTTACTGTCTGCTAATTCACTCTTAATACTGATTAATGACCGGGAATGATCTATGATCAGCACCAAGGCCTGTAGGATCTCTAAAATGGACCAGCCTAAACAAGCTCTCCATGAGGACCAGATTGGCCAACATTTCTTTTAATTATCTTGCAGCACTTCTCTAAGAAGTCTATACATGCAACAATCCTCTAAGAAAAAATAAAGGAATGGAAAAGAGAGAATATCAACACGATAGAATTCTGATTTCCAGATTTGTATGCAAACTCAAACTCAATCTAGTCAGGAAGCAATGAAGGAGCATATCCATCAGATTTTGAATTCAAACTTACTATATATCCAGCAAAATAACTGAACAAGAATAAACAGTCCGATCACTTATCATCTACAGTGTTTAAGATGCTTTTCAAAAGTAATTTTGGATTGAAAAAACATCTAATTAATATTTTTTTTTGTTTTATGATGATTATGATTATGAAAATCATCTAATTTTTTATTTTATTTTGATGTATTTTCCAGTAAAAAGTTATTTTGAAAAGCACCATACACTATAGTTCCAAATACACATACATAAAGATTGAATTATTTAAAAAAGATGAATGAAATTGATAAATGATTAGTAAAAAAATGACTACTGCTTGAAACTCAAGATGGTAATAAGAAAATATTACAGAAATCATGCATTGAGAAGCATTGCATGCTAAATACACAGGTTATCTATTCACTGATTTACTTGGAGTGAAATTTACTGGTTTTATTTAGTCGTCTATTTTCTTGCATTCTTCCTGCAATGTTGAAGTCACAAGCTATGATGGTAGATGGTTACCTTCCAAATAAACATATAGCAGGAAATTGTTGAAGCTTTGCTCTTCAGATCAACAGATTTGGCATGGTTCCACAGCATTGAAGCCAAGATGGCATGACCCAATACCTGGCCAAACGCAATGCGTGTTAGAATCAAAACACGAGAAACAGTAAAATTAAATTAGAAAAACGTCTCAGGAAACTACATCATCCTTTTTATGAACCTATAAATAATATGCAGACATTCAGCCAACATCCCATTTGAAGGTTTCAGACCTTTCATTAGATGAGATGCCCCCCGTTCACATGCAAGCTTATGATAAAATGTAAACCAAGTCTCCTTGTTAATCCACAGTTGGTAATAATTCATGCCGGACCAACTGTTTCTAAAAGCTTCAAATTTTGCCATTTTGTAAAGGAAGCCATCAGCAAAGGAAATTCAAAACAACCATGCAGAGTTTCAGAACTCACATGGAAAGCCAGGTATAACCAGGATGTATGCTTAACAATAAAGATTTATATAATCATTTCAGCCGACTTGGGGAAACATGTGTCCCAACACAGTCATTTTTTCTCCCCTTCAAAAACAATACAAGGAAGGAAGCTATATCACTGAACGCACTCCAGAAGAACGGAAATCTATACATGCTAACATTCGTCAGTTGCATACATGAAGAAGCAAGAACGCTACCGTGATATACATTTGCTCCAATTGTAGGAAGTTGCTGCTCCGACCAGAATGGCAACAGCATAAGCAATTTCAAGTAATGAATACATGTCCAAAATACCTGAGCAAAGTAAATCAGGCATGGCCAAGAGACATCAGTAAAAACAAAGGTTACTAGCTAGGAGTTCTCCATTTGGAATATGTATAATATGTTCTAAACTGACCCATTTTTGTCCCAAACGCACTGTAAAAGACTGGATTCCAAAAATCTTATCTCCTTCGATATCAGGTATATCCTGCACGTACAATTTGTTCACAGCAACACATTTATCGGCAAACCTAGTGCAAAATACAAAGCTAACTAGAAGATTTTCTGCCTTGACTCCTCCCCTATTACTAAAATTAAATTCAAATAAATAAATACCATTTACCTTGAATAGTGCTATAACAACTGAGAAGAAGCTCATAAATGAAGTTGAAAAAATTAGAGGCTTTGAAAAGAAAGGTGATCGTCCGTACACATGGGTCTGGAAACAGGCAGAGTACTAATCAGGCACTTAAAACGTACAAGACCGTGTAACATGACTCCAAAGCTAAGATCTTTCATGCCCATACATAGCAGAAAATTGATGAATACAACAATCGATTCAACAAGGACTGTCTGTCATTTTTGTTATATTGAAGTTGGAACGGTCTGAAGCACTGACACAGTACTGAAACCTGCCACACAGTGTTGTGCAGGGAACAGCCCCATAATGGTGTTTTGGAGGCCCTTAATTCTATGTATCTGATATCTTTCAAGTTACTTTCCATATGCAAAGGAAAGAAGTACCTGCATATGCAGATAAAAGGCAAGTTGAAAAATCACCGCCCTAACAGCTAGGATGCACATTGCTGCAATGAACGCAAACCTTTTCCATATCAATAGTGGCAGCTGAAATAACACATAGATACAATGACAGTTATTTAATATTTGAACCCTGAAAAAAAAAAAAAAAGCAGTGGCGAAAGAATATACAGACACGCACAGAATATAAAGATGAGCTTGCATATGTGGATGAAAATCTGCAATTGTAGTTAGACAAACTCACATTGATTGAATATGCTGTTCCAAGAACAAAACTGATGAAAAGAGCCCAAAATAATGGCCACGAACCAACAATTTATCCAAGCCAAAAGCTCTCGAAAAAAGGAAACAATTAGCATTTTCAATGGAATCCTCCAGATGCAGTGAATGAGTATTCCAAGTGGAAAGAGAAACTCGCCCTGTTATAACTGATAATTTACTATTACAGGGTAATACTAGATCCATGAACAAGAAAGAAGAAAGAAAAATATAATGAATCATAGATATTTCAAAAGATATAACTAAAATCTTGAGAAACTGATTTGCATATGCTCTCTACTAAGCAATCAGTTCTCAAACAGCATATTGAGCAATCACATGTTAGTTGAGTTTGACACAGCCTTATTGTGCATGTTCTTGGGTCTCTCCACCTGCTAATTTGACATTTGGCCTGAACTAACACTAAAATAACCACTCTAACCATGATTACATGAGCTATTCACTAATTTCCTAGTGTGATTTTGGGCAGACATATACAGCGGAGACAGGACTATATTTATTTTTTTGCACAAATATAAAAAATTAAGGATTATCCACCACTGTAAGCAAGTAATAATCTATGAATAAGAATATTCTTGAATATAGATACCATGATGGAGAAAGATGTAACAATCATCACGCCAGTGCTTACAGAGTACTCCCCCGATGCCACTGGAAGATATGGTTTGTTAACCTGCAATGATAACAGTTTGATATTTTTCTGGGGTGAACATTGTAGGCATTTCTAATATAACAACGGAATACTAGATGGAAAATGAATAAGAGAGACAGCTAAACTATCTGATTCTTCCTTATTTGATCAATTTGGTATGAAGTCAAAAGAAGATCTTTGAAGATAGCAAACAACTGATCCTTGCAGCACTTTCCCATTGTGTCTTCAGTTATTAGCTGAAAGCTTTCCGTTTTGTTACAATGATTTGCTAAGCAAAGCTACCTTGTCTGTTTCGATGTCAGTCAACTGATTTAAGCCCACAATATAAATATTCATCATGAGAGCAGCGGCCACAGCCTGCAACACCAAAATAACAAATAAATAAAGGGTGATGATGATTATGATTATCAGAGCCAATTAATGAGCTCTTTAAATCGACTTGAAATAGTCGGGCATTACCTCCAGCACCCCTGTGAAAAATAGTGGAGAAATATCTGGGAGCTTCTCGATTGCAGGGAGAGAAACTGATAAGATGCTCAAAGCCTGTTCGTAGAAAAGTAAAAATGAACCTTTCTTTTTTCCACATGGAAAGGGCGAAAAAGAGAATCAGATTCACAAAATTCTTAGAAGCTGGTAACGATATACAATGATCATTAAACCTTTGTTGAATTTGTACGACAAACTTTGACTTAACTGTGCCAGTAACAGTGTGAGGCCGTGAAAATCTGTAGAAAGCGTCTAATGTACTTCTTACAGATTTTGAAGTGCTTTCAGGCCCAGATTCAGGAGGTTGTCCAGAGGCGGCATGCACTAAGAACTTAGCATTATTTTCCTGGTAAATTTTAGATTTTATCACAGTACATCCACTATGATGCTGCTGAAACCTAACAGCATTCTGTCGTTCAAGGATCTTCCATGCTCTGCAACTGGAATCTTGAACTGCTTCTATGGATTATCCCGGCAATCAGAACAATATGGAATTGTGGTCATATAGGAGCAAAGTGAGCATGTAATTAGAGGTAAAAATGTTGAAATCAGAAACCTGGAAACAATCAACATGGGCTAGCAGAACACTCTACCTCTGAAAAACAAATGCTTAACTATATTCCACCTAGGAACTAAATCTTAGGAAACAGAGAATATTTAATAATCAAAATAAGCTACTATAGGAAATTTCATGGACTTTTTGTCATATATATCTATAACCTCAGTAAGAGTTGAAGTATCTAATTATCCCTTGCTCAGCAGTTTGTTATAAAGTCAAGGAGACCCATTCTGACAACAAAGGCGCCACATAAAATTGTTGTTGTAATTACTAAACTTGCACTGAAAACAAAATTAAACAAGCTCAGTAGAACAAGGAAACTAAAGCATGACTGGTTGATTCCCTGAGCATTCTTTGGAGTGTTTGCAAATACTATCTATAAACCACACATCATTAGCATCTTTCTCTTGCTTGAGAAGTGATTCAGCCAACAATGACATCCACTACAACCTAGAACTTTGCTAAATTCAGCAATGATTAAACCTCTGTCCACCATCAACTAAAGCCTGGATGCCAGAAAACTGAACGCAAATTGAGCTACACACAGTATGCTGCAGATGCTGTAGAAAAGAAGATAGCATTAAAATTCTCAAACATAAACCAATAATTGTTACCCATTCTTCACTATATGGACTTGTTTTGTCACCTTACAACCTATAGTTTTTCTTCTTTTTGTGGAAGTGATACCTTATTTTTTCAAATAAGGTCTGAAGATACTTAATTGTGGATCATTTGAATAGGAAAGGAAGATTGTTATCAAAATGAATTATCACATAGAGGAAGATCACATTTAATGAAAAAAAAAAAAAAGCTACAGAAAAGATTGGAAATGTAATGCTCTAGTTCCTTAGATCTCTTTTGTTGTTATCCATTTTTCATCACACAAAAAAATCAAGAAAACAAAAAAAAATCCACAAATATAAAAGGATATACATGAAGAAAGCTTAGAAAATTGCTCAAATTTGTGGTGAAGGACCAAAATGATAAGTGAAAAGGTTGGAGAATCAGAATGTATAAGATTGACAAAATTGACGACATAATTTTGATTGACAAAAGACCCATTTGATGAAAATATTTTTATTTTGGGTAAAGAAATACAAATTTGGATGGGCAAGGATTCAATGAGGATTTTGAAAAGCTTAATTAATTTTATCGATGACTTAACTCCAAGGAAAATAAGTTTTTTGGAGTCAATTTAGGTGTTAATTGAAAGAAATTGAAGTTTAAGGACTGAAATAGAACTTTGAAAATTTTAATTGGTCAAATAAAGGGCTTAATTATTAAAAAAAATTAAAATTTGATAGCTAATTAGGGGTTTGATTGAAGGAATTCAAAACCAAGGACCACATCATAAAAGACGTGAGACTTCAAAGGCTGAAATCGACCAAATCAGGGCTCAAATTGAGAAAAATTAAAAGTTTGATAGTTAATTATGAGTCCAAGTGCACAAATCAAAAATCAAGGACCAAGATGAAAATGACACTAAACTTTGGGTCTATAATGATTGAGTTTGACAGGGGTAAAATTGCATGAAATTAATAGTTTGAGAGACAATTACAGGTGCAAATAAAAGCAATGGGAAGAATAGAGATTAAAATAAAACCTATCAAATCCCAAATTAAAAACCCTAATTTCTAGGGTTTTAACCTAGATGACACGTCGTTCACCTACTATTCATCTTTTTCTTTGGTAATTTTGGATGATTGTGGAGTTCTAGACTTTCAATTGGCACAAGATTTTTTGTAAATAGAAGAAGAACATCCCCTCTACATCCCTATTTCCATGAAATTTGACTTTTACATACCAATTCTTCTATAAAAGTCTCCTACATCTTGTATCTAATCAGCCATCACCGTCAATTCTGCCATTAACACGTCCAAAACTACCCGTTAACACAATCGAACTTGTCCCTAACTCCCTAACTCCAACCTTCATGAGGAACTTGTCCAAGATTTTGTCATTTTCAAGCCCTCAATTGCTTTGAAAACCAGGTGATGAAATTGTCCAATTTTTTCCTCTTTAGTTAGTTAAGTTCTAAGTATTTTAATTTCATTCTAAAAAGACACAAGGAATCCACTCATTTCTTAACACATTCATAATCAATTTATACAAATTTTAAATCACTTTACATTCATAAATTTCAATTTTCATCCTTACTCCCATTTTGCCAAAACATGTACAACAAAAAAAGGATACGATTCTCTTCAATTTATCTCATATAAGACATATTATCTATCCTATTTCCTCACACATACATTAATCTAGCACAATTATGCTTGAATAAACACAAATTCATCATATGTAATTTGGTCCCCTATTGGTCTGCCATTGAGCTAGGAACTCCATAATTTTCTTTATTTTTCTTCATAATTTAGCACCCATCATAACCTAATCTAACCCATTTGACTCAATTTGCATTTTTCATAATTTTTCATTATAGACCCTAACATAAAATTCATGAATTCAACCTCAATTGCTTTCGTTTTCATATGAGCTTGCTTGGTTAGGTATAGAACTCTTTACCAGATAATATTTTCCACTTCGAATCCCAATCAGTCAAAATTTTCCAAGTCCCTCCCTTTATTCCTATTGCTACCATGAACAATGTCCCTCAATTCCCCTTTCTTTCCATCACTTTTCTATCTTATTTAGGTTTTTTTGTGTGGTGATTAACTGTTCTCACAATCTCCCTTCAATTCCTTGATTCTCTGAAGGTTTTTCCTAAGAAATTTTTGATAAAATGAAGCTTTTCTTTCTTTTTCTTTCTATTCTTTGTTGTTGGCCTGAGAGAGAGAGAGAGAGAGAAAGAGAGAGAGTATTTATACTAGATATTTTTGTTAAATACACGTTAACCCCTCATTCTCATGTAATTCCAATTTGTCCTCATAATTTCTAATTTATTTTATCCCTTTTTTGTTTAGTATTACAACACTTTTATTTCATTTCAATTTCACCTTTAAAATAAAGATTTAATTTTTTTCTAAATCTTAATTACCCATTTTATCTCTAGGCTAAGATTTTTATATTTTTGAAAAATTTTAGTTGGAAGTTTACACAAATACAAATCATATCAGTCTTTGTTTTATCCTCTACTATTATTCTAAAACAATCATTTACTTCATATCTTATGACATATTTCCTGTTCATTATGCAAAATGAAAATGGGTCCCATTTTTCAAGCAGGTAAGTGCCCTAACGTATATTTTCATACAATCTTTCAATAGTATCAATCCATATTTCTAATCTCCAATTATAGATCTTAACATCTTCATAATCTTATTAAACTCAGTGAATCTACACTTGCACACTTTAAGTTGTCATTAAGGTCTAAAAATCCTCATGTGTGAATTGCCACAACGACTATCTTTTTACTAATCTTACATCACGATCTAGCTCTCCTTACAATTTAGAAATATGATACAATTAGTCCATCTCGATAACTCAACTCTTAACATCGTATATATATACTTTTTATCATCCTATTTTTATTTCACTTTACTTTCATTATTGCTGCCACTCATAGTATATCTAAATATTTCTTTTATTCCATATATAAATCCTTAGAACAAAGATCATTCAACCATCATATGTATTAGCCTACACTCATCCATCATCTTTTGGTTTGACTATTAACACCATTACTCATTACTTTACCATGGAATGCATCCGTTGTCTTAACCATTCTATCTTCCATTAACACCTCACATTAATCTCCTTTTATAAGTCTTCTAAATAAACCAACCCTCTCATATGAATATACAATACCCATTTGCATTTATTTCTCTTTCGTCAACCTTTACATTGTCATCCTTACGACCTATTATGATCTTTTCTTTGTTAATGACTTTTCCATACTTTTCCAGCTATTAAACAATCTCGTTCTTAATCTCAACTAATACCATCAGTCCCTGCCTCATGGCATATTTATTACACTATGTTGGTCACCTTTAAACCTTTCACTACAACTCGATATCTTGTTTAAAGCTTGTTATCTATATAGTTGTCACATTATCCTAGCTATCCTCAAAAGGATGTCAATCAAACCCGATTATCCACTCAAAGATGTTAACAGATCTAGCCATCCGCATAAGAACATCAATCAAATCCGGCCATCCATACAAGGACACTAATAAAATCTGGCCATCTACATAAAGACTTCAATCGATTTTGGCCATCCACAAAAGAACACCAATCAAATTCGGCCATCTGCATAAGAACGCCAATCAAATTTGGCCATCCACATAAGGATACCATTCAATTTCTTTTAGTTCTTTCACTTTATTCATTCTTTTCTTTTATATTTTCAACATAAAAAGTTTGAAAATGAATTTAAAGTTACAAAATTAATAAAACTTTAAAAGAAATTATGAGGTGTCAAGCACCTACCTGAGGTCTCCTATTAAATAATTGTACCCAATTAACATGCAGTCCTTATAACCTCTCATGCACCAAGAAAAATCAAACCATCACCAGTGTTCCACAAACACTGAAAATTTCCACTTCCCATCCTTATTCAATTCAAAATCTTGGTTTTATTAACAAAGCAAATTTCTTATCATTTCACACATGTACATAATGTCTAATGCTTAATGTTATAATACTAGAATATTGTTTAGTATTTTACTTATAACTAAAGTTGTAAACCTTATATTTAGGTGTGGCTATCCTTTTTAGAGAACTAAAAAATTAAGCTACAACTTAAATGAAGGGAAGAGAACATAGTTCTACCCTTAACACATCTAAAATTACTTGTTTTGGTGATAAATACAATTTGTCTAGCAAGCTTCAATTTGATATTTCTTCAATTTTTAATTCATATATAAAGTTTTATAACTCCAAATTAAGCAAACTTAGTTTCATTTGAAAGCTAACATCCCTAGTTATAACTTTCATAAAAATCATCCCCTTAATTCCTTCATTTTTAGTCTCTAATTCCATATACAAATCAAGTAACACAACCATCTAGATTCCAGTTTCCAAGTCTAGCAAACAACCAAGTATTTTCATGCATTTCTTCACCATTCGAGGTACCCATTTCTATCCATTATATCTTCTAACATCATTCTACATAAATCCTATAACAAACAACTTACTCAAATTTATCCTCCACTTGAAATGGTCCAATATAAAGATAAAGATTACTATAGGTTTTTCTCAATCGTCCACACTTTTCATTTATTTCATTCTTACTAACTTAATTCACAAAAAAGTTTCAACAAGATTAAAGTCTCCCTAAACATGTTTTCCTTAGCCAAAACTCATTTCCTAAGCTTTCATAATTTGTTACAGTAGCCTAAATAGTAACTCAATGAGTTACTATAACACACTCAAAACTAGCAGTAGGTTCGGATAGACCTAACTAAATCAAAATTAATCAAATCCCAATGGTGAATGGTTAGATCACGTAAATGGATAGATTTGCCTAGATTAAAGCAAAACCAAACTAACTTGAAAATTGATAGTCTATTGTTCAATGATGAACAACTTCTATTCAGAGTCTTTGATTCTGATATCCATTGTTCAAAATGAAAAGATCATAAAGACAAGAAATATGTCTAAAATCGAAGTATGATCTAACGGTGGACAATAGATGAAACAAATGGCAATTGTGACTAACCTGCAAACAGTTTTTCTTTGAAATTTTTTTAGGGTTATAACTCCTAAACATAAATCAATCCTTCAGCTCCTAACAATCAAATTGTAGAGGGTGTTGAGAAGCATAACATATCCTAAAAAAATCTCGATCTAATGGTAGAATATCGAGATATGGTCATCTAAGTTTCTACCCTTAAGGATTTTCTCTTTGTAACTAAAGGATAACCAGAAAAAAGAGCCAAACATATTTTTTTTTATAGAAAATATAAGCTTAAAAAATAGGGGGAAAAACCAAACATACTTAGGCAAACCTTCTAAACCTAGTTTAATTTAAAAAACTTTCAATTAAAAGAATTAGGACCAAAAGATAGATTAAAAATTGGTAGGGGTGAAATAGAAAAAAATTGTTGAGGGCTAACGCAATAAAATCAACCCAAAAAAATAAGAAAACAAAGGTAAAAAAAAAAACAGAGAGAATTAAACTGAAAAAAATAACAAAACAAATGTTAAAAAAATGATAAAAAATAAGAAAATATAAATTTAGAAAAAGAGAAAAAAGCATGGCAAACCTCTTAAATCTAGTCTAATATTTAAAAGTCGTATCCTGTGAAAATTTTGACCCAAATTCAATCAAAAAGCATAATTCTCAACCAATTTAATTTTGAAAGATGAGATTGATAGAAAAATATTAATAAAGAAACCTGCAAAAGCAATAAAAAGAATGGAGATAAAATTTGATAAAATAAAAGGAGGATGCACTTTAATGAAAAAATAAAAAATAATCCTAGATAAAATAAATATTAATTAAAAGAATTAGGTCCAAATTTTAAAGATAAAAAAAATTATAGGGGTGAAATTAAAAACATTTGTAAAAAACAAGCAAACCTAGACAAATATCATAAACATGATCAAATCTTAAAAAGCTCGCAACATATGAAACTCTAGATTCGGGTCCTAACAAGAAATTTATTATAAATCAATTTAAAAATATAAATTTCAAAAACTTGTCAAAGCAAAAAAAAAAAAAGATAACAAACCACCATAAACGCGCCACCTAAAAAGAAAGGGGACGCCGAGACGAATCAAATAATGCGACGAAATCACAGTTACAACCATTGGAGTCAGCCGCATGTGTCACTAGAAGGCAATGGAGCAGCTGACGCTTGTGTCACCTGCACAAGCAGCTTTTTCATTTTTTTAATTTATACAAAACTGAAAATGTCATTATGACTAAACAATAATAACAAACAAACCATGATGAAATTACAATCAAGTCCTTGAACCCAAGGTTAAAAAATTCAAATAGTAAGGATAATATAGTAATTATATTGTTCTATAAAATATGAAAATACAAAAACGCCCATGTGCAAAAGTCATTGAATTATTTTATTCAATGATTACATTAGTAATTTTACTATGTATTAAAAAATACAATTACTAAAATAACCTCATATAATCCTCAAAATATAATTGTATCATGGTAAAAAAATCATTTTACCTCTAAAAAATATAAAATGATCATGAAGCAAAATAATGATTATACTATTATAATGAATAAATAGGAACCCATGTTTTAGGGATTAGTTTTTTGGATAATAGTTTAAAGTGTGTGTGTGTGTGTGTGTTTTTTTTTTGTATCGGATTACAATTTGAATGGTAGTTTTAAAAGCATGGTTCCATTAAACGACAGTCTCTTTGAAATAGATGGGGTTGTGTATGTAGAGAGAGTGAGTTTACCGAGGATCTGAGTCCAAGAATCTTGTCTTTTGATAGCCCAAACAAACACCAACCATCCTCACCTTACCCTTACATGATCCATTACCGGAAAAAAAAAACCCACCTTGTTCGCCATCTTATCTTGTGCTCAAAATCAATCATTTCTAATAACTTTCGAACCCCCCAAAAAACCCTCCTCTCTGCTTAACCCTCTATGCCATGGAAAGCAGTCTGTTTGCAAACAAACCAGTGTATCCTATCCCAGTAAACAGGCCACCACCATTACCCAATAACCCACCATTAAAATTCAGCTCTGCTACACTGCCACCTCCTCCTTCTCCTCAATCCTCTTTTCATTTTGACTCTCTCCTCCAACACCTCCTCCACCTCTCTCCCCCACCCAATCACAAATTAAACAAAACCCAATTCCCTTCTCTTCAAATTTCCAATGATTCTTCTAGTCACAAACAGCTTTATAAGAACCCAAGTAGAAAGCCCATTTCGACTTCAGTTTCAGTTCTTGAGTTTGAAGTTGAGAAAGAAGAGGGTTTATCTGAAAATGAGTCACTTGAATTTTTGTCGAAAAGGGGTAAGTTGCTGCTAAATTCAATAAAGGAACAACCTTTGGGTGGTTTGAATGCTTTCTTTGAGTCTTGCAAGTTTGAGTTGCTTCAAGTTGATTTGATTGGTGTCTTGAAAGCACTAGACCTTTCTGGCGATTGTGGAAGAGCCATTTTGTTGTTTGAATGGCTGGTATTGAATCTAGGCACTGGAAATGTGAATTTAGATAATCAGGCTGTTGAATTAATGGCTAGGATTCTTGGTAGGGAGTCACAACATTCTATGGCATCAAAACTTTTTGATGTGATTCCCCTTGATGATTACTCGCTTGATGTTCGAGCATACACAACCATTCTGCACTCATATTCGCGATGTGGCAAGTATGAGAGGGCTGTTGCTATTTTTGAGAAAATGAACGAGTCAGGCTTGTCGCCAACTTTGGTCACTTACAATGTCATGCTTGATGTTTATGGGAAGATGGGTCGGTCTTGGAATAAGATTTTAGGTCTCTTAGATGAGATGAGAAGTAAAGGACTTGTTTTTGATGAGTTTACTTGCAGTACTGTTATATCTGCTTGTGGGAGGGAGGGCTTGTTGGATGAAGCAAAAGAGTTCTTTGTTGGATTGAAGTCTCAGGGATATGCTCCAGGAACTGTTACTTATAATGCTCTTCTGCAAGTATTTGGGAAGGCGGGGATTTATTCAGAGGCTTTGAGCATCATGAAAGAAATGGAAGATAATAATTGTCCACCTGATGCTGTGACATATAATGAGCTTGTGGCGGCTTATGTGAGAGCAGGATTCTACGAGGAAGGAGCAGCTTTAATAGACACAATGACTGAAAATGGGATTAAACCAAATGCTGTTACATATACCACCATGATAAATGCTTATGGCAGAGCAGCACAAGTGGACAAAGCTCTAAGTTTGTATGACCAGATGAAGGAGTCCGGCTGTGCTCCTAATGTGTGCACTTACAATGCTATCCTTGGGATGCTAGGGAAGAAGTCACAATCAGAGGAAATGATGAAGATACTCTGTGATATGAAAGTAAATGGATGTGCTCCTAATCGTATAACATGGAACACAATGCTTTCCATGTGTGGTAATAAGGGTATGCACAAATACGTAAAAAGGGTTTTTCAGGAAATGAAAAGTTGTGGTTTTGAGCCTGATAGAGATACATTCAATACTTTGATTACTGCATCTGGCCGTTGTGGTTCAGATATTGATGCAGAAAAAATTTACAACGAAATGCTTGAAGCAGGATTTACTCCCTCTGTTGCCACCTACAATGCTCTTCTGAATGCCCTGGCTCGACGAGGGGACTGGAGAACAGCGGAATCAGTCATCAAAGACATGAAGAATAAGGGCTTCAAACCCAGTGAAACCTCGTACTCATTAATTCTCAATTCTTATGCAAAGGGAGGGTACGTGAAAGGAATAAATAGGATTGAAAAGGATATTTATGATGGTCATATCTTTCCCAGTTGGATGCTTTTGAGAACCCTTGTTCTTGCATACTTCAAGTGTAGAGCACTAGCGGGTATGGAAAGGGCTTTTCAAGCATTGCAAAAGCATGGATACAAACCAGATTTAGTTGTCTTCAACTCAATGCTTTCTATGTTTTCCAGGAAAAACATGCATGACCGAGCCCATGAAATAATGCATTTGATTCAAGAGTGTGGACTGCAGCCAGATCTTGTTACTTACAATAGCTTAATGGACCTGTATGCCAGAGGAGGAGAGTGCTGGAAAGCAGAAGAGATTCTGAGGGAGCTACAAAACTCTGGTGGCAAATCTGACCTTATTTCTTATAACACTGTCATTAAAGGCTTTTGTAGACAAGGACTTATGCATGAAGCCCTAAGAACTCTATCCGAGATGATATCTAGAGGAATTCGACCATGTATAGTTACATACAATACTTTTGTTAGTGGCTATGCAGCAAAGGGAATGTTTGCAGAAATAGCTGAAGTGCTTAGCTACATGACTAAGCACGATTGCAGGCCAAATGAGCTAACCTACAAAATTGTCGTGGATGGTTATTGTAAAGCAAAAAAATTCAAAGAAGCCATGGATTTTGTATCAACTATTACAGATATTGATGATTCTTTTGATTATCAGTCTATGCGAAGGCTAGCTTCTCGTGTTCGGGAGAATATGCAGTCATGACTCACTTAAGCATTCCAAGCTTCTTGTTTGGTCCATCATGGGAACTATTGAGTGAGTAATCCTGAAAAAAATGTGAGCAACTGTTCAGCTTGTCCATGATTCTTCAAGTAAGTTCCCTGTGTAAATATATTTGTTAAGAAGAAGCTTTTTTTTTTTTCCAAAAATAAAAAAACTAGATAGAAATATGCTTCGGGTGCATGCTTTATTTATTGTATCTACCTCACAAAATCAGGTCTGTGACTGAAATTTCAGTCCCAAACATATCCTTGATTTGATTATTTTCTATATGGATTATGGAGGCAATAGGAATTGCCTTGTTTCCACCCCATACCTGATGATGATTCTTGTGTCCTTGCATTCCTATCCTTGTTGAGAATATGAATCCTCATTCTCTCATAGGGAATTTCCCATGAAGAAACTTGAAAGCTGCTGGTTAAATTATTTTATCGTAAGATCAGTGTCTAGATCATAATATGATGTGAAAGAAGTTCATACTTGCCTATTGTTTTTTTTTTTAAATAAGTTAGCCCATACAATTAGTATGCTTCTCGCATTGTAAAGTAATAACACATGATATACAAATAAAGAAACAATCACGAGATTTATAGCATTCGATACACAAACATACATAATCAGGTTCTGGGATTCTCATGTTGTCTTTCTCTAGCCTGAAATCTGGCCAGGGATTATTTCCATCCATCTCCCTAAACCTGATCTAAACAGGGTGATGATTTTCATGGCAGAGAATAGTGATATCTATGTTCTCACCCGTGGCTGTCTTAGCTTTGTAACATGTCTGGTCTTTGGTTCATTTTCCATTTAATTTTCATGGTTGATTACAAGAATTCTCTCTCCCTCCCTCTCTCTCACGATGATATACTTAACTACTATTTAATCTTTTATTTCCAGTCACATCCTTCTTAAGCATATGGCGTTTAACTTATTTTCACCATCAAATCAGTTCATTGATTAATAAATAACTAAGCATGTACTTCCAACACGATCAATTGACAAGGACTTCATGGTTATGCTTGAGTTACAAACATATTTGCATAATCTTCCTTCTGAAATCTTGAGGTTTTAATATAACTGTGCACTATTTTTTGTCAACCTGACGGAAGACCATCCCGAGTGGGTGTTTCAAACTTGAGTCCTCCACTTTTGGTGCAACTCTAATCTGCCAAGTTAGGTTGAGGGCCTTAACAATGCAACTGAACACTTGTTTAATTGAATCTTGTGTGCTAATTTGGTTGCAAGCACCACCTCTTTGTTAAATTTCTGATGTTTTTCAATTCAGGGAAAAAAAAGAAGAAAGTAGGTTCTCATTGAGTCTTATTCAAACGGGGATTCTTTGAGATCTCTTTTGATGTTTTTGTATGTCAGAGGATCTGACAATTATACGTTGGGATTTGTTTGGTGAACAGGGCTATTGGTGCTCACTGATCAGTGTTTGGAAATAAGCCAGTTCAAAGAGAGTTGATGATTTCAATAGTGAAACTGCCCGGGATTGTTTTCAGCTGGAAAATCAAATTTAAATAGAAGAGCTTTAACTGGAGTATCAACTGTCTGGAGGAAGTTGGGTGGCGGATTGCTTGGAAAATTGAGTATTGTAAGTATAATTGGGGAATACCTGCTGTATTCTTGCTTAGTGTATATGTAGTACAATTGTTTTCAAGGCTGTTTTACTTACATACACCCAACTTAAGTAACAAATTATCCCACCACCTTCTTGTTATGTATTAACGAGTAAAATACTATGTCATGGAGACGAAAAATAAAAAAATTGTGTGTGAGTTGTTCTTACTTGCGAGTTATGTTCAAGCTTAAACATTAAGGGGTTACTAACAATACCATCACTAATATTGTCAACACGTGACAAAGTGCTAATTGCTAGAGATTGATAACTACAACAGACAAGAAATGGAGGTCTTGTTTACACAGGTATCACACCTTCAAGCAGTCTGAGAAGCATTTTATGATATCACATTTCGCAAATGGCCATAACTCTCATTATTTCCTTTCTAACACTACAAAGAAAGAACACTTATCTCTTCCATTCAGAACTTCAGACGGATTTAGAAAACTAAGTTAAGTTCATAATGTGATGATCACTAGCTAAACCTACCAGCAACAGAGCCTTCCCTGCCTGCAATCTACGCCGTTTGGCACAAAAGACACCACTACTTGCTCGACGACAATTGAGAACATAAACAAGTTCCAATTTTTTTAATTCTCGTTGAAAGAAGAAGGTAATCAGGCATTAGCAATTTCAGTTCACAAGCGAAGCACCTAGAATTCACAGGGAACAATGTGCCGCGCATTTAACATCTCTGAAGGGAAGATTAGGAGAAAAAAAGAAAACCGCAGAGTAAAGAATGGAGATCCAAGGACCAAAGCCATTAAGGAGATGAGCTAATAGGCTAACTTTCAAGGCACTCGAAATTTATTAGTTACAGGAAGCCAGCAATGCAAAGAAGTGGGTACTTTGACAGATACAACGAAGAGCCTAATAAATATTAGTAAGAAAGAAAACTTTATCATCCAACACAATAGTTGTCCTGTTTATTTTTATGTTTTAAAAATATTTTAAAAAATTTAAATATTTTTTATTTTTTTACTTTAAATTAATATTTTTTTTGTATTTTTAAATCATTTTGATGCGCTGATATCAAAAATAATTTTTAAAAAATAAAAAAATATTATTTTAATATTTTTTAAAGTGAAAAAAATTACTTTAAAAAATAACCGCAATTACACTCCTAAATAGATTAGCAATCACTTCACGAACAGAAAATCAGAATGAATATTACTATAAGAAGCAAAACACACCCATACTAAACAAAATTTAATATAGATCTCAATAAAGGTGTAGTACAATCAGATCTATGCTAAATCAAAACCAAACCAAAAACCAGCAACACATCTAATTTACATCTAATTTATTAGTCTTGAAGAGTAAAAACTACCCTGCAGCAAATAATATAAAGAAACAACCAAGTTCTAAAAAAAATTTAAAAAATCACATAAACAAAAAAAAATTAAATACCAAATTACCAGCAACAACCCTTAAACGTGTCTTTTACCAAGCTTTTTTATCCTTAAATACAACAAAAAAAAGAGAGAAAGAGAGAGACATCTCACATTATTTGAAAGATAGAGAGAGAAGTGAGCTATGGTTTTTGTGGTTTAATTTGGGAGAAAGGAGTTAATTAAAGTAGTATTTATACTCCATCAAAACTCATAAAATCAATGCAAAATCACAAGTTTGTAAGGATTTACCCGAGTCAGGTTTGATTATATTGGTGTTCGAGTTTTTGACTCGATTTTGCACTCTAAATATAAATTGACTTATAAAATCATATGATCTTATGAGTCAACTTGTAATTTTAACTTTGATAAAATGTAAAAAAAAAAAAAAACAAAGATGAATGATCAAACTTTATAATTTTTCATAGCACCAATTAATAAAATTATCCAATATATATTCTTTTATTTTTTTTACATAATATATTTTACATTCATGAAAAGGGTTGTAAAAAGTATGTTTTATTTCAATTCTTTTTTATAAATCAAATTCATAGATATTACCAACCAGTTTGGAACCAAATCATATGTGGAATTGAATTCAAGTTTACAATCTCTATCTCTATATTCTTTACTTTAACCACTTTAATTATATTTTTAATTAATTGTGTTTAATTGAGTTAATTGCAATATTTATTATTATTAGTGAAACACCTAATTCACCTCTTCTTAGGTGTTATTGTTGCCTTAATCATAGAATAACAATATCATGATAACTCTTAAAACTAAACTTTTTTATCACCAAGCCTAAAACATCATAACCAATTAGTTTAGTCAAGGTTTCAATCATATATGGCCTGCCATTTATGCCCTAACATAGGAGGAGACTTTAAAGTTTGGATGTAGCTTGTTTAAGTCTCTCTACTCAAAGACCTATCCACCTATCAAATTGAAGCAGAAAAGAAACCCATATGAGAGAGATATGATTTTTTTAAGACAACTTATAAATTTTGTCAGCAGATAGGTTTTGTGAAAAAACAAGTTCAACTTACTTTTTAAGCATCCAAACCGAAGTGACAATTATTTCTTTGTATGGAAAAGGTCTTTATTTAGGCAATTTAACTTCTCTAAGTCTAAAGTCAAAGCTTGAAGATTTTATACAAGACTATTTTTTCTTCTTTTTAAGTAAATAGTTATTGTATTACTTAAATGTAGATTGTTTACTTTGAAAAGAAATATTATTATTTTAGAGGATACAAATGAATTAGAGGGATGTGAGGGATTAGGGTTTTCTATCAAATAAAAAGAAAGATAGAAAGAAAAAGAAAGAGGCGGCTAGAAATAAGAAGAAAACTCTCACTCTTTTCTCCTATACCTGAAAGATTGATACCTATTGAGCGTAGTATCATTGATGCAAAAAATAAAGGGATTGGTAGATAAAATATCCTGAGGCTGCACAATTGATCTCAAATATAGCAGCCAACTCGAAACAATTTGGCACCCATAAAGACTTCTTAAGCAAATGAGTAAACGAGATAAGTATTGTTAACCTTAAGAATAAATTTAATAATCTTACTTCTCTTGTGCGTTCTTTGGCTTGTGAAAATGTATAATAAGTGAAAGTTTGTAGCATATACTCGTTACAAGGTCATGCTTCAGATATGTGCCTAATAATACAAGAAGATTACATTGAACAAGCTAATGCAACTGATGGAGCATTCAATGGCTAGCCTCAACATAAATATAATCCCTTTTCTAACACGTACAATCCCGGATTGAGAGATTATCTGAACTTACACTATAGGAACCTACCTCAACAAGGCAAACAAGGTCGACAGTTCCACCCCTATAGATTTCATCCCCAACAGAATTATCAAGTGAGACAACCCCTTGCATTTACAAATTTCAATGTTATAAGGTCATCGAGTGATGATCTTCATGAGATGATGAGAACCTTAGCATCTAACACTATGACTTTACAACAAAATATCATGTCTTAGCAATAGGAAACAAGGTCAAGCATTTAGAACTTAGAGAAGAAAATGGGACAAGTAGCTTCAAGTGTAGGGAAATTAGAAGCATAAATCAACAGAAAATTGTCCTTCCAAAAAAGAATGTTAGTGCGATCACACTACAGAGTAGGAAATAACTTAAAGAGCAAAGGTCGAAACAAATTGAGATGAAAAAAGAAAAAGAGATAGAAATCAAATTGAGCATAAAGAAGAAAAAACCTACTTTTTCACAAACTAAAATAACCACCAATACTCTAAAAGTAAGTCCTAACTCAATGAATTCTAATTTCAAAAAAATCCCTCCCTTTTCTTTGATTTCTTTTAGGTCTAAGAAAGATAACAAAAAAAAAGAAGATTTTAGAGGTTTTAAAAAAAGTAGAACTCAACATTTCTTTGATTGATGCTATCAAACAAATTCTCAAATATATCAAATTCTTGAAGGAGCTGTGTACTACCAAAAAAGCTTACAAGTTAAAAGGCTATAAAACGATAAATATAAGTGAAGTTGTATTTATTGTTGTTTAAAAGAATTTTCCTTTAAAGCAAAAGGACTCAAATGCATTTACTATCCCATGTGTTATTAGTAATGCTAGCTTTAAAAGGGTTTTCTATGATTTGGGTGCATCCATTAATGTTATACCTAAACATGTTTATGATTCTCTTAGTCTTGAGCTTTTGATTAAAACTAGTATTGTAATACAACTTGCGGATCGTTGTTTTGTTTATCCACTTGGTATAATAGAAGATGTCCTAATCAAGATTGATAGGTTGGTTATTCCATACAACTTTTATATTCTTGATATGGAACATGATTCCTCAAACACCAACACTCTTATCTTATTTGGAAGACCATTCTTGAAAACTACCAACACTAAAATTAATTGTGGTAAGGATACTTTGTCTATGGACAATGATACAATCCTTATTTATCTTCAAATTTTACCTAGGGTCTTAGACCGTTCGAATGTGTCGTGAACACTTTTTTCAATCAAATACTCACAAATACATATACAAGTATAATTAATTTTAATTACAAATACAAGAAGAATAAAATAAAATACAAGTATAAAATAAAAATTAGATTTGTGAATTATTGAAATGCTGCTGACCTAAGTGAAATTCCTATTTTCCCTTTTTAGATAGTGAAATTATAATTTCCACCCTAACAATACACTTGCATTGTTCCCTTAGCGTGTGTGTCTCACGTGTCTTTGTTGTCAATGGCTCGGTGATGATTTTAACAACATTTTTAGCATGTTAAACATTCCATAAACAAGCTCTTGATCTTGTCCATCCATTTATGGTAGTTGTTTATCTCACAACCAACCAAAGAGGGAGGTTAGTGATGATGAAGTTTGATTTGGCCTTTCTATTTTCTTATTTTGTTGTAAAAAAGTAACAAATACATAAGAACATCTTTATTAGAAAAATGGTGACCTCAAGACTTGGTAGCGCACATAATAAAATAAACACATAAGCATATAAAATTCTAATTATCAAATGTAAATGATAGGATTCTTGATTTTTACTACATTCTTAACGCAAGGCTAAACATCAAACCTAATGGAATCAAACACAGACTACACATAAAATATCATCATTAACAAAAACCAACCATCCCTTTGGGTTTTTTTTTTTATGTATATATATATATATATAACATGAAAATTTTTATCACATAAAAGAAATTACGTGTATGAAATATAATATAAATATGTTTTCAAATGATCGATCAATAATGAACCGATAAGGGTGAATCGACACAAGCTTTAGAAAATAAAATTAGTTAAATAAAGTACTCATGGGTAAACCAACTAGAAAACACAAGTTTAATCAATTAACCAATTGGTCAAAACAAACTACTCATAGGTGAATCAATCACAAAAAGAGGTTTTCCAACCAATTGGTCAAAACAAACTACTCTTGGATGGACCAATTTGAACACAAGATTTTGAAAATGAATAACTAAAATGAATTGTTCATGAGTGAACTAATAAAAAAATGTAGGTTTTGAAATCAATTGGTCGAAATGAATTGCTTATAAGTGAAGCAATTAAACACAAGATTTTGAAAAAGGATTAGTCAAAATGAACCAATCATAAAATCACTGGATTTGAAATCAATTGATCAAAACAAACTACTCATGGGTGACCCAATTGAACACAAGATTTTGAAAAAGGTCGATCAAAATGAACCGCTTATGGATGAACCAATAAAAAATTATAAGATTTTTTTTATGAATTCAACAATTCTTAAAATTCACCTCATATCGATGGTTAAGATTAAAAAATAATCAAGCAATCAATATTCATCAAGTCATCTTGAATCGAAAAATTAAAACATACAATCAAAATTAGAAAATAAATTTTGAGATTTCATTTGACAAAACAATTCATGAAGATGCCTTATATACAATCAATCAAGAAATCAATAAGTAATCATCCATGAAAACAATTGATCAAATAATTAGTTATAGAAATAAATGGTTGATAAATCATTCAAGTATGATTAGGTAAACATCAGGATTAATAATCGTCTTGGACAATTCTTAAAAATCAAATCATAGTCCCATCATCCTAGTTTCATCATAGAACGTTGATACAATCCTTATTTCTCTTCAAAATTTACTCAGGGTCTCATATCCCTTAGGTGTGGCACGCTAATGTGTGCTGCAAACACTTTATTCAATCAAATATGATACACATACAAGTATATTTATTTTTATTGTAAATACTAGTAGAATAAAATACAATAAAATAAGTTGTTGATCTAAGTAAAATTACTATTTTGCCTTTCTTATATAATGAAATTACAATTTTGCCCCTTATAGTGCACTTGCATTGTTCACTTGACCCGTGTGTCTCACGTGCCTCTATTTTTGGTGCTTGGTGACCATTTTGACAATATTTTTGGCATGTTGAACAATCCACCATCAAGCTATCAATCTTGTTTGTCCACTAATGATGGTTGTGTATCTCACAGCCAACCAGGGAGGGAGATAAATAATGATGAAGTTCGATTTGGTCCTTTTATTTTATTGCTTTTAGTAATCACTAACAACAAAATTGATGATGGGAACACCATGGGTTTTGGTCTGGGAAAAGTGTCATTTCTTTTTGTGGTGGTCTCAAGGTGTTTTGTGGTCGGATAAAAGAGAAACATTGTTGGTTTCACCATCGATGAGGAGAAAGAAAGAGACGCGAACTAGGCTCTGGTATGACATGCTCTATGGTGAATACATAGGCTCACTTGGTTAGGTGGTTCAGGTCATGCTTGATTTGATCCAATTATCCAAATCTAAATTATCTTAAATTTATTCTACAGTGAGGTATGATTGGGTGAGTGAGCTTAGGCTAGGTTTCTAAATCAACGGTTGAGATTTATTTAGTGTTTTGGGATGAACGACAAGATTTCTTCCCTTTTTTCTTTCTTTTTTCAAGGGCCATGATTTCTTATTCTTATTTTTTTAAAAAAAAAAAGAGTAGAGAACAAACATAATATGGGTGGTTGAATTAATTTGGCAAAGCTTTGTTTTCTAAACTTCTTCACATAATGCATCACCCAACGATTAATAATATCCCATCTTACCTCCTCTTCACTTGGATATATTATATATATCCAAGTGAAGAGGAGGTAAGATGGGATATTATTAATTACATCTTATTTGTCATCACCAAAAAATAAATTTTGACTATTGAAAATATTTTTTTACTCTAAAAAATGATTTAATCACAAAATAATGAATTTGACTTTGGTAAATCATTTTTGACTAGTTTTGACTTGCAAATCTGATTTTGACTACAGGTATTTATAGATATAATTGATTAGAGTTTAGGCCTATAAATATATTCAACCCAACTTCTAATATTTTACAAATTATAAACTCGATTTATTCAAATTTGTTTAGATTTGAAGGGTTAGATATATCGGGATGGGTTAATGTTTTATATGGATATCACAAATATCCACATATTGAACTTATATTTTTAATTTTCAAGGGTTAGGCTTAATTAGAACTAAGATTTTTGCTTGATAAATTAGTTCAAAACTTGTTATAAGCTATAACAAATAATTTAGGTTTAATACATCAACTTAACAATTGAATAAAATAAAAGAATCAATTGTGGAAAAAGGATAGAACATATAACAACAAATTATGTTTCTTACTATAGGGTTTATAAGTTAGGTTGAGTAGACTGAGTTTCAAAAATCTTGATCCACCATTCGACCCTTGATATTGATTTCCTAGGTTTTTCGACTCACTATCATCTATAATATCCATATTATCTAACTTTGATGGGTGTGTCAAGTCAGATAATGCAAATATTATAGATGGTTTGTTTTTTTGAACACCACTAGTTTTGATTGCAAAACGATGGTTTTGACTAATTTTGATGGGAAACCTGATTTTGATCATAAAATGATAGACTTGATCTCAATAAACCAATTTCGACGCGGTGAACTTGATTTTGACCGTAAAATAATGGTTTTGGCCAATGATTAGTACTTAAAAGTGCATTTTTATCAAGGTTTTATATCATCATTTTGCACTTGAAGTATTAATAACTCCTTAACTAGAGCATGTTTTATAATAATAGATCTGATAATATAAGACAGCTTTAATTTATGGTAAATGTTCATTTTAAATGTAGGCATATCTCACAATTCAAAGGATTGATTGATGTGATTAACTATTGAAAGTGAAAGGACAAAGAAACGGCTAAGATTAGAAAGGAGATACC
>Ga0325402_1000592_pt1 | contig 26135 bp, 19 predicted proteins | sample PopdelMetagenome_22_FD_207212 | JGI IMG/M metagenome (GOLD analysis project Ga0325402, IMG submission 207212) | Populus deltoides microbial communities from Bellville, Georgia, United States - Xylem-PdKOR-R3 | ecosystem: Host-associated > Plants > Phyllosphere > Stem > Wood/Secondary xylem...
AATTTCTCCTCGTTACGTTGATAACATTTTTATTACAGTTAAAAAGAAAATCAGTGTGTCCAACAATTTCTGTTATCATCTAATTGCAATAACAGTTGATTTTTTCTGCAACAGGAGCAAGAATTTTCAAGGAGCATGTGCAAATACCATGGTAAGTGCAGATTTGCATTTCAAATTTGTCAGTCATAATGGAATCACATTCCCAGGCCTGCTCATCATCATACCGACTTAGAACTCAATGCTTAACCAATACGCTAGTTAATTGTCAATGAAATAACCTCATTTTTGCCTTCTCGTGGCGCTGATCAATCTGTTACAGCTTTTGTATCTCATTCGCTCATGGAATGAATCATTGAATCAAAAAATCACAGTCAGCCTGTGAAAATGTCATCTCTTTCGGCAGATTGTCATGCCATCCCCAATAGGTACCTATCATCCCAAACGCTTGGACTTTAGAGTTGTAAAAGTGACTGGTGAAAGCTGATCAGTATATTGGTTTTTTTTCCAGAATTAAAAAACAAAACACAAATTCCATTTACGTACCATACTGATGCTGACACGTGGATCCTCCATTATATTTTTATTGAAACTTCTGATGCTAACCGTCTTAGCATCATCTACCTGCTAAAAAAAAAATACTATCAGAAGTAAATTTAATTCAAAGGGATAGATTCTATAACTCATAAACAATAATTCACCAGCGGGTCAGCAACTTTGCCATGCCAAAGAACATTGTCAATGACAATGACACCATCAACCCTAACCTGCAATAAGACCAAGAACTCTTACAAACTGCTGCACAAACTTTATGGAGAGATTTTGCAGGAAAAAGTCAGCTTATATGTGGAAATGGATAGAGGAAATTCTGCTTTCATCATCACGTGGATCTTACCAGTTGTAATAGCAATTCAAAATACTCCTGATTCATTCTCTTCTCAGCATCAACAAATGCAAAATCATAGCTGCAGAAAGAAACTACATAAAACTGTTAATCACATTATCTTGAGTCCCCTGGTATTGGAAAAACTACCAAGAAGAATTAACTGAAACTGAAAATGTTGCCTCCTGGTCCACATGAAAGGAAAGGAGCATGATAAAAGCACTGGCTTATGACATTACCTGCAGGATTCACCATTCAGAATCAATGATTTTAGGATATCCGCTGCCATTCCATGCTTCACATCAACCTAAGTTCAAATGGAACTGTTGGACTTATCGAGTAATAGATGGTAGTGCTAAGACTAGAAAATATGTGGTGAAGCGGTGATAGAGCTAATAGCAGAAACAACGGACCAGGTGATCTAACTCAACAAATACAGCAAACTGCACTCATCAAAAAGAGAACCAGTCTTTTGAGTTTTCAAATGACATCTCTACTATATCACAGCATGCCTCACTGAACCAAATTATTCAAATAATTTTACAGCTCTGTAAGAGAGAAATGATGGCACCAAATATAATTCCTACCTTGTGGGAAACACCAGCTAGCTCATAATACTTTTTTGCAACCTCTAGAGACTTAGCATCTCTTTCACAGGCAACTAAACAAGCAGAATCTGGCAGTACTAAAGCAACAGCCAACGAAGAATATCCCTGAACAGAAACAATCATATAACAATTACTGCAATTCCAACATACAGAATATCAGTAAATTAACATTACATCAGACATCACTATGCTCCAAACAATTATAGAACGATTGCTGCAATGTTGATTGAAGCAGGAAGGGCAAAATCCAAATAAACTTAGAAAGAGAAATGTAACAACAACATACGGTGTAAACACCAAGTTCAATACAGCGTTTTGCACCAAGAATCTGGACAAGCATGGCAAGCAGTTGCGCCTGGTCAGGAGATACCTGCGGAATAGAATAGGAAATTAAAAAAGAAAAAAAAAATCGATTTCAAGCCATATACAAAAATGATATTGCCAATTTCAATATAACTGATTCGGTACCATGCCTACCTGCATCTGGCTACCTCGCATAGAAGCAGTCTCTTCTCGAAGTTGCCTTAAAATCTGAGTAAAATCAAATATTAAAAATGAGCACAAAGTAATAATAGAAATTAACTAATTAATACCTCAGGCTCTCTAACGTTGGAGAGGATGTAGTCATAAAGGCGAGGAGTTAGACTTGTGTTCTGTTTGTTGCCGTACTTTTCGTCATTTGCAACTACAAACGCGGAGTCGTTGGGATTGGGGTAGGAGCAGGAGTAGGAGCAACAATTTCTGGCTAGACGAATCGGTTTACGAGCCCTAAATCCATTTCCAGAAATTGCTACTGTTCTTTTCCCTGCGATAATAGTGGCAGCACTGGTGTATTGATATGATACCAAAGAGCACCGATAAAGCACCGAGTTGCTCGCCATTTCGATTTCAAGTCCGGTGAGGGAGAGAGTGAGAGACTCCAGGCGGGGTCGGGTCGGCGGCCCCCGCTCCTCCTCTTTTTTAACTCAGAAGCACAGTTCAACTTACTCTGTTGTTTAAACTGACATCAGACGGCATGTCATGTATAGATGCATGATTGTCGTTTAAAGCCAACAGTTCAATTTAATTTCCACCACCACCAAGAGCTAAAGCAAAAGGTAAGGAATTGAAAGACGGGGGAGATAACATAACAGGATATTGCAAGCTTCCAGGCCTATAATCCGGTGAAGAAATGAACATGGCTTTTGCTACTTCATTGTATCCTGCAACTGGAAAGAGACCCATTTTCAAAATTATTAACCCTTTTACTTGTAACGCTGCCACTAGAAGAAATTTCACCGTTCGAAGAAACTTTTCATGTTCAGCAACTGTAGCTACTGATATCACTGCTCGGGTGGCCACCTTCTCTTCTTTCTTCTCTTTCTTATCTCGTCCTGAATCATGATGGTGATGATGTTTGGTACTGTACAACGTACATTTTCTGATTCTGAATTCTTTTTAGGTATCTGAATTTGAGATTGAGGACAAAAAAAGTGATTTGTTGAGATTGGTCCAAGACACGCAACGAGGGCTTGTTACCACTCCTGATCAACGCTCTTCTATTGAGGAGGCTCTAGTCTGTCTCTCTCGCTTTTTTCTTTTTCTTTTTTTATTTCTTTCTGTTGGGATATTTTTAACTTGCCCTCTCTCTGCTTGTACTGAAAAGAAAAGGTTTTGGTGATTATAAAAATAAATGTATTTATTGTTTCTAATATCACTGTGGCAGGTGAGCTTGGAAGGATACAACATGGGTGAGTCAGTTGACCTGGTGCGGCTGGATGGCACATGGCGCCTACAGTACACCTCTGCCCCTGATGTTCTTGTTCTCTTTGAATCTGCTGCAAGGTTTCCCTTCTTTCAGGTGGTAAAAATGAAAGCTTCTAGTTATAAAACGTTCCTATTGATAGCAACACACAGTTTCTGCTCAAATTTATCATCTTTTTTTTATCCCATTTATTATTTTTCTATAAAATAATTGTGTTCATTCCTTTCTAATCATGAAATTGTGGTGGAAGAAACTTGGTGGTAGTATTTGTTGACAAATGTAGAACAAGATACTTTCTTGAAGCCTTTCTACTTGTGGCATTTTATCTTTTGATTTGGCTTTCATGTATCTAGTTGCCACAATTTATGTAGTTTGGCTATTTGTACATGAATCCTATTTCTTAAACATCAATCTTCGACTCCTTGATGGGTTAGTTTTTTTTTTTTTTTGCTTTCTCTCTTCAGCTTTTGTTGTGCTTTTGGGTTACCAAGTAATGTTTATTTCTTCTATCATCGTTATTATTTTATCTATGAATGTAAGGGTAGGTTGGGCAGATCTACCAGAAATTTGAATGTAGAGATCAGTCTGATGGTGGTGTCATTCGCAATGTTGTTCAATGGAGTATCCCAACATTGTTAGAGGTGAGCTTCTGCATTTCCTTCCTTTGCTGCATTTGTCTTGAATGTTTCTCAACTAGGTCTACGGCTACTGACATTTTAAACAAGCAAATTGGTCAAGCGCTGTATCCCTGACAATGCCTGTCTACTTCTGAATTAGCTTCTTTATGCTTCAACTCTGGATCTGAAATTGCTATCCCAACCATCATAATATTTGTTAATAGATTCATGGATTTGCTGTCTAGTACATAAATTTGTGAATCAATTGTTTCTTTATTGTTCTTGGCTTCCTTTAATGAGAATCTGCTTGTTTTCTTGAGAGAAAAAAATGATAAATTTCTCCTCACTTGAAAATTTGAGGGAATCGAGGATCTCTTTGTAACATGTGGGTGTATGCCATATGAGTGAAAAAATAACTGAAATGTCAGAAGGGGGAGTAGAATCCATGAAGAATGGAATAGGAACTAGGAGCATTAGTTGAATGGGGATTTTTCTCCAAAAGATCAAAAAAGAAAAACAGTAAGAGATGCTAAAAGAACTAAAACTACTTGGGACCAAAAAGCCATTTCTCTGTCGAAGATGATAGACTGTACTTTTTAAGAATGCTTGCCAGATTCTTCGAAGAACATATTTTCTTCTAATTCATTTTGTGATTTGAATGCTCTGCAGGAACAAGAAGGTGCTACTCTCCTTGTTTCCGCAAAATTTAATGTTGTTTCTGCACGCAACATCTATCTTCAGTTTGAAGAGGTCAGCTTCTAAAAATATCTTGGCTTATTTTTTATCTGTTGTCTTTCTGATGTTAATGAATTAATTAGCTCCTACATTGGGAAGAGCAACTTTAAGACCACTTGACTCTTCCTTTCCCCGTGATCACTTTACTAGTTTAGAATTCTCTGTATTAAATCTTGATTCTCGTTTATTGTTTGAAACTGCCATTATTTCTGGCAGATAAGCATTCAAAATATTAGAATCAGTGAAGAGTTGCAAGCTTTAATAGCTCCGGCACTGCTACCTCGTTCATTTCTTAGTCTACAGGTGAATGAACCTTGATCTTTAATTTCAGATTGTGCTGTTTAATTTTTAGCATTGCATACCACCTGATAAGTCTGATGCCCGGGTCCCAAAATCATATTGCTACCGTCAGCTAGATGCTGAAGCTTAATTTTCTCTGAATATTCAACCATCAAACATGTCTTCTCATCAAGCTTATATTACAGAAAAGTTTTATGCACGATGTGTGCCTTTTTCTCTGTCACATACATCTCTACCATGCTTCTACACTATGGATGCTTGCCTTGGGTTATCTGGTTCTAAACCAACACGTGTAATTTAGTGATTTGTAAGAGAAGATCATGGTATTTTGTCTTAACAAGAGCCATCGTTTGAATCCTTCTGAACAGATCCTACAGTTTATCCGTACTTTCAAAGCTCATGTTCCTGTAAGAAACCCAGGAGACCCGGGGAGGTACAATTTGTTTTATATACATGTTCCATTGAAGTTTTCCAATTTGCACTTGTGAATTGTGAAACATGCTTGAATTTCAGGCGATCAGTGGGAGGCCTATATTACCTCTCCTATCTGGATCGCAATATGCTTTTGGGGCGTGCTGTAGGAGGTGGTGGAGTTTTTGTCTTTACCAGAGCTCAGCCTATTGACTTGTGAGGGACAACCCTTGCTTGTCTTATTTACTACCCGGCGTACACAAAACTACACATCAAAAACTTGATTTGGAAGTGGCAAGATGGGGAATGAATGGCACGGGAGATAAGAGCCACAAAGCAAGAGACTTATAGTCCAATGGCTGCAAGGATTTAGAAACAACGGATCCCCCAGACCATTATTTTCTCCTGCTCTTCCCCGCAAGGCAAGAAAGTAACCTTCCGTAGCTAGCTCAGTATACTGCTCATCTAGTACATGTATCCATATTTCATATATTTACTTCTTGTACATTTTGGTTTAAATCTTCACCGCAATAACATTTGAATATATCACTGCCGAGATTTGAAAACTGCTCGGAGGGATACAATCTACACAGAAGTTTGTGTTTGAAGGTGTCGCCTTCCATGTTTTTGTTCATACAATGCTTGTCCCAGCGGCTGCAAATGTATGAGGAAATGTAGGGAATTATACTTGAAATATCTACGATAACCACGTTAGCATTTCCCATCTTCCCTAAGTTTTGTGTGGAGGAGACCTAGAGTAACAGCAGTAATGCTTGAAATTTTAGGCAATGCTTCACGGTAGTCTGTGCAATCAGTTGAACTTATGGAGAGCTTAAAAGAAAATGCCTATAGATCAATTAAATCTGGTAGTGAAAAGAATTTAACAAGATGCAAGGGCCGGCCATGGAACAGAGGCACCAAATCCCCTCCCCCCTCCCCTCTCCAGATGAGGAGTTGCAAAATTGTTTAAAGCAGGTGCCAAGACCGCTTCTCCTTGGTAAAACAAAGAAATGACTGTGGTCAACAAGCATTACCACACATTGGATTAAGTTTAAACCAAACTAATTTGATATAAGCTTCAAGTAGAACAAACAAAACCTAATTATCGAAAATGCAGGTACTAATCCATTCTCTTTTCATGTTAGGCCTTCTCTTTGATTGCTTTTCTTTGAAAGAAATTTATTGAAAAAACATTTTGAAAATCGCAAGAGAAGAAGAAAAGGCCCTGCAACTATCTATAAACTACCTTTTGAAGTGTACAATGGCTTTAGCGGATAATCTCCAACAATTATCCAGGTGTAGTAAGTACTCTTCTCAAAATGAAACCTTGGATTTGACTTCACTATAACTAACAAAGCAAACTATTCCAGCGTTCTTTAAGAATCTCATGCGCCTTTTCACAAGGAACAGCCTGCAACCTGGTTCCTCTTCCATCAATGGGTGTTTCTACAACAAGGCCTAGCCTAATCAAAGTATTCATTGCTTCTTCAACTGGCATTTCAACCTGCATTCATTCCGACAAATTAAGCAATCAACACCGGTTATCGGTTATCGGCTTTGCTAAATAATACTAGACTCGTATGTTTACCTTTACTTTAAACACATCGTACAGAAATCTCTCACATTCATCTCCAACACTTCGGTGACAAGCGACCTGCAGTAAATAGAACTATGGTTTTTCTCTAAACAATAGGAAAGTGTTCAAGGAAATAAAAGAAATTCTATGCTCAAAGGCAAGAAATGCTCCTATTTTTTTTTCCTTAACGCAAGAACTGTGCTAAAAAAAGGCTGCATGTGCCGTGATGATAGGCAAGGAATTGTATCTGCTATGAGAATTCCAGATAGAAAAATTAAATGTCAATTCCTAGATGAGCCTAAACAATGTGCTGGCCTGTATTCAATGTTTCCGTGTATCAGTTGACATCAGAAGATAACAAATCTAACTATAGACCACGAGCCTTAGTTGCAGAGGAAGGTTACAGCATGAAGAGGAGAATAAATTTTCCAAAATATAATCTCAATAGACTTCCTAAAGGCTAAAACCAAAAATATCAAAAAGCACAACACAGATTTTAGATCATATAAAATTTCTCAAAATGCTATAAAAGACTAGGTTTCTTGATTCATCATTTCGGAAATCTCTAGTCAATAAATCAGCAAACACTGAATCCATGTGTGCTTTTCCAGGAATGGCAATTAACTTACCCTTTATTAGTGCAGATGATCTCATTATGCTACACTAACCCTGACTTTTGTTCTTGTACGAAATATTTCATGGTAAATAAAGTTGGTTTATGCATCCACGTGTACCGTCCTCACTCATCCAATAAAAATGGGATAAGATAGAAACACCATCAAGCAGCTCATAATACTCCAACACCAAATCCTATACCCCCTAGAGTACTAATTCTACTTCTACCACAAAATGATCAAATGCAAAGGCTGACAGGATTAAAATGTATGCATAAATTCAACATAGAAAGCTTAAGAAGGGATAGGATGGGCAGACCTGTCCATTTGTTTCTTTAAGCAGGATCGCGTATGCCAATATGGCTTCCTTATACTGCATTTAATAGTTTTCAGAGAAATGAAAAATTAAATAAGAAAACTAGGAAAATACAAACACATTGTATTATAGAATACTATGCAAGCCAAGCTCATTGACCAAATGACAAGGGAACGAAAAGAACAGCAGTAATTCAAAGACTTCAAATAATTCTTCTATAGTTGAAATCAATTTGTGAATCGAATTCTCACATTCATATACCACTAAAATAACAATAAACTAGAATATCAACTGCTCTAAGTGCTATTTTATGTCTGCATTTATGGAAAGCATAAAAAGGGAATATCGAAAGAGTTTCTCACTTGCTGCTGTTCAGAAGCATCGAGAAGAAAATGAACTGAGCCAAAGCCACTTGCCAGTGTTTTCTCATAAAGCGTTTTGTTAACCAGCAGCTGTAATAAGAGATTCCTTTAAGAAATTATAACTATCTCTTGGCATATGTTATATGTACTTGTAAAATTTAGATGATAATAATCTTGGAAATTGCACAGAAAACTGACTTGATATCTATCCCATGTCTGTTTGTAACCCAAAGCCACACGAGTCACATATATTATCAGAGCAGTGATAGCAACTACATCAAGAAATATTGCCGATCTGCATTGCATAGGAAATTATATGCTATCAAGATTATATGAATCCAACTTCAAACAAAGTATTAAAAAACTTCAAGCACTGCCACTGATTAGAAATGGAGGGGGTAGGGGAGGTTGGTTTATAGAATTATGACATGCGGCAGACACTACGGAAATGGATAATTGAATTCATGTTCCTTTTCATCAACCTCACACTATGAACTCCCACATCACAAAACATGATTGCAACTTTAGATCCACATTTAACTTTTGCGCCAAATGCTACCATTTCAAAAAACAATCATATGACCACCAAAAACACACATACGGGGAAGATAAGATCTCAAATTTGTAGTTTATGAAGTATGCCAAAAGTCCCAATATCGTAGCTGCATCCAAGCGTACCTACAGATCCACAATAGTTGGTCAAGAAGCTATTATTTGAAAGCATGGCTTCATGGAGTATAATCCATAAGCACATCTAGAATATGTTAGTCATTTGGCTCAACCAATAAATTACATCCAGTCAATAGACAAAGGCCCATCAACGGCCTCACATAATTTTACATGGTGTTTTGAGCATCCACTTCAACATACACTTCTCTTTCTAGTAGAGACGGGACACATCAAGTACATTTCAGAATAACCTTTTATCTCTAAATGTGAATGAAGTAATGCTTTTCTACAGCAAACCTGCTATGCTAGGATAGCAGTCACCTCGCATGGAAATCCCAATGTTTAATGTAACTCATCCAGAAAGATAAGGGAAATGAGTTAGGGCCAAAATGCCATCTCTACTCTGCGTAAGCACAGTAGCACTTCAATCAGTTTCCATAGACCCATATCAGCTTATCTATTGAAAAATAATGTAGTAGCTGTGAAACTCAGCATTCAGCAAGATGATAGTGTTAATCAAGGCTATTCAGCTTTCTTCAACCATTGAGAAATCTATTTACTAAGTCAATTACGGTATTAACAAGATAAGATGCTATGACTGAAAGCTAAACAGAGTTCCTCTCGTTTATGCGCGCACGACATTTAAGGGGAGAACTGTTGTTAATTTAAGGTGGATTCAGACTTTCAGCAGGTTAAAAGGCTGTCACTCTCATTTACACTCACAAAATTGAGGAGAAAGAATTCAGCATATTCAACCATGCAAGTAAATCAACATCCACACCACCTTTCTGTAAAAAGAATAATTATAAGGATAGGAAAACATAATCAATGGCAACAAGTACTATCAAATATCGGTCTGCTAGAGTAACACAAGCATGATACCAGATAATACTAGAATAAACACAGGCTGCTACTTTGAAAAGCTTCAGTAGATAGTATTCAAATTTTCGTTTTGGAAACTCTATAATATGTAAAAGAGGGATTAAATCTGCACATACCGTGTCAATGATACGGAAAGACAGCTTTTTGTGTGGAAAAACGACCTACAAATTGTTTAATTACAATGTGAAAATCATATGCAAACAGTTGAATCATAAGTAACTCAAGAAACTAGAACAAAATGTGAATTCTCTCATAGATCTTGCAGTGTCAGATGTATTTACCGGTAAATCAGGAATGGGAATTCTCTCATAGATCTTTAGCTGCAATGCTGGAACGTCAGCTTTATCTTTAGGATTGCTATCACTTGTTTCCGTGGTATAAAGCAAAATTAATTCTTGAAATGCAGCTTCCTAATCAGGAACATGCAAAGGTTGAAGAATAATAAAAATCTGAATATCATTAAGGATATCGTAGAAACATATTTACCAGCACTACGTCTTTTCTATTTACAATGTTCTTGCTCTTACAATTGGGCAAGAGATGATATGGCTTAAAAATCTTTATATTTTTGGTAGATTCTAAGGCTTAAACATCTATCCTTACGAAATACTACATAACAAAAGCAATCGATACGATGGGGAAAAAAGTGATTACCTGGAGGATTGATTGAGAAAGTAGTATGGAAAAGGAAGTCTTTAGCATTTTCCAAATATTGTTTCTGCAGTATTTTCTTGTAGCAGGTCTCCATATATCACTAAGTGATATCCTTGATAAGAAAATCGGCCTGATTGAAAAAATCTTCAATTACTTGGTCATTCAGGTGATAATGTCAATCATAAACTATGCCCTACTAAAATAGATAGTCAAATCCTCGTGGAACATACAAAAGATACCATGGATGTTACATAAAATGGCATTTATTTTCCAAATTGGCTTTAATGATTCAACAACCTCAAGAAAATTTCTAATCTTGAGGCACCAGCCTGAATTCATCTACAGCTGTTCGATGACTGCAGTCAAATACTTTCTAATGGCCTTTCTTGTTTAATGATGATAGAATCTTGTGAAGCATAGAAATTCAAATTATATTTTGATTATTGTTCTGTTTGTCCAAATTAATAACAATATAAAGCCTACATCTAGTAGCTTACCCCATCAGAACCCAGAAATCAGTTATATTGACATAACATCAATGGATAGCTGTTTTTGCGAGACGAGCCCATGGTGTTAAACAGGCAAGATTCATGCACAGTCAAGTTACAGTCAATCACTTAAACCAAAAGGATAACTAAATTTGTGACAAGTAGTAATGAAGCTAGTTTGGTACTAAAGCATCATACTTTTCCTCATACGTTAATAGCATTGCGCACTCAGTCATGCCAATTACTCTTATAGCTAACTTCAGACAATTTTTTCCACACAGCAGAACGAAAATGGGAAAAAACGTAAGCTCATACACAGTAGAAGATGGCTACTGTAAGAAGAGAGAGCAAATTCAAATTCTACAAACCTTAAACGAGGTTCAGAAGCATTACTATAACTGTCAAGTTCAAATGGCTTTTCCGGCAAAGGAGGTAGAAATCCAATCCATGTGAGTAACTTCCTGAAGAGCCTTCCACGGGGTCCAACAGGTGACAGAAAACCTTCATACCGACTTACTGCCCTCTGTGCTGCTAGCCAAATTGGAAGTTCAGTATCTGATAGTTGGTCAATCTCCGGTGGATTATCAGAAGCTTGTTCGTTACTAAAATACGATTGTTGAAAAAGTGACAGTTGCTCAAGCCAAGGTGTCATTTTCTTAATCCAATCTTGTACTTCATGGCTCTCAAAAGCATTTCTAATAGCCTGTCCCAAGGAACACTTAGTGAGTTGAATTATGGCAACAAAATAACAAAGTTGAAACCACTTAATGGAGATAACTCTTGCAGAACTGCAACTGCGTTTACACAATCTTTGACTGACTTCCTTCAAAGATTAACTGCCCAACAAGTTTGGAAATCAAGATTTTTGGTTTTGCCCCTCAATATCAGAGAAAATAAAAGGAATATTTGACCAATTTTATCAATTATTCATCGATTCACACATCATGCAGTTGGTTTTTAAAATACTGTCAGAGAATTCATGGGAAAGGCAACGACCTCTTTTATCCATATGCCAACTTTCCCCACCGGTTTTGATATAAGGAAGAAAATACCCTGCAGAAGCCTGGACTGAACGTAATCCAACTTTTCAACAATTAGCAGACCTTTCTGCCTCTCAGTTGCATAGCCCCTCCTGTAAGGATTATCACCTTAAAAGTAAGCAGATTGCAAATATTTTGTATACCGGAATACTGACTGCTGCAGCACTCTAACTGAAACTAATATACAAAAACCTGAAGATTATTGCATTGGATTCAGATGCTTTCTTCCAGTCCACGTATACTGGCAAAGTAAGGAGGTAATCTGAGTTCAAGGCAGATGTCAGCATCAAATCCCCAGCTGATAGTTCTTGAAACTGAGCATTATTAAGAAGTTGCATAAAAGAACGCTGGAAGCGGGTGGCAACAGCAAGTCTACAAGCAATTTTGCAAAAGGAATTACACGCACAGACACAAGACAGAATAAAGGATGAAATAGCAACATAAATGTTAAAACCAATAAATTAACTGAAAATCCTAAACGTATACATCATGGGACTCTAATCCGTAAATCTATGGAGACTGAAGAAAATCTTTTCTTCAAATCATGTTAATTCTGACCGCTTTAAAAAATGTTTTAATTAAGAATAGTCTGCAACAGACCTGCACTCTCCATTAGAACATCTCTTGTCGTTTGTTACTGGAGAGCTTAAAAAGTTTCTCAAGTCTAGACCATAATCAAAATGCAATGGTCTATCAACTTCAGTCTCCTCTTCTAATTTCCCCACGCTCCCGTTTCCATTGATCTTATTGCTAACTGAGCCAGGATTTTCCCTGTCAGCCTCCTCTCTTCCATCTGAACTACCTGATTTCTCATCACTTATCGCTTTATCATCAATGGAATGAGTAAGTGAGTAATCTGTCCTCATTTCCTCTAAAATACTTTTGTGTTCTGCGTGTAGAATAGAGTCCAAACACCTGCAATTAATCCATCATAAAATTGAAGATTAGTTGAGAAATAATAATAATAATAATAATAATAATAATTGAGAAAAAAAAAAAAAAGCAATCCATTGAGGCAGAGCAATTCACTCACGAAGAAAGAAGAAGGAACTGATTAGCATCATCATCTTGAGAGTCGAATAACTTCAATAAAACAGCATCCAAAAGCTCTGCCTTGGAAACGGGTATGTATTTCTCCCTGCTCACTTGTATTTTAGAAATCCCTCTCTCTTCTTCTTGGTCTCTTGGAACAGGATCATTTTCATCATTCTGTGTTTGTAATCTAAAGATCTCTCTCGATTCTTCTAAAGGCTCCTGAATTGATAATTCCTGAAGTCTCAAAGAAGAGCAGCAGCAAGGATATCTGGAGGGAACAGTAACCTTCTTAAACACCGAATGGCGAGAGCGAGGTGGCGCCAACGAACGTGGAGATGACAGAGCGGTGGTGCCACCGGTGAAATTAGGAAGAGTTAACATGGGTAGCCAACCTCCGCTATCGTTGCTTTCGGTGGCTTTGATTTTTACATGACAAGTGAAATGGAGTAACAGTACTTTACTAAAAGGTACAAGAAGAAGAAGGGAAATGGCGGTTGGTTGGTTGTGAGAGAAGGGAAAATTTAACGGTTGGAAGTATGTGGCGCACACGCGTGGGTGCTTTCCTAACCAAACCTCTTTGCCCGCAATCCATTCCTGGCTGGATAAGGTGATTCGGGCTTGCTGTCGTTTATTGATCACAACCAGAATCTGTGTGTAAAACGTTAATCCTCGTGGATCTTACTCTCTAAGCCCACCATTAGTAAGGAAATGGAACCCTAATTATCAAACAAACAAAATCTGATTTTTTTTTCTTAATTTGTTTTGAACCCTTTTGTACTTAATAATAATAATAATCCTTTTGTCAAAACATCTTGGTAAATTTATTTATGAACTAGGAAATTTACCGACGTTCAGGCCCTTTGCTTGGTTTGTGAAACACCACGCAAGGCAAGATAAGAGGTCACCCCTTGCCAACTCGGTTGTATTGTGACCTTCAACACTGCAAAAAATTTAAAAGCCCTACTTTTACTGTTCACAGCCTATTTGAAGCATCTATTTGCAGTTGATGACAGCAGAAATCAGGTGAAATCATGAAAATCACTTTAAGGATAGCTGTTCTGCAACACTGTGGGAGTGTTAGAAAAGATGGTAGAGGTTATTTTTTAATATATTTTTTATTTAAATATTAAAATAATATTTTTTTATTTTTTAAAATTTATTTTTAACAATAACAATTTAAAAACACTGAAAACAAATAATTAAAAAAAAAAAAAACAATCAAATTTTGACGCAGATCGAAACTCAATCTTAAACACCACCTTGTCTCTAATGGACCAATGCATTCATGTATCAAACCACAACCATCCCGAGAACTTATTCTGCTGCAACATAAACACTTCTCAAATTCAACTTCCAAAAAAAAAAACCAGAAAACCAGTTATTATCCTTCTCTTTCTGGGGGATCATGGAGTGTAAAACTTGAAGCTGCACCTATTCAATTTCAGGTAGACAAAATCCAGCCTACGGACAAGTCCTGTTGAGGATGCTGTCTAAAAGAGATTGACCAAGCCATACAAACAAAGTTTGCACTAGTACTCTTGAAAAACCTTGCCCCAATTAGCATCCCTATCATTACCAGGGAGTGCGAGGAGACGAGTTGTACTTTGATCAGGACGAGAGGATATATTGACTTACACAGCTTGAAAATAAACTCATAAGAAATGCTTTCACGCGACCACCTTCCAGATCTAGAAGAAACCTTGACATACATTGACATTGAAACAACAGCAAATGCAGCCCATGTTGATTTCAAAAGAAGTTCATTATTCTCATAATTCACTAGATTGATGTAGAAAGAGATATCTGGAGGCAAAGAATAATACAATCATAATAAAACCATCTTCACAGTCCACATTAAACCAGATATTGGAGTTATCAAAATGTTCGGCCAATCTGGTTCGAGGAGGCAAGGAAAACTGACTACAATCATGTCAAAGAATACTGAGCAATGACATAGAACAGGATGTGAAAACTAAAATATTTCAAATGCATATCACCTTCTCAGCCAGTTTAGACAAAGCCAATCTGGAAATCTATAAACCAGATAGAAAGGAAATATTTATTTGGCATTGGAATCGTCTGAAGATATGCTAGTACATCAGTGCTGTAACTTGAAAAGTCAATGTGAAAGTATTTACTACATATGCATGCCCATGCCGATGGTATGTTGGTAGCAGACTCGTGAATATGTTTGCAATGGGATTATCATGAAGATAGGAACCTTTTTTTTATCACTATACTTCGATTTACACATCTTGAAAAGCATACACTAGAGAGTAATTTTGTGAAAACCACAGAAAATTGGTACTAAAAAGTACCTACTACATTTAGTATTTGTTCAAGGTTCCCTGTTCAAGGGCATATCTTTCAATCCCATTAATTTTAACTTCACAGTTTTCACACCCTACCTAAAATCTTGATCTGATTCTTTTGTAATTGCAGACTTCAGATTAGCATCTGCTGTTAGTGACTTACCAAAGTTTAATGAGTTGGCCTTAGCTAGAACTTTCCTTCGCTTGTACGTCAAAGGCAGTAACTTTTGATCCTTAAATGCCACTGAGACACTGGATTTACTCAATAGCTTCCCTGATTTTCTGACACTGACATCATTCTCACCATTCTTTTGGTGTGGAGAAGAATCCATTAACGTTTCTTGCTTATCATTGCCAACATCTGAAATTGCAGGAACCACTTCTGGAATTCTTGGATAGATTGTGAGATGCTCTTCTTTTAATGGTGCCACGCACTGCTCCCCTCCATGATATTGGATATGAAATGGGAATGATTCCAAGGATTTCAGGAAAGAGCCATTAGATTCTCTGTCCACATTTGCCCCCAGATTTTCACCACCAAAGGTATCTGGCCTTGCACCCCCTGTATCCAAGGATGACTTGCATTCCTTATTCGGAAACCTTCCCATATCAACTCCAAATAATTTGTGTTTTACCACAACAGAATTTTCATCTAAAGTTGGAAGCGATTCTGGTTTCACATTTCTTGTAGAGCTTTCGGGGAGATTTTGGGTTACTCTAACAATTTCCTGCGGATCTATTAGAAACTGAGGTTGGTCCAGAGTTGAATGAACTCTGTCACCATCAACCTTTTTCCTTAGAAACGGATATTCATGCAGGCTACCTGCATTCTGAAAGCATACAGATGCTGGCAAAGGAGAAAACTTAAAATCCCGTATGCCATGAGTCCTGGCTGGAAAGTTTGATTGCACTCCTCTTGGCACAATGTCTGATTGTTCCAGGTGAAGTGAAGGAACTTTAGGTACTATTTTCAACACTCCCCTGGGCAATGATCGACGTTGTCCCGGGGAGTCAGCCACAACCATCTTTGAATTGTGATTACGGAATGAATCTTTTCCAGATGCCTTCATCTTTAAAACTCCCTTCGGTCTGCAGTATGGAGCTACAATTTTTGTCCTGTTGGTACACAGAAAGGGTGGTCTTTCTTTTGCTGAACCCTCGGTTTCCACTAGCTTCATCACCTTTGTTTCCAAGTTGTCCACCTCATTTAATAGATGATCATCCTTGGGAGATTCATTAAGATCAAGCACATTGACGCTCTTTTGTTTTCTCCTGTTTTTCCACATAGAAATCTTTTCATCAATTCCAGGACTCATTCCATACTGATCCCATAACATTCTCATGTTTATTAACGTTTGTATCATCCTGTCATGGTAAGCTCTCAGAGAATGATAATGCTGCTTCCTTTGTAGAAACTGCAAACCTTCTCTGAAGCAAGCCACCTTTGGAGGGTAGAATCCAGCTTTCAATCTTTTCAAAAATTTATCTAGCGGATTCCCAAAATATAGTTCAGTACCATCAAAAAGCTCCTTCATAGTCAGGCAAAATGTCTCGTGGTCCATATCTGGAAGGTAAGCTGACAGGTTGAACCTTTCTTCCTCTGTTAAACACAAATTCCATGTGTCTAGAGATAATATTTCCCTCAAATCTGGAAGATCATAGAGCTCATATGGTATGCTGCAACGCTGACCTTCCACCATACCAAGCTCACAGTTCAATTCAGCAAGTTCACAATCATCTGAATCATTCCCTGAGTCTGCACCCAAAACTGGGTTTTCTCTCATCTGCTTGACTTCACCACTGAAGGTGCAGGAAACTTTATCAGAACTTGAACTCCGATGGCAAATCTTCTGTATGCCCATTGCTACAGAAAGTGATGTGAGAACAATCCTTTAGTTACAGGAACATATCAAATCCCAAATGTGAAACTTAATCACCAGAAGTAATGCCCCTGAAGAGAAGAAGGACCGTAGTCATCAAAATCAACACATTTTAAATGAGAATTCCTTAAAATTTAAACCCCTTATGACAGAACCTAAGAAACAATTCATCAAACTTCACAAACAAAAGAGAGAAAATATTCTAAATTAAGAACTTCAAAATGCGAAAAAAATCTGTGTTTTCTTCCATTGAACCACCCAAAAAAAGAAGAAGAAGTGGTTGAGTAATATGCAAAAACACGATCAAGCTGTTACAAATGAAATGCCCAGAATTACTATTAGTTATGGCAATATGACACATCTCATGTTACCTTCTACATTGCATGCTGCTATAGTTGATATTTCAATCCATGATTGCTTTACTAGAATCACATATCCTATGTATTCTTATATAAGAACAAATTGACAATACATGTACACAAGCAAATGCCACTGCACATTCCAATGTACAGTGCATCTCCACCATAATACCAGATTTCATTGGCATGAAACCGGGTCTAACCCAGATCACAAGCAACACAAATTTTGGAGAATCCAATCTTCAGAAACCAGCAAAGAAAGCTGATTGAAACCAAGCAACCAAACAGAAAATGCTTCTTCCTCATATATATATATATATACTCGCAAAATAGGATGCAACAGAATAATAAGTGGATCAAACCCAACAATCAAATAGAAACCTTCCCAGCTAATTACCCAAAACCATCAACTGATCATTATCACTCGAACAAGGGAACCAGCCAAAACCATCAACAGAGACCAAATAAATGAGGAAAAAGAAATAACAGTGGGGTGGGGGAGTAGAGCATCAAACCTTAAAAGGGCATATACAGAGAAGTAACAAAGCACCTGAAATGGCGCTGGAAAGTGGGTTTTTCTCTGTTTTTCTATAGCAGTTGAAATCTGTTAAAACGGCGACCCAAAATGGGCAAGAGTCCCATTTTCGATCTTGGGGTTAGGATATTTAGCCTGGCATCGCTGTCTTTCTCTCCTGCCTAACTTATTACTCTTTTTGGTTTTTTCTTTTTTGGCTTCTTGGCCTTTCTACTGTAGTGTGTACTGTATATGTACAGCGTACATTGGGAGTATCAGAAAAGACCAAGACCATTACCATAATTATCTGAAACAGCATGTCACTCTCAAATCTCTAACTGATTTGCTTTCATATTATCCTAGCGGCTCGTTTAATCGTTAACAGCCTAAACTGCAGGCCGGTTGCCCCCCCCACCCCATGATTTTATTTGTGACCGGTAAGTAGTCACGGGTCAGAGGTCCCAGACCCTTCTGATGAGTGGCCACTGAAGGGCCTACTTGGTGATTCTTCTACCGGTAGAATTTACATCTCAATTTGTAACAGTTTTTAAAAAAAATATTCCTTGTTCAAAAATATATTAATATAACATTTTTTAAAATTTATATTTTTACGAACACGGCTTAAGAAAACGAAGCTTCAATGATTATACAAGTGTGTTTATGATTATATAGAGTGTGTTTGATATTGTGGTTGTGGTTGCTTTTCAAGTAATTTTTCATGCCAAAACACATGTTAATAATATTTTTTTATTTTTTAAAAATTATTTTTGACATCAGCACATCAAAATGATTTGAAAACACTAAAAATATATTAATTTAAAATTAATAAAAAATAAAAAAAATTAAATTTTATTAAAAACGCTTTTAAAACGCAAAAACAAATATGCCCTATAATATATAAGAGTAAGAGGAAGAGAGTTCTCATGTAGAAACATTTAATGCGGTTAAATGGTGTTTTAAAAAAGTTTTGAAATTTTTTTAATTTTTTTATTTTAAATTAATATATTTTTAATATTTTAAAATAATTTATAAAAAAATAAAAACAAATATTATTTTAAAATTAAAAACACTTTAAAATGAAGTAGTAACACATTTACAAACAATCTTTAAAAATCATCACAAAATGTTGCGAGGTTGATATTTACGGTGGAAGAAGATTCTCATTGATATTGTCAAGATCACGTCACATCATGGTTGGACGGTCAAAATTGAGATGATGGAAACTGGGGTTTTTGTTAAACTGCTTCTCCTTTCTAGCAAAGGATAAATAAAGTAATAATTGGGTTTTTTGTTTTTTTAAGTTCTTCAGAAAATGATAAAAATTATTTTTTAAAATAATATTTTTATTTTCATTATCTTTTTATTTTTATTAAAAATTAAAATACAAATTATGTCCAAATCTTTTATGAGAAAACCTATTATTTTGTTGTTTATACTTTTTTTTATTATTGACCATCTATATACAAGGTAGAAAATCAATAATTCCATGAAACTAGCAAAGCTTGCTCCTCCTCTTTATCCTTTGTATTCATCTTTTCCTCATGAATTAGCAAAGAATTGTATAATTCATTAATGGAAGTTTATCAATATCCTTATATTTCTCTAATGAACTAACAACATAATCAGATTTTAATGTTAATATATATATATATATATATATGAAAATGCAGAGTAAATTATATTTTATAAAAATTTAAATTTTTTTATTAAAAATTAAATTTTTTTATATTTTAGATTGTTTTGATGTGCTGATTTCAAAAATAATTTAAAAAAATAAAAAATATATTATTTTAATGTATTTCAGCACGAAAAACATTTTAAAAAACAATTGTAACTATATTTTCAAACAGACACGATAAACCAGACCAGTCGGATGGATAATGTGAAAGAAATGTCAAGATTAGTTTATTATTTATTCAAATATAAAAACAGACTCTGAATATTATAAAAACAGACTAGTGAATTAGAATTATTATTATCAATAGTTAAAAACACAAACACTCGAGTATTTATCCTCCTAAGCACCTATTCCAACAAAGGATTTTAAATGTTAGGTGAATAAGGATTTCAATTAACTAGTCAAATAAATATTTTAAATATATATTTTTTTTACCTTACAAATCTTTTACTATCTTAATAATTCTTTTCTTAAATTAATGTTTTTAAACATTTAATTTAGCAAAGAAAAACCTTTTTTTTTAAGAGGATCTTGTATAACATAGACACCAAGTAATTTTTCGAGCTCCGTAAACTACTCAAACTTAAAATTATTTTTTTATATATATTTTTTTACGATGAAAATACAAGTCTACAACTGCATATAATTTGAAAATATATTTTTTAATGAAGTAATATGCAGATTGCTAGAACCAAATCTTTTAAAACAATTTTTATTATGTGGAGTATATTTTTATTTATTGGCAGGTTTTAGCAAATAATTTTCTTAATCTTTTTTCATGTGTGAAATAAAAGTTATCATGTATATATTTTTCTCTGATAATATATTCTTTTATTAGCTGAAGTAATTGTAGTTTTCATTACTTGGCGACACGAATAAGAGCTTAATTCTCTGTATTCAGAGATCCTAGACCAAGTAGAAATACGAATCCTTTCTCAACAATGTCAGCACAAGCTTATCCAACCGAAAGCTTTTCTCTCATCACAATATAATTAACATATATTCCGTTCATGATTATGCGAATAAATTCGATAGGATCACATTTACATCTAAGGAACAATATCCCCCGAAGATGAATCGAGTCAACCGAATTTCACACTGGCTTTTGCCGGAATTAGATACCATCGCTTTTATCATGATTCTTTCCGACTGAGTTCATGTTCCTAAAGCCAACGACTTTGACCAAGACAGGAAGAAGAACTGTATTCGGTTTACTGTTATTATATTTACAGGCGGACTATAATAAATCGGCCGACCAAGCATGTTCCCATCGAGAATAATGGCGGGTAGCTCAAACTGAAGTGACGTTTGGGCGGTGGAGGAAAAGTGAGGAACCTGTCTCGCTGCCTTATAATTTATACACCACTGCAACACCGAGGCAACACAGTGAATCCCCATCCGCATCCTCAACACAACATGGACTACAGTAACAACAATCCTTACCTCCAGTTCGCGCCTGTTCCTCCGGCTACTACTAATGGATATGGGACAAATGGCAACAGTAAGTCTGATCTCGAGTTTAGAGTTCATGAATGCCTTTTATGGCGTTTCTTTTCACTTGTAATCTAAATTGTTTATATTATATTTTGGTATGCTTTCTTTCAGGATCGATGGGGAAGATACGTGATGCTTTGAATCGGTGTGGGAAGAGCGTTGAGCTTGCCACTAGGAAAGCAGAGGTTTATGCTGATAATATCTGGCATCACTGTGAGTTTTTCTTTCCCCTCTTCATGTTACCTTCAATCAGGACTGACTAAAATTTTCTTGCCTGCCCTTAATACGCACAATCATCAAATTTATTGTCGCTTCGCCTTTTGTTTACTTAGCTTACTGGGTTGGTCTTTTCATCCTTCAAAAGATATAAGTCTAATAGAAAGGTGCCGTCCAACATTGCCTTTGAGCTTGCCTAGTGTAAAGAAATAAATAAGTAGGAGAACGTTCCCTTGGTTATTTTGTCCATGTAAATTATTTTTGTTTTTAATTTCCCAACTGCTTAGAACCAAGCACTTAAGCACGGTGATTAATGGGTGGATCGCCTCCTTCACCTGGTCTCTTGCAGATATGATCAAATATAAGCTGAGCCGACAAGGTAGCTTGTTCTTGACTGCAAAATTAAGATGCTTATTTGGCCTTTGTCGAGAAACCAAGTGGAGGAACCCTCTTCTTGACTTCATTTTAATTTTTTCTGGATTTGTGAGGATAGTTGAATGTTGAGGCATGTCTTCATAGAATGGCTATGAGGAAAAACATAGACTAATAAGAAGAGAAAAAGGGAAACAGAGGGAATAGATAAAAATTTCTTGGCTTTGAGAACCACGCCACAAATACAAAAGCCACAATTTATTGTGTAATGCAAATTACTTGGTTCTAATTCTCAATTATGGATGTTGTCGTTTAGATTCTAATATGTAATCTTGTTTTCTGAAAACAACAGTCAAGGTTAGTCCTAGTCTAGCCGATGCAGCAATGGCAAGGATTGCTCAAGGGACAAAGGTACTTGCTGAAGGAGGGCATGATAAGGTATTCCAGCAGACATTTGAGGTCTTGCCTGGAGAGAAGCTCTTGAATGCATATGCTTGCTATATATCGACTTCAACTGGACCAGTGATCGGGACACTTTATGTATCCTCCAAAAAGGTGGCCTTTTGCAGCGAGTATCCCTTCTGTTATTATTCCTCCACAGGACAGCAGCAATGGATGTATTACAAGGTATATGTTACCATCTACTTCATTTCTTAGCAATGCACTCGCTAATCAGCATCTCATTTCTTTAATCTAAGCTGTTAAATTTTGAGAATAACATGAGATTCTCCATGTCCTATTACTTGAGTAGCATTAAACAAAACTCTCACGTCGCGATTTAAAATCATTACAAGTTTCTTTGACTTGAAATCGAGAAATGATTAATTTTGAACTCACCCAAGAGCTATTTCTTTGCAAGGCTTTAACAATTGTTTAAGCACTTTGAACTGGGCCCTTTTATTTGGTTGCCCGTTCTTAATAATTTTGATTCAAAGTTTTAGCAAGCAGCTGATCGATTCACCTTTTATTTTACAGATAGTATTTTCTGATATTGTTCAACTGTCACAATATGTATATTTGTAGGTTGCGGTGCAGCTTGATCGATTGAGAGCAGTGAATCCTTCTTCAAACAGAGCGAACCATTCCGAAAAATACATCCAGATTGTAACAAAGGATGGTCAGGAGTTCTGGTTCATGGGGTTCATATCATATGACAAGGCACTGAAGCAATTATGCGAGGCTTGACAGCAGTCTCGCGACTCATCTGGGGCAATTCCTGTGGCGCAAAGCTCGTGATCTTGCTCCCATCCTGTGGCATACTTAACAGATATGACAGAAGATTAGTGCTTTTAAATTAACTGAAATAATACAGGCTTGGTTATCGATGTGCAATGAATGTTAAACTGGAAAATCACAGTCCGTCTTGCGTGTTGGGAATTTGCTTAGAAACCCACTAGTCACCTAATATGATGATTGATGGTTTTGAATGTATAGTTTCTTGATATTTCCTGCTTTCCAGTTTCTTTGTCCAGAAGCTTTGTCGTTCCTTCTTTCCGGTTTCTTTCTCCAGAAGCTTTGTCGTTCTAGCAAAGCGCCTACAAAGAGGGAAAATGCTCATGAACTGATATTTCTCCTTCTATAATAAATCAGAGAGCTTGCACGTTAGCATAGGTATGCACTTTCCAAGGAAAAACAACGCGGCGTTCAATATTGAAACTTTTATATACGCACAGCATGCTTGATTTTATGGGCTCCTCGGTTCACAAATAGTAGTACTCAGTCCAGTAGAAGATAAACAAATTACAGATTAAAAAAATAAACTAAAAGAGCTCTTTTTTTAATATGCACGCACTGACATTTCATTGTTTGTCCTCCGAGATAACATTCAATGAAAAGAGAACTGGAGGATAAAATAGTCTTTTTATAATATTTACTTGTCATTATCGATTTCAAGCGGTATATCCATCTTCTCACTTTCTCCCTTTTTTAATATATTAAAATGACTTAATTATTCTTAAAAAAATAATAACACCCATAGTTTATTTATTTTTTAAAACAATAAAATGATAAAAATACTTTTAAAAACAAAATTTATTAAACTATTTTTCAAGAGCTTCTTCCTATTTTTATTATGATTTTTTTTTATAATCAAATATATTGAGGAGCAATTTAATAATTTTATAATAATAAAAAGTATTAAAAAAATAATTGATATGTGTTAGGGGTGTTCATGGTCCGGTTCACTCCAGTTTTAACCAAAAAATTTAACTGAACCGGAAAATAGCATTCATGGTTAATATAACCCGAACCGAACCGAGAATCGGTTCAAACCGAACCGGTTTTGTTCGGTTCGGATCGGTTTTCTAACATTAAAAATCAGAAAAACTGAAATGTTTTTGCTGCTACCATTCTTGCAAGGCGACCATGAAATCAACCAGAGAACAGGAGGCTGATTTGCCACTCACAATAAGCGTCTCAATCAACGAGATTCTAATAAGAACCGGTTTGACCTGCTTGTTCGCTAAAGCCTATCACGTTAGGCTAGCGATCTTTTTTCAAGAGATGAGCGATATGGTATAAGGCTCGACTCACTTATAGGAGAAGTGACCATAAAATAAACCAGAGTAATGAAATAAAGTAAGATTTAATGTTAACATATGAGAGAGAAGAGCACAAAAAAGAGGGAGGGAGGGACGGGTGGGGCGGCTTGAAATGGGGGAAAGGGGAAGGGGGAAAAGAGAAAGCCAATTGAGAGTTGTTTGAATAAAGTATGAGAATTGAAGAGCTGAAAGAGTGGGATCCAGAGCTGTAAAAGACAAGAAAGGAACCTTAACAAGATGTGAGAGCACATGAAGCGAGGGGAAATAAAAGGGGGCGGCAGGAAAAAGAGAAAGGGTAAAGGGAGGGGGGCTGGAAACGTAGGGTTAGGATATTTAGGTTTAGAATGTTTCTTTTTATACATTTTTTTTAGATTTAATTAAACCGGTTCAGTTTGGTCTGGTTCAATCGGTTTAAGCTTTTTTAAACCAGAACCAAACCGGACCGGGTGATTTTTCTTGTTTTTTAATCGGTTTACTCGATTTTTTCTATCGGTTCGGTTTTTTCGGTTATATTTTTCTAGTTTTTTCGGTTTAATCGGTTGGTCGATTTTTTTGAACACCCCTAATGTGTGCAATGCACACTTCATCATATAGGTGGTTCCTGCAATTTTTGAGCAATGCATGTGACGTTACCCGTTGGCCAAACACCAGCTTCTAGGGCGGCGTTGGAAAGTGTTTGGTGGCCTTTTCTTCTTTTTTTTCCCCTTCTTTTTCTCTCTCCCATTTGAATCCTACAAAACCCTTTAATTTCTCAAATCAGCCCTTCAATTTAGTTTTTCTTTGAATTTGGTTGATATTCTTTTTATTATTATTTATTTTATTTAAAATAATTTATAAAATTGAAATTGTTTTTCAATTTCAGCCTTCTTTAATTTTTTTCAACTATCAAACTTGGTCTTCGTTCTTTTGATTATTATTATTATTATTATTTATTATTTTCTTGATTTATTTTATTTTTCAATCTCATCCCTTATCATATTATTTCATTTAATTTTTATCCCAGATCTGATCCTTATTCTTTTGATTGCTACTTTTTTTTTCTTTTCTTGATTTATGTTATTTTTTAATTCCATCCCTCACTGTTCTATTTATTTAATTGTTATACCAAATTTAGTTCTTATTATTTTTATTGCTATTTGATTTGATTTTAAAAAAAAATTTGGATGGTTGGGAATTTTACTTCATGATTTTTACAGGCTTGCCTTCAATGAGGTAGCCTGATCTCATGACCCAGGTCACGAGTTTTAAAAATTAACTTGATTTGACTTTAGTCTTTTTTTAGGTTATTTTTTAAATAAAGATTTAATTTCATCCTTCAAAATTAGGTTGTTAGACCTTTAACTTCATGATTTTTCCTTTTTCTTTTTTTATGGGGTTATCTCAATCTTATATCTTGGGTTGTGAGTTAATCAAGTTAACCCCGGTTGACTCAAGGTTTTTTTCAATGCTTTTTTCAATTGATTCTTTTTCTAACTTTGCCTTTCATTATTTAGTTTGCTATAAATTTGACCTTTATAGTTTTATTCGTTTTATTTTGTATAGGGTTATGCCGGCCTCACAAGTGAGATGTAAGTTTGGCATGTTGATTAAAGTCATGTTTTTTGTCTTTTTTAAAAATTAATTTTTCTATTTTTAGTTTTTCCTATAATGTTTGATTTGCTGGTGATTGAGCTTTAGATTTCTTTCATTTTTCTTTTTATGAGATTATCTCATTCTCATTCAAATTTTGTTTTGTTATTGAATAAGATTGTTAAGATCTTTTAAAAAAAATATTTAGAGGGTATCTTTTCATAATATTGATAAGCATTTATTTCTCTTGATTAGTCATTGTAGTTTCTT
>Ga0325402_1000593_pt1 | contig 26125 bp, 23 predicted proteins | sample PopdelMetagenome_22_FD_207212 | JGI IMG/M metagenome (GOLD analysis project Ga0325402, IMG submission 207212) | Populus deltoides microbial communities from Bellville, Georgia, United States - Xylem-PdKOR-R3 | ecosystem: Host-associated > Plants > Phyllosphere > Stem > Wood/Secondary xylem...
CATGGTTCCTGTGGTTACTCCTTCTTCCTTTGCATAGTTGGCTAATTGTTTGTGACTGTGACTATCACAGTCCTTTGCAATATGGCCAAATCGATTGCATCTTCCACATCTTGGTTTTCCTTTGTGCATGCACAATCCAAAATGATGCTTCTGGCATACCTGACACTGTGGTTTCACACCTGCTTGACTGCTCCCCCCAGTATTGCTATTCCAGCTTGTGTTGTTATAGCTGTTCAGGTTTCTGTTTGGAGTCCAATTTGATCCCCTCCTGTCTTGTGATTACCATTTTTGAGTAGATCTGCCTTGGAAGCCCTTATGTGAGCTGTAAACTTGATTGCCTCCAACCTTTAAACTGCTAAAGGCTTTTTCTGTTCCTGTTAACTTGTCCCTTTCATCATGCAAATCCTCCCTCTTATCATAGACTTTGACAGACACAATGACCTCTTCTGCTCTTAGAACATCAAGGTCTCGTGTCTCTTCAATGATAGACACAATGGACTTATATCTTCTACTTAAACTCATCAGCAATTTTTGCACAATTCTGGTTTCTGATACATCTTCTCCTAATGATTTCAGATTATTCACAGTTGCAAAGAATTTTGCTAGATAACCATCTAAACTTTCACCTTCTGACATTCTCATGTATTCAAAATCTGCTCTAATTGCTTGAAGTTTCACAGCTCTAACCTTTTTATCTCCTCTGAATTCTCTACTCAAAATGTCCCAAGCTCCTTTTGCAATCTTCTCGTTTCTTATGCGTGGGAAAAGGTCATCCGATAATGCTCCTTGTATGAGGCTTAATGCCTTTGCATTCTTGATTTTGTTTTCACTGGAGATGGTGGATGTTTGCAATGTAGTTTGCTCTGCTTCACTCTCTTCATCGCCTGATCCAGTTGCAACCTCAGGTGATTAATGAGATTGTATTCCACCTTCTATTACGTCCCATAGATCAAATGCTATGAGGATTGTCTCCATCTTTACAGCCCAAAAATCGTAGTTTGTGCCATTGAACTGTGGAGTTCTTAAATCTCCTCTAGTAGAGCTTGATCCTACCATTTTTAAGTAATCAACAGTTTAATCAATCTGTTTTCACAGTTTACACCCCTCTTAGGAATCAATTTAAAGCTCTGATACCATATTTGATTTCCAGTTCTCTTTAGCAGAGTTTGTAGAGAAGGTTTTTAAGAGAGGATGAGAAGAAGTTCTTGTATTCTGTTATTCTATTTTTCAATGCAGGAATCCTGCTTTTATACATGTTACATGCAATTAATAACAGACTCCAAGATTTTAGGAATCAATTCATCTCAACCTTTCATCAATTGAGGGCTGCGATTCTTACACATGTAAGAATCGATTTGTAACAGAAATTAACAAAAAAACTGCTATAACTGCTATAACTGCTTTAACTGTTTTTTTTAACTGCTATAACTGCTTCAAACAGAAACTTCTTCCATTACTTCATTCTTCTTTCTTCTTGTTATAACTTCAGGATTTACTTCTGAAGCTTTAAAGATAAGTAACCAACTTAACTTTCAACATAACATTCATCTACTTCAAGAGCTTCTTCGTCAATATGGGAGAAAGCGAGCTTCCCCTAGATGTCTGCTGAAAATAGACAAAAAGCTTCCGACTCAGTTCAATGGCCCTTCCTAAGACAGCTCATGTTGTCTTTTGGATTTCCAAGCCGCTTTGTTCATTTAATTATGCGGTGTGTGGAGACTGCTTCCTTCTCTATTGTTGTCAATGGTAGCATCTATGGGTTTTTTTCCCGGGAAGAATGGGGTACGTCAAGGGGATCCCGTCTCCCCTTATCTCTTTGTCACCTGCATGGAGTACTTCTCAAGGATACTGCAAAGGGCGTCTATGAGTCCTGGTTTTCGTTTCCACCCGAAGTGTGGAGTCCATGGCATCAGTCACCTTGCTTTTGCCGATGATTTTATTCTTCTCTCTCGGGGAGATAGGCAATCAGTTTCTTGTTTGTTTCAGCAGCTATTAATCTTTGGGAAAATCTCTGGCTTGTCCATTAATGTTGATAAATCTTCTATTTACTTTGGAGGGGTTGGTGAGAAGCTCCAGCAAGTCATTCTTGAGGATACAGGGTTTGTTGAAGGCAGCTTTCCATTTCGATATCTTGGAGTCCCTCTCAGTCCTCACAGGCTTCTAGTAAATTCACTCCTCTTCTCCAGAAACTAGAATCAGCAGTTCAGTATTGGATGGGGAAACATCTTAGTTATGCTGGCAGGGTTGAGTTGATCCGATCGGTTCTTTATGGCATGGTGCACTTTGGCTGAGCATTTTTCCCATTCCAGAGCTTGTAATCACACAGATAGTTAGCATCTGCCAAACTTTTCTATGGACAGGTGATATTCTGAAGAGTAAATCAGCTTTGGTTGCTTGGAGAACAGTCTGTTTACCTAAAAATGAAGGGGGCCTATGTCTGTTTGAGATTAAAGCACATAACAAAAGCTTCATTGCTAAGTAGCTGTGGAACATCCACCTCAAAACCGATTCCATTTGGATTCAGTGGATTCATTATTATTATCTCTCTAATCTCTCCATTTGGGATGCTTCCCCTCAGCGAACTTCCTCGCCATTATGAAAATCTATCATCTCATTCAAAGATCAACTTATAGCACACTATGGAGGCCAGCATCAAGCTATTGCATTGCTGTATACTGGTGTAGTTGTTTTAAAATAAAGAAATAAGAAACAAAGTATTGCTGCAGTTAAGAAAAAATAGAAAATGAGAGCAATATATTTTGAAGCTGAAAAACTGAATACAATTAACGTCTGAAGCATTACAATTTAAAGCTTGATTAATAACAACCCACTAACATCATGGTCCTAAAATTACACCATGATCACAATCATGGATAACAAAAGAAATAACTGAAAACAAAGAAATAGGAACAAGTATGAAATATTTCAAACCACTAAACAATGTTTATGACTCCAACAACAGCAGTTCTAAGCACGTTTTCTTACACTCCTCCTTGCTTTAGTAACTGCAAACTCCAAGTTTTGTCTTTAGAAATTCAAACTTGCTAACTGGCAGAGGCTTGGTGAAAATGTCTGCAACCTGATGTTCTCTTTTGCAATAGACAAGAACAATAGCTCCATCTTTTTGTACTTCCCTTAAGAAGAACAACTTAATGTTGAAATGCTTAATTTTGCCATGAAATACAGGATTATGAGAGATAGCAATAGCAGCTTGGTTGTTGTCGAACATGTGCGGCGTCGTAGTGATCGTCCACCCTCAAGGAAACAATGTAATGATATCCCTGGTGAGTATGGAGAGACAAGGAATTCTTGTCTCTTATCACTAAAATATGGACTGAAAGTCGCCACCTCGTATTATGGTCACTTGGAACCCTAACTAGTCTTAGAGATCGGGTACGGGGACTGGTTGTGTAAAGGGAAGGTATTAGCACCCCAACTACGCCCTAACTAAGGTAAGCTGCATTGCTTTGTCTGATAAAATCTAAAGTCTTGTTGTGATTTCTAATTGTCGATCCGTTTATGGTTTAAGAAAAGTCCTTCTCTGTAACGAGATCCTTATTAGGTAAAAAACCTAATTGTTCCAAGTAGTTAAAAGAAAATACCTTTTTAATATCGGGAATACATTTTACGTATAAATTCATAATCTCTGATACTAAAACAAAACAATAAATTTTTTGTTGTTTTTGAAATTTTGGCCAATGTTCTCTTGACTTTAATAAACTGATTATTAAAACCAAAATGCATGCTAAAACTTTGTTTTTTGATGTATGAAAAACATAATATGATTTTTTAGCTTTGAAACACTTGGTCGTATGCACAAAAATATTTTTTTCTTTTTCAAATTTTTTTGTATTTTTGGAAGTTTTTTGACGAAAATCAGGTATTTTAATACTGGATTTGTATTTTTGCGACATAAAATACATACCGATATTAACCAAAATGAATAAAAGAAACTATGCTAGAAAATTGTAAAATTCTGAAAAAAAAAACAAAATCTTAAATGTTTTTTGAATGGGCCGGACCCGGCCCATATCAGTGGGCTGGGCCAGACCCGACCCAAAACCAAATGGGTTGGTTACTGTGTCTAAGCACAGTAACCAGCCCTCCATTTGCTACAGAATGTGAATTAATTCACGTTCTGCATGAAAATGCAGATAGCGGCTGAGCAAAAGGAGAAAGAGACGGGGTAGCGGGAGGTTACCTGCGGTGGTGTCAAGGCGGTGCTGCTGGCGGTGGAGGCACGCTGGCCGACGGTTTCCCCCCCTTCTCCTCTTTTCTCTTCTTTCTCTTCTCTTTTCTCTTCCCTTTCCCCTCTGTTGTGTTCTCTCTCTCTCATTCTATTTCTCTCCTTTTTGTTTTCTCCATCTATGCCTCTTCTCTGCCTCTGTATTTATAGGCAGAAAAAGGTAGTGAAAATGCCCTACCTCTGTCCAGTCAAGGGACAGGGCAGGGTAGATGGGGGGTGCCAACTGGAGGGTGGTAGGCCATTGGTTAGGTCGGCGCCTTTTTAAGGTTTAAGAGAGAGTGGGAGTCGGTGACAGAGGAAGAAAAATCTTCTTCTTCCCCTGCTTCGCGTGTCCAGGGGAAGAAGAAGACCCATAATGCCTTCAAAACGGCACCATTTTGGACAAAACACGTTGTTTCATTTAAAAGGAAAAGGCGGCAAAAACATGTCAGAGTTCACATTGATCCTCAATTTGTGATTTGTTCAATCAAGTCCTTAATTGCAATTTTGATTTAAAAAACAATGCAATTGCATATCTGTCAAAAATCAAATAGCGGCTCTAAAGTTGGCCGCCTTTTTCACTTTAATCCTTGGTCTTGAATTAGTGCAATTTGACCCTCAATTGAGCAATAAACTTCTAATTTTTTCAATTTGACCCCTGATCTGATTTTAATTACAACCCCTCTATTTATGCGTCTTTTCCAATTTGGTCCTTGGTTTCAGATTTATTCAATTAAGTCCCTAATTGGCCATCAAACTTCAATATTTATGCAATTAAGCCCCTGATTTAACCAAATTAACTCTTACAAATTATATTTTGACCTCAGAACTCTAATTTCTTCCAATTAAAGCCCAAATTGACTCCAAAATCAAATTTTCTTGCAATCAAACTCTCCATAAAGTTAATTAGACCTTCAATAAAATCTAATTGAGTCCATAAACATCTGATTTTGGACTTTTCTTTCTCAAATTGAAGTTTTTTTTTGTCAACAAGGCTCTCACCAATCAACAAAATACTATCAAAATTTAATTTTTGTAATTTTGAACCTCCGCAACCAATTTTGACCATTTTTAGGGCGTTTTGGCATCCTTTTCTCACTATTCTTAATTTTTTATTTTTTTTGAACATATATTATTTTATATTTATTTATTTATTTATTTGTATTTTCTTCTTTTTTGTGCGGGAGCCTTAAAAATGGGTTATGATAGTTGTCAACAAGAATCTCAGTGCTCTCCTTCTGCTCCAAGTTAAGATCAATTAAAATTTTTCTCAGCCATAAAGCTTGATCAACAGCAGTTGTTGCAGCAACAAACTCTACTTCAGTAGTGGATTGAGCTACAGTTTCTTGTTTTTTCGAGCACCATGAAAAAACACCATAACCAAGTGTGAAACAGTAACCTGAAGTACTCCTTAAATCATCAATGGAACCTTCACAATCACTGTCTGAGAAACCAACCAGCTTGAACTCTTTGCTCCTCGTGAATTTAATGTCAAAATTACATGTGTCTTTGACATATCTAATCACCCTTTTTGCAGCCTTGAGATGGAATTCACTTGCACAATGCATAAACCAAGACAAGATACTTACAACATTCAAAATGTCAGGCTGAGTTGCTATGAGGTACATTAAGCAACCAATTAGACTTTTGAAATATGTCATATCAATCTTATCTGTTCCATCTTCTTTACAGAGCTTTTCCTTTTGGTTCATAGGAGTGGTCATTTCTTTGCGTTCTTCAAGTTTAAACTTCTTTGGAATCTCCTTGGCATATTTCTTCTGACAGATAAAAACTTCATGTTCATCCTACACAATTTCCATTCCAAGAAAGAAAGTCATCAAACCGAGATCTGTCATCTCAAAAACCTCCATCATTTCTTGCTTAAACTTCTCCACAAGACTTGTGTTGTTTCCTGTCACAAGTAGATCATCCATATACAATGAGATGATAAGAATGTTAGCGCCATTTTGCTTGACATACAGTGTTGATTCAGAGAAGCTTTTAGCAAATCCTAAGTTCAGTAGATGTTCATCAATTCTATTGTACCAAGCTCTTGGAGCTTGCTTCAATCTGTAGAGAGCCTTCTTAAGAAGACAAACTTTGTCTTCTTCTCCTTCTTTTACATAGCCTTCTGGTTGCTCTATATAAATCTCCTCCTGCAAAAAATCATTCAAGAACGCTAACTTGACATCTAACTGGTACACCTTCCAATTCTCTTGAGCTGCAATAGCAAGTAAGAGCCTAATAGTGTTGAGTCTAGCAACTAGTGTAAAGGTATCTGAGTAATCCACACTGAATATTTGAGCATATCCTTTGACCACGAGTCTGGCCTTATGCTTATTGATTTAGCCATCAACATTAAGCTTAGTTCTATACACCCACTTGACTCCGATTACCTTTATGTTTTGGGGTCGATCAAGCAACTCCCATGTTTTGTTCCTTTCAATCATGAACAACTCCTCGTTCATTGCAGCAATCCAATTTTAATCCATCTTGGCTTCTTCAAAATCTGCAGGTTCACACACAACAATGTTGCATCTTTGATAAACATCAGAAAGTAGTCTTGTGCCTCTGATGGGAGTGTCATCTGTCATGACATTCTGCTAGTCTTCCATATTTTGATCCTCTGTGTCCGAACCAAAAAACTTAATCTTTGGCTCTTTTGTGGTTGAATTCATCTTCTTTGCATCATCCTAGTTCCACTTTTCATCCTCCATAAAGTGTGCATCCCTGCTTATAACAATTTTTCCAATTTATTGATGGAAAACTTTATAAGCTTTTGCAACCGAGCTGTAGACAATGAAGATGCCTAGAAGTGCTCTTTTATCTAGTTTATCTCTTTTGATCGGTGTAACAAGAGTGAAGCACAAACATCCAAATATTTTAAGGAAGTTCAAAGATGGTTTATAACCATACCATGCCTCAAAGGGTGTTTGATCCTTTACATCTCTAGTTAGAAGTCGGTTTTGCAGAAAAACAGTAGTGTTTGCTGCTTCTGCCCAGAACTTCTTTGGTAGATTCTTCTCATGCAACATACATCTTGTCATCTCCAAAATGAATATGTTCCGTCTCTCACTAACTTAATTTTGTTGTGGAGTGTATGGAGCGGTTAATTGATGTTGAATGCCTGCCTCCTCACAAAAACTGTTGAATGAGTTAGAGGTGTACTCCTTGCCATTTTCTGATCTAAGATTTTGAATTTTACAGCCGCTCTCATTTTCAACTCTTGCTTTAAAGTTCCAAAAAACTTGAACCACCTCTAACTTGTGCTTCAAAAAGAAAATCCAATACATACGGGAGAAATCATCAATGAATACAACATAATAGAGACTACCTAGAGAAGGCGTTCTTTGTGGCCCTGCAATGTCCATATGAATCGATTACAGCTTCTGTGTTGCTCTCCATGTTACTTTGGGAAATGGTTTCCTGCTTTGCTTTCCAGACTAACATGCTTTGCAATTGGGAATGTGATCATCAAGTGTTAAAAGATCATTTGCCATCATCTTAGATTTCATCTGCAACAGCCCCTTATGATGATAGTGCCCGGGTCTTTTATGCCAAACTTCTGTGATATTTTCTTTGATTGGGAAAGCAATTTGCTCCATCTCCAATGGATTTAGAGCAAAGCTTTTTCCTCTCATTTTTACTTTGAAAATATCATGGCCATCTACATCTTTAATCAAGCAACTTTTATCTTCGAACACAACTTTATAACCTTTTTCAATTAATTGTCTAACGCTAAACAAGTTTTAATCAATTTCAAGAACATGCAACACATCATAAATGAACTTTGTACCTGAACAGGTTGAAATTGCAATTGTTCCCTTTCCTTCCACGGTTATGTACTCGCCATTTCCAATTTGAACTTTCAATGTTTCTGAGCTTCTTAGTTCTCTGAATAGATCCTTGTCATGTGTCATGTGGTTAGTACAACCACTATCAATAAGCCAACTCTTACTCGATTCAATGCCAGAGAAATATATAGTCACGAATAGTTGATCTTCCTCCTCTTGATCAACAATTTATGCCTCTTCACCATGTTGTTGATTTTTGCTCTTACAGATAATAGCTTCATGCCCCATTTGATTGCATTTGTTGCACTTGGTGTCTAGTCTTCTCCAGGATTTAAAATGTAGATGAGATTTTCTATTACAATGTCGGCATAGAGGATAAGATCCCTTCTTGTTTCCAGTATTGCTCATGTTGTTGTTGGCCTTAAAATCTCTATTTAAACCTTGATGGCTTTACCTTTATTTTTTTATAGTTTCTATTCTCTTTGTGCTTGACAAATAAGGCTCACTCAACATCATCTTCCTGCCTCATAGCCTTTATTTGCTCCTGTGCTTGTAATGCATTCAACATCTTTGACAAAGTGATTTTTGACATATCCTTAATGTTTTCTAAGGATGTAATTGTTGCCTCAAATTTTTCAAGAATTGTTACAAGAATTTTTCGGACAATCCTTGATTCTGGCAGAGATGAGCCAAGTAATCTAACTCGGCTAGCAATGTTAAGCAACCTGTCAGAATACTCTTTGATGGATTCAGTGTTTTTCATCTTCTGCAACTCAAAATCACGTACCAAGTTCAGCACTTGCATCCCTCGGATCCTTTCATCTCCTTCATATTCAGTCTTGAGATAATCTCATATCTCCTTTGCTGACTTCAGAGACATGATACGAGTAAAGATGGTGGATGAGACTGCAGCAAATAAACAGGCTTTTGCCTTTGATTTCTTCATTTTCTTCTCCTTAAGCGCTTTGATCTGTGCCATGGTGGGATTGTTAGGAAGTGTAGGGATTTCATAGTCTTTTTCCACTGCTTTCCAAAGATCCAAAGTGTCCAAGTATGTCTCTATGCGTACTGCCCAAATCTGGTAGTTGTCTCCATCAAACACCGGCGGAGCAATTGATGAGAAACTAGCTTCAGCTTCCATGATGTATCAAACTCACACACAGGTCCCTATAAGAAGATAGCTCTGATACCAATTGTAGTTGTTTTAAAATAAAGAAAGAAGAAACAGAGTATTGCTGCAATTAAGAAAAAATAGAAAATGAGAGCAATAGATTTTGAAGCTGAAAAACTGAATACAATTAACATCTGGAGCATTACAATTTAAAGCTTGATTAATAACAACCCACTAACATCATGGTCCTAAGATTACGCCATGATCACAATCGTAGATAACAAAAGAAATAACTAAAAACAAAGAAATAGGAACAGGTTTGAAATATTTCAAACCACTAAACAATGTTTATGACTCCACCAACATCAGTTATAAGCACGTTTTCTAACAACTTGGAGCAGTGTAGACCATCCTTTCCTAGCTAATGCTTATAACTTCCTGCGGCTTAAAGGTGCTCCAATTTCTTGGGCAAAGGTGGTCTAGGAGCCTTGGTCTATGCCCAGATATAATTTTATTATGTGGTTGGCTGTGATGGGGAAACTTCACACCCGAGATAGGCTTCGGTTCCTGCAAACTGATCCTAGTTGTGTTTTCTGCCGAGATGAAGAAGAATCCCACAACCATCTGTTTTTTGCTTGCCACTAGACTTCTCTCTTATGGCGGATGACGAAATCATGGCTTCGCATAAACAAGCGAATGTCGACCATAAATATTGCTATTTGAGGTCTCCACTATACCGGGAACAATACTGTTGGTAGAATGCGAATAGTCTCACTTGGTATTCTGATTTACTTAATTTGGGAAGAACAAAACAAGAGGATTTTTTATAATACCTGCAATTTTGTATCATTTTTTTTCTAAATTGCAGGTTATGTTCTTCATGGTTCTGCATTTCCATGAAAAAAACCATTTTAATCTCTAATTTGGGGGCTGCCTTCCTGCTTTAACTGGCTTTGTTTCCTTTGTCTTTTGGGCAGTTCTCAGGATCTGCTTCTCGGTGTGATCTTCAAAGGGTTGTTTCATCCTCTTTTGCTACTGGTGATGGCGCCCTTTTTTGGTTTGGGTGGTGTTGTTGCTGCTGTCTTTTTTGTTCTTCTCAGTCTTATTTCTCTTCTGCTGCGGTTTCTCTGTGCTTGATGCCCCTACTGGCTTCATCCATGTTGGTCGTCAAGCCTCTATTATCTTGCCAATGTTTAAGGATTTTGCTCTTCTCGACTTGTTAGAATGGTGTGCTACATCTCTGCTGGTTCTTTGTTTGTGCATGTTCAATGCTGAGGTTCCCTTGATGCCTACTTTGATGCAGCATGGCCCATTGTTCGAGATTTGTGAGCTGGTACTGTTATTTTGCTTTTGGTTAGGTAAGGCACCTTATTATTGATTAGGTTCCTAATCTACCCAAGCTCATTTTCTGCTTGGTTGTCTATATTTTTTTTTTTGTTGGCCTGGACGTTTATTTCTAGTTAGGGAGCATGTTTCTTTTTTATAAATCCTTGATATTGAATTCTTTGGTTCTTTAGCCTTTTATATTTTTTATCTTTAATATATTCATATATTTTGATAAATAGAAATTGATTAAAGAGTTTTGTCTAATTAAGTTATTCATAATCACATCAATTTCTCTTAATTTTAAGGGATATCAAATTTATTTATTTTACATGAAAGAATATTTATTTCACTTCGATGATCAACAAATTTATAAGAATGGATATGTAGAATTTTGAATTGAGCTAACTACAGATCAAGTTATTATTTTTAAAATTATTGTTTCTTTAATTTTTTATATTCAAATCCCTCATTCTTTTCCAATTCAATATATTATAGGAAGATTAAATAAAATTTCCTTTTAGTTCCATCTTATTTTCAAAATTACACTACAAATTTATTTTATTTGTAATCGTTAATCTGAATTATGTTTTGATGTTCCGACAATATTATTATTTCAGAACTACACACCCAAATTTTAACAATAATAATCCAATTCATCATTACGTAGGAATAATAAAGCTAAACAAGATAAAATCCTAGAATGCCGATTTTACGGAAGCTATAGTCTGTATGAAAGTGAGGATCAGCAGGATAGCTGCTGCAACAGTTGCCGTACCTCTCCAAATATTGGGGAAATATACAAGTTTCAGAGTTGCTTTCATACGGTTAAAGCGGCTCTCGGAATGGCCATTTATCTTTTCAGAGATATCACCAAAACAAGTGTAACTGTCACCAATATTTTCGCAAAAATGGTTAATTATATTTGAAACTGCAGCATCGTCCCCTAGCCGGTTGAGAATGATTCCCTTCCGGACTAGCAAACCCACGTCTTCTGCACTGTTGATAAGATTGTCCATAAACTTAATATAACTGCATACGTAAGCTTCAGACGGGTAGCAGCACTGCTCCAAAGCCATGATATTTCGTACAAGACGTTCGAAGCTGTGATCAACTTCCAACTGTGGTATTTTCAACACTCCTTCCTCAAATTCTATGTTGACCGGGCATTTGTCTTCGGTGACCTGAAACTTCACCCCAGCCTCGCGAAGCATGACCGCACTATATTTCAGCTTCATAGGATAAATCTTATAACTTCGCTGAAAGGCTCCATTCAACATCAAATTCCTTAGTAAATCAGTGAAATGCCTGCTTCCCTTCACACTCGAGCTGGTTTGTACCCCTTGTGAAAACGTGTACTTTCGAAAATGTAATGTGGCAAGATCAAGAAAAGGAGTGGCTGTACCATCCTGGCTAGCGGGATTGACCTGGTCATATATTTCCTGAATAACGAAGAATGGTAGTTGGTTTTCAAGTAGCATCAAGTCTTCTCGGACGTCAAATGTCATCCTGGGCTCAAAATTCTTAGGATCGTTATAATCATGATCCTTTGACTCCAACAAAAACTGAATGATGAAGACAGCATCCAGCAGGATCATCTTTACGAAATCACGGCTCTCGATTAATTTGAATTTCTCTGAATAACAGTGTCGGAGACGCTTTTCTTGGTTCTCAATGCTGATCAAAATATCAATAATTTTCTTCTTATCCATCCCAGCCCGTTCAGTAAGCTTTTTGAAATATTTCAGTTTCTCCTTTTCCATGGCCCGTTCAGTATGTTCGCGGTTAAGAGGACCTATTGAAATCAGTAGTGGAGAGTAGGCTTTCCCATTTACGTTTCGAAGCGGTTCGGGCACCCTGTAGATGCAGCACTCGGAACCGTTCCGTTTAAAGGACCTTTGTTTCTCCTCAGAATCCAGCTTTTCCAAAATATCTGTAGCTTTTTCTCTCTCTATTTTTTGATTTGTAACCATCTCAATGCCTGAAGCACTTCCCACATCAAAATCTTTTCCCTTGTTTGGAGCACTTGCCTTATCCTCTTCCATATTTGAGGCTCTTGCCTGTTCAATATCGTTTTCCATGTTTGAAGCACTTGCAGTAAACCTATCCTTTTCCAGTCTGCAGGTTGGCTGAAACAAACCAAGAATGAATGGAAGGTATACACAGTTCGGTTATGAATATCACAAATTTTGAAAACTTTTTCACTATAACACATTTTCTCCTTCTCTACCCCCTCTCACTTCAAATCATCCTTGTCTCTCTATTTCTCACTTGGTATAACACTAAATAGCTTAAATAATTAGCTAGATTTTTTTAATGTATATAATCAAATTTGACGCCATCAAATAAAAATGATTCGTACCGGTAATTAATTAAGCTTATTAAGGGTGTTTGAAACAATAGTAACGAATGTTTTTAAAGTGTTTTTCGCTTTGAAATATATTAAAATAATAAATTTTTTAAAATTTATTTTTGATATCATCATATCAAAACAATTTAAAAAAATAAGGACGAAGAATTTAGAGTTGTTTTAGAATTTAAATAAAGATTTTTTGAAATTCATACCTTCTATTTAAGGTGTTATCAACTTTTTCAAAGTTGAAACCATCTAAATAATGATATTTTTTAATTTCAAAAACTCATGCTTATAATAAAACAAAATGTGTTTTTTCATAACAAAAAAGAAATGAATGAATAAGGAATGATATTTTTTTTATTAAAGGAACATGTTTTTTTCTTATTCATTTAAATCATTGAATTTTTTATGAATATTTATTTTAATTAACTTATGTTTTGATTTATAAAAGAGCGATACTAATAAAAATGACATTTTTTCTCAAACAAATGCATGAATTGAAAGAGAAATTCTCACCAGAGAAATGGATGTTTTCTTCAATTTCTTGAAACATTTGATTTTATTAGAATATTTGTTTTAATTACCATAGAATTCAATAAAATAATTTCAAAAAGGCAGCAACACGTAGGCAAATTAACTAGTAGTAATCTCAAGTTGAACCTCCGATTCAATAACAAGTTCAGTGACATTAACATCAAAATTTAAGACATCACATTTATAGAAAAATGCATGCTAGAAAATGTTTAGTTGGTTTCCCTCGAATTTTGCAAGATAACCTATATCATCAAACCCATACAAAGAGAGAGGGGTAAGGCAAAATGCATGAAGAATTCTCTAAGAAAATGGCCAAGTTAAGCATGAGTGGAGTGTTCATGCTGATGGGGTAAGGCAACAACTGTCCCACCAGTATTTCTTAACCCCAAAATTCGAAAACATGAAACAGCTGTTAGAACTATTTAGCTCACAGAATTATTTAGATCGTTATTACGGTGCAATCTCTTAATGTGGGATTTATGTTTTTTGGATTTGAAAATTTTGTAAATTTTATGATATTAATTCTTCATTCATCAATAATTGTTTATGGTTTTAAATATCCAAACTGTAAATAATTACTCCTTTTGAAAATGTACACTCAATTGATTTAGTAATTATCACTTAACACGTGAATTTATATAAAAATTTAATATAATTTGTTTGTATGCATAGTAATTAATTTTCAATTTTTTACATCTTGGTATTTTATACTGTTGAGGAACAATATTATTGTTTTTTAATAGGGAACTTTAAGTTTGTTTGATTGTATTTTTACTATTTTTTATCGAGTTGCTATTTGGTTGTATATTCTAAATTCAAACTTTATTTATACAAGAAATGATCTTTTAAGATCTTTTGATGGCATCAAATTGTAGTGTAATAAGAAATCTTATATAGTTTTTTTATTTTTATTGTAGCTTATTAGTTTTTTTTATTAAGCCTGTTTTTTTTATGTTCATGTATTTTAATTTGATTATTAATTTTATGATCTTTTTAATATATTCTGATGATTATCTCAAAAAAAAAACTTTTATTATCAGTTGTTTATTCCTTTCCTAAATGCTTAGCAACCACTTTTCAATAAAATTATCGAAACATTAAAAAAAAAAGTCATGATCTAGAAGGAACATATGTTAAATCCATGCATGAAATCCTCCTAATCAAGTAATAAGTTACGTTATCCAATTTCTTTTTATGGATGATGCATTTCAATCTACTAAATTCCATCCAGTTGCATCACACAAAGGCTATTAATTTATTTATCACAACAAATTAGTGCCAAAAGGTTGTGTGTCGTTTGAAGTTAAAAACATCGATTAGGTGGTGAGTAATTAAATGTTAAGTATTGAAATATTAAGGGCCGGATTTTTTATTATTGTATATTCTAGTATTTGTGTTTTCTAGGGTCTCTTTTTGCTTGGTTCATGTTGATTTTTTCGATGTATTGTATTTGTTTCGGCCAACTCCTGGTTATTGTTTTTGCCTTTTCGAGGCTTTAACTCGGAATTTTAAAAATATTCCATTTACAATCTAGAGTTTTAAGTTTTTCCTTTCATTTTACAGTCTACTGATAACCTCTCTATCAAACATATAACTCAACTTTCATCTCCCTCTTTACCTATCGATCTCTTTCACTATAACACATTTTCTCCTTCTCTACTTGTCTTCTTCTGACTCGTTAACAATCTTCCTATATATGCAATTGCTTAAATTGTATTAAAAAACCAGACCGGGCCTAGTTTAGTTCTTTAAAAAAAATGAAAAACAAAAATGGAACTACACACACCATGCCCCTTTATGGATAGAATGCTTATACATATATTAAACCATCTAATGTCTGAAGAGCTTAAACCAAATCCAAAACATCGTACGTAAATTTTCAAAGAACAAAACAAGATAGTGCTGACCTGAGGGAGACCAGTGGACACTCTCTGTACGTACGTATAGATATGGTCCCAAGCAGCGAGCCTCTCTCCTATAGATTGCAGCTCCTCTCTCTCTCTCTCTCTCTCTCTCTCTCTCTCTCTCTCTCTCTCTCTCTCTCTCTAAGTCTCCTGCCTTGAAGGTATGGAAACTTCGATACAGGACTATGGAAAGATGTTATCTGCAGCATCCATAATAAAAAAGCAGCTTTAAATTTGCCCTTTAGAAAGTGCTAATGAAAGGGACAGTATATGGCATAAGATTCTCAATGCTTGTGCCAAGGATGAGAGACTTCAGGATATTGCTAAGCAAGAAGGCTGTGTGTTAGTTGGGAATGGTCATGATACCAACTTTTGGAATAATGTGTGGCTGGGTAATTCTTATCTTACTGTCTGGTTTCCTAGAATTTATAATCTTTCTGAAGACAAAGTCTCCTCAATAGCTAATATGGGTGTGTGGGATAGTTTTCTGGGATATGGAACTTCAGATAGAGAAAAGCTCTAGGAGGTAGAGGGATAATCGTTTTTAATTCTCTATTTGATAAGGTTTCTGAAGTGGAATTATCAAGTGAAGTTGTCAACAAATTGATTTGGAAAATGGGGTGTATTCAATCAAATCATGCGTAGACTTCTATCATCCCCTAGCCAGTCTAATGCATCTATGTTCAACTTAATTGATCCACTTGACTGGTGATAGGAAAACGTGTTTTCTTCATTTATTTATTGCCATTATCATATTTATGTTTATGACAGATGACAAATAGATATATATTAGAGAAACTGGGTTAATTTATTTTTTAGAAATTATATTAATATTTTAGTTTCTTTTTTAATTAGAGATGATATTTTATTATATCTTACAATTGGCATATATTTTGTTTTTTCATATAAAAAATTCATTAAAAAAAACAATGTAAGGAAACATTATAATAATAAATAATAATTTTAAAAAAAATTACAAAACTAAATTTTCCACTATTTCAATATTAAAAAAAATTGATAAAAATAATTTTTTAAAAAATACCAAAACAAAAAAAATAGAATAAACAATAAAAAGAGGAAGATAATCTTGGAAAAAAAGAAAAAAAAACATGTAAAATCCAAGAAAAAAGGGAAAAAAACGTGGGGAAAAACAAAAAAAGGGAAAAAGAAGAAGAAGAAAGATAAAAAAAATAAATTAAAAAATTAAAAAAAAAAAAAACCAATCTTCACTTTTCGACATCCGTATCGGATATAATATAATAATAACTATGTGGAAAAAAAAAAGATCTGTAGGGGAATGGAAAAAGAAAAAAAGTATGTAAAAACTACCGTGCTTTCCCAAACTCAACATCTGTAACGGATATAATATAATAATTAACTATGTGGAAAAAAAAAAACAAGGTTCTGTGGGGGGAAGCGACAATACTTTCCTAACTCTTGACATCCGTAACAGATATAATATAATAATAACTATGCAGGAAGAAAAAAGATTCTGTGTGGGAATGGAAAAAGAAAAAAAGGCTGTGGGGAAAGCTACACCACGCCTTTTAAAGTATTACTCAACTTTAATGGAGGACTGAAAATTTAGCTGCGTTCACACTCACCTTCCGACAAACTTTCGAAGCGTCCTTTAAAGTCGATGGAAAGATTGATACTGAGAGGGAAAGATGGTGCATTTCTTCGTTGTCGTTTATTCCTTAACAAGACAGATGCATTATTAAAAAATTGATTTGAATCATTTCCGGAGAATATTTGTAAAATATTTGAATCAAATCCACAAGTATATTTGTACATAATAATCCCTGTAAAATATTAAATCTTCATTTTAGACCTTTAATGTTGAATCCTGGACCCATCTTATTTATATCTGCGGATAATATTTTATAGAACAAATCACCGATCAACCTACAAATATCTTAGGCTCACCGTCTCGCTAAACATGAGAGGATAAAAATTTAACTATCAGAAATTCACCTAAAACCAATAGAATTACTGACACAATACTTCTGCCGATAAATTACAGTAATAATTATCGATGGCCACTATTTCATCTGTAATTTAGTCGGTATATACCGATGAATTCATTCCGTTGGCATATATTGACTCAATTACAGATAGAATATATAGAATTTGAAAAAAAAAAACGGTTTGATGACGTAGAAGTTTTTGCTGATGATTTTACAGACGGATTTACTGAGGGATTCAAAACGGGATCTCCATACAGTGATGTGACCAATTCACCATCTGACTTACCGACAGAATCACCGACAGAATGAGTCTGTCAGTGTTTCCATCGGTAAAAGCTAATATATAACCACTTTGTCGACCATCTCCTCCCCTATTTCTCCTTCTTCTTCCTCATCCCAACTCTCCCCTTTCAAACTGCAAACAACCACCCCAAAAAAAAATCACCCTATTCTCAACACAAGTCATAATTTTTTTTAAGTTTTGTGGTCACAGCATTCGTATTCTGATTTATTGTGGATTTTATCATTTTTTGTAAGTAAATCTATCTTTTTTTAATTTTAACATTTAAATGTCAATTTTATTATTTTTTTAGTATATGTATTTTGTTAGTGTATGTACATGTTTTATTGTTATTTCTCAAACAAACTTGTAGTATGAATGTATAATTTTGCACCTGTTATGGTTTGTTTTAGATTTTGTAAAATTATATTTGTTAGTAAATTGTTAAAACTTTGTTGAATTACCAAATTATATTTGTTGTTGCGAAATAATTAATAGCTTGTTTAACGAATCCTCTTTAATTTTTATCAATGTTATTGCAGAATTATAATTTCCGTAAATTTATATGTATAAATTTGTATGGACGTTGATCATTGATAATGAATATTTATAAGAAGTTTTAATTAGTTTGTTGGATAATCTGGAGGTAAACCAATAATTTTGTAAATTTATTTACCTAACATAGTTAATTAATAGACGTTATCATTATAATTTTATAGAGGTTCGATAGAAGTCATGGATGTATCGAGATTCACCATAAGGATTGCGAAGGATGGATTATTGTAACGGGGTTCAGGGTTTTATTAATTTCACAACATCTATACCCAGAAATTTTACTGGAGGCAGTATTAGATGTCCATGCATATTTTAAAACTTTTTTTTTGGTTGAAATCCTAATCGTACGTGTTCATATTCAAATAAAATGTTAACATATTCTAATGGAATCGTTGACATATAGTGGAGCAAAAAAAATCTTTACAGCTTCAATAATAATAAAATAAAAAAGTACAACAAGATCTTTTACCGATCAGTAACCGATCTTTGATTAATTTTCCATCTGAATTCAGTAAAGGGACCTTAAAGAGAGAATTAATATAAAGGTAAGAATTAATTTAAGCCAACAACTAATCTTTGATTTTTGGAAAACAGCCAAAAAGAGCTGTCATTGTAGACTATGATCTCCAATTATTTGCTTCGCGAACATTGAATTATCAAAATATTAAAGGATCTATACTTATAATATATTATTTATTGGAATAATTTTTTATATTTAATTTTATATTTTTAATTTTAATTTCACTCTTTAACAACATATTCTTTTTTTTTATTTCATCATTCAATATTAGATTATTTTTCAAAATTATGCTTTATATTTTTTTATTAGGTTATGTATTGATCTCATAAATTTAATTTTTTTCTTGATTTTAGCATTCAATATTAAATTTGTTGAAGATGGGGTTTCATATATTCTTTTGATATATTTTCTATGAACTTATCATTATCTCATGACTCATGTTTTGAGTTTAACAAGTTAACTTAATTTAACTTGAGTAATGTTTTTTGCACATCTTTTCTAATTAATTATTTTTCTTGGTTCTATCTTTTAAAATTGAGTTAGTTGAAAATAGAGCATTATAATAAATTTTTTTATGGAGTTATCTCGATCTTATATATAACCTGTCATGAGATTGGAAAGTTGACTCATGTTGATTTTTTTTGGATCCTTTTTAAATTGAATATTTTTTTAATTGAATTTTTTAATTTTTTAATTTGTTTTTTTATAAAGTTTCTTGAATTTATGACATAGATTACAAGTTTGATAGGTTGATACAATTCAAATTTTAAACCATGTTTTAATTGAATATTTTTTTATAATTATTTTTCCTTCTCATGTTGATACCCACATTGATTAAAAAAAAAAAAAACATTGGCTGAGAACACAAGTTGGCTTTTAAAAATTACGTGAGAATATTTTACAAATATTTCTTATTTACTTGAGATTTTTTCCACGCGAGTAATTATTTTGTCAGAATTGTGTCGTCAAATATTTCTTATTTACGTGAGATTTTTTCCACGCGAGTAATTATTTTGTCAGAATTGTGTCGTCAAATATTTCTTATTTACGTGAGATTTTTTCCAATCGAGTAATTATTTTGTCAGAATTGTGTCGTCTGCTGCGCGTGGAGTGCTAAAAGTCTCTTAGGTGTTCGGCGAAATGAAACCGAAGTCCTTGAAATCCAGCTTGTGTTTACATCCTACCTGCTTCGCAAGTCCACTTGCCCAGATAGCAGTCCCAAGCATCTCAACAATTTCAAAATACAAAATACAGTTCATGTTGTGAACAATTTCATCAAATTGTTTTACTGTAGCACTAATTTGTTATTTATTTTAATTATGTGTTTTAATTTCCCAAATTTGTTGGTCAAAGCTATTTAAAAAACAACAAGTCAACAAACATATATCATATAGTCATGTTCGATCAAAGATGGGCATTATTATATCGATCAAGTGAGCAAATGCTAGGAGATCCATCGTCGGTAATTTGGTTTTATTATTGTTGACATTAAAATATTAACGGTACTATTCATTTATTGCTATTAATATTGTTATTATGGTTATAATAACAATATTATTATTATTGATAAATATAAATATAGCACAGCATGGCATGCAGCATACATCCATTTATGCCCATCAAGCCAGGGACTCCAAAAGCATGACTAAACAGCGATGAGAGCAGGAGTGAGCAACATATATAGCACAGCATGGCATGCAGCATCAACCAGAACACAAGGCACATGGCATAAGTCAGCCATCAGAAACCACTAAATCCAGCAGAGGGACGACCAACCAGAGATCAATATCAGCCAAAACTGGGAAGGAAATGGTTCTGTTCATGGAAATGCAACACCATATAAAAACACAACTTGGAATTTGAGAAATAGAACATCAGCTAAAGTGCAATTGTCTTCAAAAATTCTTTTGTTTCTCAAAAGAATTAACAACAAAGAAATAAAAGAACAAACAAATAAATCAAAATTTGCTTACTTGGACAACCGGAGAAGTTTGCTAAAAAAAACACGAGCATAATCACTCGGATGGAAATTCGTCAATTTCCTTTCTTCGCCTTTTTCTTCTTTTTTTCCTTTTTTATTTCACTTCACTATTTTTCTTTTCTCTTTGCTTTTCTTCCTGATTTTCTTTTTTCTTTTTATATTTTTTATATATAATTTCAATTTTTTTAATTACAAAACAAAATAAAAAGGTTGGTGGCAGTTTTGTAAACAAACAAAATAAAGTAGATGGGTACAGCTAGTTGCGAGTCGAGGAGCGGACCCTTGGGTCAAGCTACGGGCTAACACACAGACCTATAGATGTAAAACGATATCGTTTAATCACGATTTAAATACCCTTTTTCAGACTTTTCCTTTTTTTTTTTTTACTTCCTTTCTTCTTCTACGATTTCTCCCTCTTTTCTCTCTTTAAACCCAAAAAACGACAATGGTGGCTTTGTGTCACCAAAAAATGACAATGGTGGCAATTTTGTAAACAAGCAAAATAAGTAGATGGGTACAGCTAGTTGCGAGTCGAGGAGCAGACCCTTGGGTTAGGCTATAGGCTAACACACAAACCTATAGATGTAAAACGATATCATTTAATCACGATTTAAATACCCTTTTTTTGGACTTTTCCTTCTTTTTTTATTTCCTTTCTTCTTTTACGATTTCTCCCTCTTTTCTCTCTTTAAACCCATAAAACGAAAATGGTGGCTTTGTGTCATCCGTTGTTGCAAATTGCCACCATTAAATCAACCCCCCCCCCCCCCCTCCATCCAAAAGCACCCTCCTTTTACCCTAAACTATTAGCATTATCAAAACTCATTTATGGATTATTCTCTAAATTCATCTTTTCTTCCACAAAAAAAATAAAATTAAAGACTAGCAACATGGATAAAGTAGGTCGAGAAGGCTTCCAAAATATACATAAAAATCAAGCTGCAATTTTAGATGAAATTTGAAGTTTAATTGTACCCAATTATATCCAATATTGAGAAAACAATGCAGATTCAAGGTCAAATTAAATTATTATTGGATGAATTTGCATAAAAATTATGTTCAAGGATATAATTAAATTTTGAATAGGTCAATTTGATTTAATCATGGGCCAAATTAAAGTTTAATTATGTTTAAGAATTAATTTGGATCCAATTAAAGGATTTAATTAAGTGCAAGGACTTAATTATACTTTAAAAGGGTCAAATTAATTTTATTAGAGGCTTAATTGGTGAAAAATTAAGTTTTGGAGCTTAATTTGGGTTTAATTGAGAAGATTGGAATTTTAAGAGACCAAATTTAATTTTTACCAAGTCAATTGATTGAAATATGGGGCGAAATCGCAAGAATATTAAAGTTTTGGGGTTAATTAGGGGTTAAATTGAAAAATTTCACGGCCAAGGACCAATCTACAAAACGTGTCGAACTATAGGGGCTCAATTGATTGAAATCAAGGGTGAAATTGAAGAAAATTAAAAGTTTAATGATCAACTGAAGGTCAAATTATATAAATCCAAGATCAGGGATCATACTGAAAAAGATACTTAAATCAAGGGCTAATTTTAAAATTCAGCAATGGCAAAATTATATTAAATCAGAAGTTTGGAGTTAATTTTAGGTGAAATTGAAGGAAATCAAAAGATGAAGGATTAAATTGAACTTTGGCTGAAATCCCTAATTTAAGGTCAAAATGGTGATGTTTTTGAACAATAAGAAAAAAAGAGAACCAGACTACTCGTGATTCACTATTCATTGTCTTCTTGTTTTGACCCAAAAAAGCTGCTCGAGTTGCTACTTTTCAGAGGTATTTAATGCTTCGTCTTTTCACCAAACTTAACAAACCATACACCAACATGATGACCTAATGTTGTACTACACCCTAGAGTAGACCCTGGCGGCCATCTTTCCCCACAGCTACCACGTCGTTGCTCAAAAGTGGCCAACTCGACCAGCCTATAGCAACCAACTTTTTTAGGCCATGATAACAACTTTGAACCAATGGTTGAGATCCTTCTGAGTCGAATCAAGGGCTAATATTTGGCACTAGTAAATACAACATGTCCCTCTGCTATATCTTATAAATATGGTGGATTACATGCTCCAAGCATGAAGAAAATCAGGTCTAAAGTCAGCTAAAAATCAGCCTTCCCTTTAGTTTTTTTTTTCCTTCCCCAACCGACAATTCTCTCCCTTTACCTTCTTCTCCACTGCACCCTCAGCCATAATGACCTCATTGTTGCCTCCTCACCCAACAAGTGAAGATAGAATACCAAAGGCAGGTAGAGAAATTACAACAACTATCGATTCCAAAATGGAAATGGAAGGACATTACCATGGACTTTGTAATAGGATTATCAAGGGGCAAGAAGGGTAATTGTTGACCGGGTAACAAATTCGACCTTATTCTTACCCATGTAAATTACATATTTCGTGGATAAGTTGGCCAAATTGTACGTGAATGAGGTGATTAGACTTCAAGGGGTGTCAGTATCAATTGTGTCAGATTGGGACCCAAGGTTCACATCGAGGTTATGGCCCGACTTACAGCGAGCTTTAGGGACTATGGTGAACCTAAGTACAACATTCCGTCAGACTAATGGTCAGTCTGAAAGTATCCAGACACTCGAAGATCTTCTAAGGTCATGTGTGTTGGAGTTTGGGCAAAGTTGGGAAGATCTATTGCCGTTAGTGGAATTTACGTACAATAATAATATTTAGCTTCTGTCGCACCCGACATCGTGGCAGCCTTAAAAATAATTCTAAATTTATGGAAAAAGAACAAATTTCTGGTATCTTGTTCTTTTAGGAAAAAGGTCTTGTTTAAGGAGTCGCCACCTAGTATTATGGTTGTCGCACCCTCGCGAGCGGAGCGCGGCGTCGCGGCGATCCTCGATTGGTTTCGGGGTCTTTTTGTGTAAAGGAGTCGCCACCTAGTATTATGGTTGTCGCACCCTCACGAGCGGAGTCGCCATCCTGTCGCACCCTCGCGAGCGGAGCGCGGCGTCGCGGCGATCCTCGATTGGTTTCGGGGTCTTTGTTTTGTTTGTAAAGGAGTCGCCACCTAGTATTATGGTTACTAGGAAACCTAACTGGTCTTTCAGAGATTCTAAGGCAAGGGACTGGTTGCGTAAAGGGAAGGTATTAGCACCCCTAGTACGCCCTACCTAAGGTAAGCTGCTTGGTGTTTGGTTTGTCTTATAATTGCTATGGTGTTGGTGTTTTCTAATCCCATCAGTTTTCTAGGTTTTGATTCAAACTAAAATTATTAGGATAGAAATCCAAGGAAGTTCCATGTGCTTTAAAAGCTCATTTTCCCCTTAGTTTTTCAAGAGTTTGCGACTTGTAAATCGCAAGGAGGAGGGACAAAAAAATTAGAAATCTAGGGTGCTTTAAAAACCTATTTTTTTGTCTTAGTATTTTATACTCCCACGGCTCGTAAACCGTGGAATAAAAAATTGAAATGTCCTTGATTATAATCAAGGCTTCTTTCAAGGATTTGTGCGGATTTATTGCTCCCAATAATATTTTGGATATTCGTCCTTTAAGGATTTCTTTATCCAAACATTAGCGGTGAATAATAGATGAATTCCTCCCAAAATAAGATTTTTGTATTTTTTTGGAATATTGGCCAATACCCTTTTACAAACATGTTGTAAAATCCAGAAATGCAAGAAAACAATTTTTGGTGTTTAAGAAATCAATGCGAAAACACATTTTCAAAACTTCAAATATTTGTTTTTTTTTATATATATAAAAAAAAAGGTTCAAAACATGTTAGGGTATTGACCGTATGCAACATACAAAAAAACATTTTTTATATTTTCTTTGTCAAAAATACAAACATTACATTTAATCACAATAAAAAAACACATGTTAATCAAATTCTTAAGGCTTTAATAAATCAGTTATTAAATCCCAAAAAATATATAGAAACATGTTCTTATATTTTCACGGATAATACAACAGGATTTTATTTATCCTTCAGATACCTGATCATATAAAAATTAAAAAATTAAATTCATTTTCTTTTTTATCTTTTTGATTTTTTTATAATTCAATGACATACATAAAAAAAAAATACAAACACACACACACACACACATCCCTTTTTATTATGTTTTTTTTATACACCCATATGTCATTACAAATAACACAAATTTAAAATAAAACAGACAACACATCACACAAATAAAAAAAATACATAATAGCCCCCAAAAATCCAGGAAACTGCTAGGAAGGCTTCTGGCAATGCAGGAACAGTGGCGGCGCGTGGTTCTCACTCGCCGCCGCCACTGGCGGCGCGTGGGTTCACGCGCCGCCGGAAAAAATAACAGGGGAGATCTGCAACGGCTTCCTCCCCTCTTCATTGTCTTCGCTGGCGGTGACAACCATCGTGACCTTCTTCTCTGTTTCAGGTGGCCGGCGGCAAGGAGGAATTATTTAGAAAGGGGCATCGCTGTTGGGGAAAGGAACAGCGGTGGCTGGCCTTACTGCTGCTTGTCCGTCGCCGTTACTGTTGAGGAGACCGAAAGGGAAGAAGATTTGTTGAAATGGGGGGAGCTCCGCTGGTTTCTGTGAAGGCCGAATGAGTCGACGCCTGTGAGGGGGAGAGGGAGATCGTGACTGAGGGGCTATGGGTTTGTTTGACCGGCTGAGAAAGGAGAGGGACGATGGTGGAGCGGCTGTTTGAGAGTTAAATGGGAGACGGGAGCAGCTGAGTCTGTTTGAGAGAGATGAGGGAAGAGACAGGGCTCTGTCGAAGAAGAAGAGAGGATGAGCGGCTACATTTTGTTGGCTAGGAGAGGGGGAAGGGAGGCGGTGTCCGGCGGCTCTCTGGCTTTTGGCCAAAAGAGAGGGGATTGGCTGGAGGCTTGGAAAAAAAATATATCAAAAGGGAGGGGGACCCCGGATTGTTGGCTTGTTTTTGGCCAAGGACCGGGGCAGCCACTGTAGCCTTTTTTTAATAAAGAGAATAGGGTTAGGTTTTTTGTTTGCCCTCTATTTTTATCTCTAAAATTCTCTCTTCTTCATTTTCTCCTCCCTTTTTCTACATGGCCGGGTGTTCTTTTTATATAGAAAATCTCTACACGTGTTATTTAAAGAAATATTGCAATAATTATTGCAGAGATTGTCTACTATAACTAGCACCAACAAATCCTATATATATGGTATTTTTTTTAATTGCAGTGATTATTTTCCCTAACCAGCACGAATCAAATCATATATATATATATGGTATTTTATATTGCAGTAATTATATATGATTCAATAATTATCTCCTTGATATATTGCTTCCTTAACCCTGATGCTCTATGTTACCGCCACATGTAAGCCCTTATTATTATTATTATTATTATTATTATTATTATTATTATTATTATTATTATTTATTTTATTTATTTTTTATTTGAAAATTTATCAAAATATGGGTCAAAAAATTGGGTAGCAACAATGGTCACTAGGAAACCTAACTGGTCTTTCAGAGATTCTAAGGCAAGGGACTGGTTGCGTAAAGGGAAGGTATTAGCACCCCTAGTACGCCATACCTAAGGTAAGCTGCTTAGTATTTGGTTTGTCT
>Ga0325402_1000595_pt1 | contig 26118 bp, 19 predicted proteins | sample PopdelMetagenome_22_FD_207212 | JGI IMG/M metagenome (GOLD analysis project Ga0325402, IMG submission 207212) | Populus deltoides microbial communities from Bellville, Georgia, United States - Xylem-PdKOR-R3 | ecosystem: Host-associated > Plants > Phyllosphere > Stem > Wood/Secondary xylem...
AAAAAAAAAAGAGCCAAGAATGAAACAAGTAGGCTGCTGCTTTATCAGGACAGCCATTCCACCAGCACCTGCTGCTACTTCAGCTTCTGCTCTACCCCCGCTACTAACTCTTCAAAGTCACTGTCATATCATTTATAGTGCTAGCAGCAGTAATCAAGATGGGCAACTGCGGCACTAGAGAAGAGTCTGCCGTTGTCTCCACTGCTCAAGGTTTAATTTCCCTTCTCGGTTTCCACCCCAGATCTACCTCTCCCTCCCCCATTTTACTCTTTATTATTTCTCCATTTTGCTTACTGCGTATATAAGGTTTCAGTGGCAAAGCCTGGAATTTTTTAGATTTTTTCATTGAATTTAATTAAAGTTTGAATCTTTATGCTTCTATAAAATGAAAATTATAATCTTTGTTAATTATGTGAGTGTGAATTTGATGGGTATGCAGTTCAACAACAGCTTCACATAATTTCATCATCAGCATCAGTTAAAAACGGTCAGTCAGACAAGAAGCATAGTAGGTCAGTTTCAGATCTGAGTGATCCTACTTCAACTCCACGCAACTTTGAGGACTCAAGAAAGAATGCCCTTCTTTATACTCATGTTATAGCCTTCACTTTGTATGAGCTTGAGACAATTACCAAGAGTTTTCGCTCTGATTACATTCTTGGGGAAGGTGGATTTGGAACTGTTTATAAAGGCTACATTGATGAGAATGTCAGGGTTGGCCTCAAATCTCTTCCAGTTGCTGTCAAGGTTCTCAATAAAGAGGGTCTTCAAGGCCATCGTGAATGGCTTGTATGTTTCTTCTTAATTTGCTTTGATATTGTTCCACTTAAGCCTCCTTAATCCTTTTCGCTTTCATGTCTTTCACGTTTATTGAATAGTGCTTGTTTCTTGTTCTGTTGTCTTACCAGACCGAAGTAAACTTTCTGGGGCAGCTTAGGCATCCTAATTTGGTGAAGTTGATTGGTTATTGTTGCGAGGATGATCACAGGTTACTTGTTTATGAGTTTATGTTCCGAGGAAGCCTTGAGAATCATCTGTTTCGAAGTATGCCTTCTTTTGCCTTATGTTCCTCTTCAATTATTGCATTTGTTGTTACCAATTACAGCTGTTAATGGTACATAATGCTCCATTTTGATTGAAAAGGAAATTGTTACTGCTGTAAGTGACAATATGGTATGGTTGGATTTTTCTGCAATGATCAAAGATTACATCTTTCTGCCAAAAGAAGCATTCTTTTCCTGCTCTTCATTCTTTTGATGTTTTATAGCAATAATTGGAAGGATAATTTCCTACTGTCATAAACACCTGTATTCAAGACCGTGGGCTGCTTTTATTTGAAATATACACTCCTAGTTCTTGCAACTTTCATGTGTTCCAATTCAACAAAGATGAACATCGTTTTTATGGTTGCCTGCCAAATTACAAGAGTTGCTTGTTCTATGTATAGACTGACAATAGTTATTTGAAATGGCATCACGCATAAGTCTACTATTTTGAGAATATGCCACTATATCTGTAGCTTCCCAATTAGGGTCGTTAACTCGATTTATTGTTTTACAGGAGGTTCTCTCATCGAAGAGTTCTAAATCCACTGTATTATAAACTTTCATGTGTTTCAATTTGTTTGGGGAATATGATGCAAATTGTTTCAAAAATTATATTTGTTGGGATTTTCAATTCTTTAGGAGAAGATACTAGACTCTTTGGAAAACATCTACCATAAGGATGAAAACATTTTACTATACAGTGATTGATGAAAAAACATAGATGATCTATCATCTTCTACAATCTGTAATTTTGCATTTTGATGATGATTTATTGCTGAGTGTTGGTCCCAACTGGATTTTCTCGTTAGTTCTGGTGAGAACATTTATATAATCATGCTCAGCATTAGAATCTGTAACCTCAATGTTTTTTTTAACCTTGCTATGAACTTTTCCGAGGTATTTAGAAGCTACAGTTCCATTATCTTGGGCAACAAGAATGATGATAGCACTTGGAGCGGCTAAAGGGCTTGCTTTTCTTCACAATGCAGAAAGACCAGTTATATATAGGGACTTCAAAACTTCTAATATATTACTGGACTCTGTAAGTGGGGTTTCTCATACGTCATTATCTAAGATATTTCCTGTATGCTTTCTTGATACAGGGACAGTCCTTGCCTGTTACTAATGCTAATACTAGTTGCCTATGTATTCACAGGATTATACTGCCAAGCTTTCTGATTTTGGGCTTGCAAAAGCTGGACCGCAAGGCGACGAGACTCATGTATCAACTCGAGTGATGGGTACCTATGGTTATGCTGCCCCTGAATATGTAATGACTGGTAAGACCCTCTACAATCTCCAAAATTCTTGATTTTTCTGCCCTTTTAATTCTATGGTATGGTTTTGTAAGAGACTAAATACGTCTTTCCAGAAAAAGCTTAAACTCAGAATTGATTAGGATGTGTTTCTGTATGTTTGGTGAAAAATCAGTTCCAAGGGCTGCCTGGTAATGACTAGATAATTAAGGGACTGGATGGCAATGCTGGTGTAGGAAATGGATATTTTCTCACTTGGAATACAAAAGGCTATGATGTAGATTTTCAGTTCAGTTGAATAAAGGTGTAGGAATATGAAAAGTACACAATTGAGATGAAAAACAAGGGTGGCATATTGAACATCTGACAATGTAAAATGCCTGAAGTTTGGTGATAGTAGTATATGCCTGGCAATACAAAAATAGTTGTGAGCATTCAAAGTCCCTAATTAATGACGAAAAAATGATTCATGTACTTTCAATGTTAGCTTGTAATAATAAATAATATGAAAGGAAATCCTGCATGTGTATGTGTTCATAACTCTGCCTATACCTGATTTGACTTTCTGGCACAGCCAGCTCAATGCCTGGATAAATGAGGGTTCTGGCAGGTTGATGGCCAGGCCAGAGTAAACTATTTTTGATTGACAGAAGCTAGAATGAACTTGTTTTATCTTTATGATATGAATTTCAAGGGGAAAAGGCTCAACATAGCCAACTGCAATTATCTCTCGGAATCAATGAAGTGTGGAATTTTGAAGCTGTAGTAATTCCTCATCTGTTGCATCCTTAATATTGACAAATGACTTGCTTATGGACAACCACTTCTTTTCTCTGCCATTTGAATTTTGGAGTCACTTTTCACACGATTCACATTTTAAAGTCTTTTATGGTTTATGGTATGATGAACCAATGATTGCTGTGCCATGCATCAACTTGATTTCATGATAACTGCAGAGGTACCAAATTGCCTTTGGGTATGTGTATGTATTCGTGCTTGCTTTTCTGAAAATGTTTATATTGCATGCAGGCCACCTGACTGCAAGAAGCGATGTGTACAGTTTTGGAGTTGTTCTTCTGGAACTATTGACAGGAAGGAAGTCAGTTGACAAAACCAGACCCAGCAAGGAGCAGAGCTTGGTGGATTGGGCCCGTCCAAAATTGAATGATAAGAGAAAGTTGCTGCAAATAATTGACCCCAGATTAGAGAACCAGTACTCTGTAAGGGCAGCCCAGAAAGCCTGCAGCCTGGCTTATTACTGTTTGAGCCAGAATCCAAAAGCAAGGCCCTTGATGAGTGATGTGGTTGAAACTTTGGAACCTCTACAATGCAGTGAAGTTTCATCATCACTGACCCCAGCCCTAACCGGTGGTGCTGTTGCATTTGCAATGGGAGGGGTACCTGATTACCGGATGCGTCATAGATTCACCAACAATGTTGGACCTGGTTCTAGTTGTCGGTCTCCTAATCCAAATTGCTCCCCAGGTGGCCCTGCAGCTTGCAGGGTCAGATAAGCATATTGCCTTTTATTTATTTGGTGTGCCTTTTCATCCCCATCCATCCTTCTAAATGACAACTTCTGATTGTTAAATCATGAGTGAATTTGCTTCCTTGTACCTGATGTACATTCTATCCTCTCGACCCCCAACCAGCTGTTAGTTTTTGCTTGCTCACTTGTTGCTTGTATCAATTTTCGAGCATAGTTTGCATATCAATGAGAATTGCCAGATGAAAACAGTTTTTCTTCTTCAGGTTATATCAAGCTTTACATTCTATCTATCAGTAGGTTGAGGAGGTATGTAAGTGGAAATACTGTTGACATAGGAGTCCTTTTTCACCAAAACTATAACTTGATTAATGGCATGATTTTCCCTTTCGGACTGTTTTGTATTTGGATGCCTCAACAGATTCCAGACGCTGGGAAGAACCAATGAGCATTCTAACTTCAGGCAGGGAGACTAATATGAATAATTAGCCTCACAGTCCTAACATCAATCCATCATGGTTCTACATAATTTTAAATATTACATGGACCCCAAAAAACGTGATTAATTTGAAAATATGGTGCTTCTCACAACCTCTTTAGCCCCTCTTTGGATGGTTTCATATCTGGGACCAGGCATCACTATCAGCCAGTGTTGACTTGAAAGCTTTCTTCTGTGAGGCCTGGTGATTCGTTGAAATGGCCCGTGCCAACAACTCTTCATTATCGGATTAAGCTTCCAAAACTACTTAATGGTTAAACCCCTTTTGTCTCCATCACTGCAGTGCATGATACCGTATAATAGAAAGAAAAAATATCCATTTCAATGACCCACTAACTTTCCCCACACCTCTGCACCACAAAATTTGATTCCCTAATTTTAACTCTTTTCACTCTGAGTTTCTGTCTGCCTCTGTATGTACAGCGTGCAATCATTCTAGCCTGTCCGTCGTGTATAAACATTACTGAGATGAATTATTCCATGAAACTAGCAGTATTGGTGATATTTTTGTTTATCCCAGGCCAGTTGATCATCAGTCCTGGTAAGTTGATTTCTGAGAAAGATTTTCAAATTTTATTTTGACTCGATAATGACATGGAGTTAACGTTTCACAGTAACTATTATGCAGTTCAGCCATCTCCAGTAAACACATCATTAACAGCAGGAGAATTCCGGCCTATGGAGCCCGCAGAGTACAGGCTAATTGGAAGAAAGGGAGATGATCGTGATGATGATTTGTGGAGAAGAAGGCTAGCACCTTTCCAGCTGTGTTTGCTATGCAAGTGCTGTGCTGGGGCAGCAACCACCAACTGTGCCACTATGCCTTGCTGCTTCGGCATCGATTGCCAACTTCCTAACAAGCCTTATGGGGTTTGTGCTTTTGTACCTAAGACCTGCAATTGTACCTCATGTGCTACTGTCTAGCTACTGCTTTTCATATGCATCGAAACCTGTCCATGGCTTAACGCATAAATGTTTGTACAAGTACACCAATTGATACCTGCTGCTCATGATCATGTTGATTAATTACTTTAGTGTACATATAGCAATTTAAGCATTAAAATTATATGGCATGTGATGAGTTCGTTGAAAACCTCACAAAGATTATGGTCTTCTTAAAGCTGCTTTCCAAGGCCATGATGGACTGAAAAGACATAGAAGGTTATGAGCTTAGGCAACTAGAACACCTACAAAACAAGTCTTCTAGAATTTAAGAGAACCTTCTGATGTTTAAGCTAATGTTAATGGTGGAGGAAATGAGCTTTAGAAGGTTATGTTGTATGTGAGAGCAAAGCTTGAAAAGAAAGAAGTCATTTTTCTATGAAAAAGTTGATTATTAAGGAGATCTTTACGAAGGAAAGAGCTCCCATATCTTTGGGTTAAAAGCTGTTTATATAGCCTTGGATTTATGTGAATGTGTCCATGCAAGGATATGATGATTAATGTGCTTGTTTTTTATAATTTTGGACTACTTAGAGATAAAGGCTAGAGTAACAATAGGTCATCGGTTCTAGATTTTGTTGGTTATTTATTGGTGGTGATGATAACATGACCAATCTTTAGAGGACATGTTTCCAATATGAGTACCTTTATTTAATGCATGTATATTTTATCTATATGATTGGTGGCAAGTAGACCAGGTTTAACTAAAGAGTGGTGCATTCGAAAGCAACAGTTAGCTTTAGGGTATTCACCCCATCTAGGGTTAGATTTATCTAGGATCTTTATGAGTATTCTATAAGAGGGTTTTGTTGTGTTGGGCTATATGAACACCACAAGTTTAATTCGATGGTGGGTGTTTTGGGTTTTGGATGCCTGAGTGAGTTTCATGGCCTATTATAGCTTTGTGCTTGTGTTCTCTACAAGCCTTATCATGAGCTCTAGGACAAAGGCTATTTGGTTGGGGTGTAGACCCTAGACCCATCAATTGCCCTTTCAAATCTTTATAGTATGGCTAGCATCAAGGTTTTACTTGTTGTGGGATATGTCATGTCTTATTTCATATTCGAGGATGACGCGTGATTTTCTTATGCACTTTCTTATCTTATTTATGTGGATTTGAGGTGATCTTCGTGAGTCTTTTTATATGTGTCCCCTGATCACACTTTGTTGTTCTTTTAACTGGTTTTTTGTTTCATTTCCTCAGATGTGTCATTATGACAGAACATGTGTTGGAAACCAAAAGATTGGTGTGTGAGCATATAAGTGAAGGCCAAGGGTTGATGACTTTGAAAATTCTAATTGCATGTCATCCTTCTACTACATTTCCTAATAGCGGCACACTTGTCAAGGGATAATTGAACTAAGTTGTCTAGTAAGCTAAACAATGCTAACATGGTCTCCCATGTTGGCATGCCTATATAAAGCCATACGTCGACTTTCTTCTTTATTTTCACTACTTTCATTAATTTTCTCTCTCCAGATGATTTTCAATGAGAGAATATTATTCTTATTACACCACAAATGCCACCAATTTCTACCATTTATAATTGTTTTAAAACACCAAATATTCATTTAGGAACTCACAAAGAGGTCTTGAGTGGTTTTGTTCATTGTATGGATCATTTTGGTGCCGTTTTAGCCGGTGTTTAATTTTTTTTTAAAGGATTTTAGGTGGTTCTTTATTTTTTTGATGATCGAAACTCATTCTTCATCAAGTAACTCCCTAAATCACATTCTTAAAACTCTTTAAGTATGATATATTCTTGAGTAGTTTTTGGATCAAGAACTACCCTAAATGGAGGCCTCTAGTGGAAGAGTCCTAAAACCTAGGTGGGGCTAGGGAACCCCCAATTAAAACTAAAAGATAATAAAGGGTGCTAAAATAGCCTTAAGACCAATTAGAGGACAATACTCGAATGAGGTGTCCATGATTTAGATAGCTAAATGTTAGGCATATTAACAAAGAGTCAATATAGAAAAAAAAATGTTATAGGTTGAGAAAAACAATGCCTAGTCTATTAGGGCCTTAATAAAGGGTAAAAGATTACATCTCCCCTCTTCGTGTTCAGATAAGGATATATATTCCCTTTATTAGGGTTTATGAAAAGGCTTTTTCATCATTACAACCTTTATGCTAGTTAATTACACTAGAATAGATGGGTTATAATGAATACTTTAAAAAATTACATGAGGCAGCATGGTGAAAAACCCTTATCAAGGGTCTTCAAGCACTCTCATCAATTGATTGCATGTACTAATAAGACTCAAGAAATGACATGGATTTATATCTTTTTTCTCTAAGCAAAAAGTCCTATTAAAGGAGTAATTAAGAGAAAGATAAATCTTGCAAATGAGTGGAGGAACACGTGGCTCATTATTGATCTTAAAAGGGTGTTTTTATAGTCAACCCTTAATATATTTAAGGTTGTTTATGCTTTTAGAGGACCTTAGTTGGATTATACACTGATAAGCCCACTTTAACTTTGATAAAGAAGTTGTTGTGCAACTAATTGTGGGCCTACAATTCTCAGTATAAAATTAAACCTTGAACTTTGAGTGTACTTTAATGGGTAATACACTCAAGCTTTTTATTTATTTATCTTATTTGGTGATTTTTTTAAATTTAAATTTGAAAACCTAGGCCAAAGAGAAGTCCCCAAAAGAGACATGACCTCATATAGCTCTGATTTAGAGATTCCACTTCATCTAAGAAGTCTAGTTCTTGTTCCACTACTGATAGCTTGCCTTAAATAAAAAGAAATAAAAATATGAATTGATCTTATTAACACGATAAGTTCTATGGATTTTAGAGAAGTAATGTTCATATTGGCAGCTAAGTTTTAGAAAAGAAAGAAGGGTGACTGGGTTTGATGATGAGACTCTTTCTACCTTTTCTTAATAGCCTTTTGTATAGGGGCTTGGTGTTTCCTCGAATGCTAGATAAGATCCAATATCATTACCATATGTTACAACTATTACCATTTTGTACGATTTGAGGAGAATCCCACATTATGATAGTTAACAATAATCCTCAACATTGAGATATTGAAGTTTCTCTCTCAATTCCCTAGAGACATAGATAAAGATGTAGGGAAACCTTACTCATTAGATATGGATCACTTCCTAGATAGCCTTTATTATGAGTTTGCACTCAACTTTTCCCAAGTCATTATTTTTATTATTGTTATTGTTTTTTATGCCTTACCAAACTTTGTTTTAGATGGTCCTATTATAGAACCACAATGATTGATATTGAGAGTCTGAGTGTAGGGAAATGGTCTAAGTGATATAGATGTTATAGGAGAATGGCCAAGCATTAAGGACTATAAGGTTATATAATATAGGTTATAAGGGATTCCAGCAGATCTAGAGAATCAATCGAGGCCTATCTAAAAAGTTTTCACCAAATCCTTATAGGAAAAAGGATGTACTGGTTGTGAAGCTTCAAATAGATAAAAAGTCTTTATTAGTGATAAAAAAAAATAATAATGATTGGGGAGCTAAAGTTGATTCTTATTATGGTTAGGAGTGAAGCTGGTGAAGCTTGAGCAAAGTCATCTCATTTTCATGTTATAAAGGATGTTCTAGATGTGTTCTTAAATATGTTTGATAGGACTGATGCCTTGAAGGAGGTCATGAATTAAAAATCGGTTAAAGTGATGAATAAGCTTCACCTTTTTATTTTTTCCAAACAGTTAGTAATGGACCTTTTTCAAATCTTTCAACCTACTCCCATGCTCGAACTCAAGGAGATATTTCATAGACATGTTGTCATTATCTCTAAAAATGAGTATTTAGTTATGGAACTTGATGAAGATATTGGAGATGTTCTAAGAAATATAAAGGAAGATCTAGTCAAAAGGATGCAAAGAGATTAACCATTGATGGATAAGGAGCCCAATCAAGTTGTTTAGGTGGTGGATGCCAATGACTTAAAAAATAATGATGATGGAGAAGAATGTGGATGATGAGACCCACTAGTCCAAACAAGAAATTTATATTTTTTTTATATTAAAACTATCATATGGCCTCAATCATATGAGATATTTTTGGTGAATGGACTAGATATTTTTATCTTCATATACATTGAGTGAGGGTTAGGTTTATATAGTCTTGGTGCCTAGGTGCAAATTATTGATGTGTTAAACTCAATCACAAGCTTGAATTTAGCTTTCTTGGAAATCATCAATTTGACTGTGGGTTTTTGGATCTCTATATCCATAGCGTTTGCATTTGTTGGTATTAAAGCAAGGCTTTAAAATCAGGTTTTATCCCTTTATCTTTTAATTTCCATGTTATTTCTTCATTGTCATCATCTAGAACCTTAAATGTACAAAAACAAATTAAAAAAAAAGATTATTTGTGATATGGTTGTTTATAATTAAAAAAAAAGATAAAAGAAATCTCTCAAAGGAAAAAAAAATTAGGGTTTAGCCGTAAAAAATAGGGTTTTCATCAAATCTTGGATTCAACAATTCAAATATGAAAATTCTTGATTTTTAAGATATCTTAATGACTTAACATAATTTTGGGATTATTTAGACATATTTTCTTAGGTTAATTATGAAAATTACAAAAACAATAAATCATAACAAATATAGTGTATTTGCTTAATTTGGGTTATTTAAGTCTCATTACATTAGTTTTCTTATTCTTATAATATTTTTTTTAATCTTTTTGTATCGTTCATATTTTGCATGAAATAATTATTCTATTTGTGATTTCATATTCATAGTTTTGTATTAATAGTTTTTTTTTTGTTTTTATTACACTTTTAGCCTATATTTTATTTTGAATTACACTACTAAGTTGTTAATTTTTCTAATTAGTTCCTTAAAGAATTGGAATCTTTGATATTGAGTGCTAAAAGTAAAAGGATAAGCTTATTGTAGTGAAAAGCCAAAATTTATATGAAACACGAGAGGAGTGACATCTATTGAGTGTAAACACATGAGGGAGTGTGTGAGGATATATTTCTCTTACCACAAATACGATTTTCATATCTTAATGATGTCAATCAATAACGGATAATTACCGCTGAAAGATAGGAATAATCCAAATAGGATTATTTGGCTGTGCAATAACAATTAGAGATAATAAACATGAAAGACCTTATAAACTTTAATAATTGAATCAATATGGAGAAGTAAGAGTTACTAAATAGGTTTTGATTTTTTTTGTTGGAAAAAATAAGAATGAGGTTTTATGTAATGTGGTTCCTATGCATATTGCTCATTTATTATTGAGTAGTCCTTGGAAATTTCATAGGAATGTCAAACATAATGGGTTAAGAACATATATTATCTTAAAAAGGATGGAAAGACTTTCACACTTGTACCATTGTCACTTATGTAGGTTTATGAAGACCAATTGAATATGAAAAAGAAAAGTGAAGCAAAAAATATAGAAAAACCATGTAAGGGTATAAGAAAGATTGAAAAAAATAGAAGCATTGAGAGAACAAATTTAATTAATGTAGAGAAAAATATGGTTTTGGCTAAGAGAGAAGAGAAAAAAATAAAGAGAAAAAAAATAAAGGGTAAGAAAAGAAGAGTGATAAAAAAAAAACAAGAAGAAGTTAGTTTTCATGTAAAAGGGAATGAGATTAAGAATGTTTATTTTTCTAACATGCCTCTGATTTTATTTATGTATAATAAGACATATTTTAACACTAATGAACTTGATCTTTGTATTTCTAGTATTTGTGTTTTTTTATTACAAGATTATAAGGATATTTTCCCTGATAAGATTCCTAGTATGCTTGCCAAGTGAGTTGAGTTCATAGAAATGTTCCCATATATGATAAAATATAAGCAAAGTAATGAAATATAGTAATTGATGCACTATCAAGAAGGTATGTACTTCTTTCAACTTTAAATCTAAATTATTATGATTTGAGTATGTGAAAGATTTATATAATAATGATGTTGGTTTTAGCCAGATTTATAAAGCATGTGAGAATTTACATTTGATAAATTTTATAGGTTTGATGGTTATTTGTTTAAAGAAAAAAAGATTATGGGTGCCTAATTGTTATATGTCTAAATTGCTTGTTCGTGAAGCTTATGAGGTCGGTTTAATGAGACACTTTAGGGTTAGTAAAATTTTATATCACTAAGTTATCTTATATAGAGAGTGTTATGTTTTGATCTCGTTACATGTTATCTTGGTAAATGTAACAAATAGACAGACATTGAATATAACATAAATTATATAAAGGTATTTGAGTGATCAAGAGAGGATTCATCACCCCTGGTGAATTAGAGAAAATATTTCACTTGTTCTCAAATAATATTGATTATCAAATTCTTGCGCAAGGTGGAATGAGATTTGAAAAGAGTTTCAAATCTTATTCAAATTATCAATGACTATAATGTTATGAACAATTATGATATGACATAGCAGACACACTCCATACTAAAATGTCTAAATTAAAATATTATTGATGAAATGATAATAATTACATTGAGAAACTGATCACTAAAAGGTTAAGTCAAACCACTTATGATTTTTTTAATATTTAGAGGATCATGACACATTGTTAGACGACACTTGATCTTCAAATATAAATTAATCAATTATTGAATTGATAATAAATAAAATTGTTTGATTTATTTAATTCTATTTATTTAGAATTATAATTTATATTTAGGCCAACATATTAGGAACCTAATAGGTCACACACATTAAGAACCATTAGTCAGAAATTAAATCGGGATGATTAATCAAGTATGACTTGATTGAAAATAATTTTAGAAATTAAGCACTAGAATGTATTTAATTCAATGATTATAATTCTAGTCCTAGAATAATCAAGTAGGGACTTGATTGATTATATTCCTAAAATTATCCTTAAATAATATATGGATATTATTTAAGGAGGAAATATATATTTTGCCATTTATAGGGTTTTTAGGAATCCCTATAAATATAAAGCTATGCCTTTTATTCATGTGAGGTTGTCTGTTAAACAGAAAAACTATGTAAGTTATAAAATAAAGAGCTAGCATTCTGGGCATAACAACCCTATCTCCTAAATAGGGATTTAGAAGATTTCTTGCAAGTGATTCATGTGGATTACTGTTGAAGGCCGGACAATTAGACGACTTGTGGTCTGCAACAACCCAGCCTTTAAAGAATTATTCAAAGCCAGTGAAGATCAAATTTTCAGGTAATAAATCTTTAAACAACTATAGATCTGTCTAACGTGATCCTAGTAACTCCCGAATATTATTTTAAAGTTATCATTTTCATTGTGTGTATGTATGTTCGAGATCCTAAAAAAATCTAAGAAGGGTTAAAAAGGTTATCTTTTAACCAAATGATTGAGTTTGGGTGTATATGTACAATGAAAGGTTTCTTGAATGTAGGAGATCTAGGTTGATATCGAGAGGAAATGGTCCATTCCAAATCCTTGAAATAATTAATGACAATACTTATAAAGTAAATCTACTAGGTGAGTATAGTGTTAATGTTACTTTTAATATTTATGAAATATCTTTATTTAATGTAGGTGATAATTTAAAGTCAACTTTTTTTTGGGAAGAGGGGGGACGATGCAATCCAAAGTACACCAAATGATCTATTAGAAGTTCCAGTTGGACCAATTACAAGATCAAAAGAAAAAAAACTTAAAACGCATTCAATGAGCTTATTCAGAGTATTTAGGTCAATGTGAGTTTTAGGAAAGCTACATCTTCAACAAGTGATGATTAGTCCTTAATCAATTTAATTTATGTATAAAAAGGGCTTGATTCATTTACTTATGGGCTAATTAATTTTGGCAGCTATAGATTTATTTTTCTTCATGCACAATTGTATACTAAAAAACATAATTTTTTATTAGACCATTTCATCAAGCTATAATTTTTATGTCTTCAATCAAATACAATTTTTTATATATATCTACTGTTTCTGCTCTTTATGCCTCATCACAGCAACCAACGCTAGTACGCTAGCTTGGGGATAACGGAGAACGAGGTATATATATGTCAAATAGCTGAAGATAATGCGGAAGTGGTCGCATGTCAATTGCTTTTCTGTAGGACCACATCAAACTAAAGCCAAGAGAAAGACCTTTAATCGTCAAGTATGTATAATTTATACTTCCCCAGCTAGAAATGAACTAACTCAGGCGGATCGTGCGTCTTCCTAGAACCGATAATGGCTATTATTTTAGAAGGGATAGAGCAGCACATCTGCTTGGGAAAGTACACTCTGCTTACTTGAATACCACTAGCACCACTCATCCCCACGCTTGCCTAAAGTCAGCAGGAAAAGGCATGGAAAAGGAGGCCAGGAAAAGGATAAAACTTGAGTTGCTCTGTCCATTCATGCATGATGAAAGGTTTATCTATCATGTGTCGATCTCTTAAGAGCTGAGCTGAAGATGTTGTGGGGATAAAATATACCTCACTACGTTATTTGATACCAACGTGGTCCACTATATATATAGCTAGATTAGGTTAATTTCTTCTGACTTCCTGGAATCAATGGGGGGGGTTTAGCAAGGATGATGCAAGCAGCACGACTACCTAAATATAGACTATATAATATATTTATTACAGGCCAGGTTACTTAATTACATACATATTAATCCACCAAGAGGCTTGCTTAGCTAGCTCACATGCATCATTGTATTATATTTATAATTATAATTTTTAAATATAATTATTTCTTATTTCTTATCTAGCTCCTATTTCTTATTTCTTATCCACCAAGAGGATGTTTATATTTAGTATTGTAATTGCCATTATTTTTAAAGTGTTTTTATCTTAAAAATATGTTAAAATAATTTTTTTTATTTTTTAAATTAATTTTTAATATCAACATATTAAAATATTTAGAAAACATTAAAAAAATTTAAAAAAAAATTCTTAAAAAATAGTTATAAAACACAAAAATAAGCATTTCCATTGCTCGGTCAGCTAGCCTTCACATGCTGGATGAACTCATTAAAAACATAGGTAGGGGCCGGAAGGATATTGCAAGTGTCACCCTTGTTTTTTTTTCTGGCAGCGAGTTAAATGAGACAATGACGTCGAGAAAAGCCATCACAGCAGTTATATATATATATATATATATATATATATATATATATGTCACATCCAACTTTCAAAGAATCAAAGGAGCAACTCTCGTAATTTTTAGTTTCACTGTGGATCATTTGGCATGCGATGTAAAAGCTAGCTATGTTCATATTCAAATTAATACGCTGGAACGCAGTTCAAACAATATTTTATAAAATTTTGTTTTTTTATTTAATATTATTTTTTTTTATTTTGATGTGTAATAATTTTTTCCTCAACTGGATGATGCAACACACCTCTGATCTATTGTCTTGCTGGGAACATCAGAAACTGCTCAGGAATCAGAATATACATAAAACCAGCCGCCCCAAGTTTGGATTAACCGGAAGCATGCAATTACCTACTATTAATTATTTATTTATTTTTAAAATATTTAATTGCATCTTCTTCTTCATTGCCAAATAAATTCTTACGACAGAGAGATTTTTATATTTTCAGAAACATTCTCTTGTCTCGAGAGATTTCAGTTTCCATTCACTTGCATCTAATCTAATTCCTATTCACTTAATTTATCCTTATTAAAAGGTTTTTTGTTTTTATGTTTCAATCACTTAATTAGAATGTGTTAGAGGACATGCTATAAACTGTATTTTTTAAAAAATTAAATTTTATTTTTTTACTAAAATTTAATATGGTTTGGATGTTTTAGATTGTTTTGATGTGTTACTGTCAAAAATAATTTTTAAAAAATAAAAAAATATTATTAATATATATTCCAACACAAAAAATTATTTAAAAAATAACTGGTACCACACTACCATTTAAATGATTCCATGACTGAAAACATGGGGCACTAAACCAAGTTGCTTGACTAATTAAGTGTAAAAACAATACTTTACTAGCACTAATACCAGTATTCAAATTGTTATTATATGTACGATTGAACCATCCTTCAATCGACGAACACACGTCTGTTATTATTCCAATCCTCCTTTGTTCTTATTCGAACTTGTTTTCATGTGGCTAATATCATCGAAACCAGTTCCGTCAAACTCCTGGATTCTATGAATCAGGACAGACGGCAACAAGACAGAGAAGTGAACACATTGGTTCCGACTTCCGACTAAAACAAAACCCACGAATTTTTTGTTGTGTTTATAGCTAGCTAGTAATCTTCCTAGGACTCTAGATCAATCGGACAATTACAAGTTGATAGATATTCGCATATTTCTGTGACGAGGGAGGGCAAAATTTTCATTATCACGACAAAGTAATGGGTCGCCACCGGCACCATGCATGGACTTAGAGCAGCAAGCCAGCTTAATTAATTATGAAATGTAGAAAACCATTATAGCTTGTTTCTGCCCCACGTAGGATAGATGAAGATTAATTATCAGCAGATATTGCTTATGATGCCCTCCCTGTACAGTACTGCGGGAAAAAGAGAAATGATTATTTCGGTTAAATGCACCTCACGGCATTGTAACAGTCCCAGAACAACATAATTATGCATGTCAAGTCGTTATTTTCGACCATGGAAACTAATTAATAAAGGATCAGAGCTAGGCAGGCAGGAAGGCAACCACTTCAATCATGAAGGGAGAGCTTGCCCTAACATGAGAAAGAGATCAATGATAGCCATAGCTAGAAGCCCTTTCAACATAAATATTGGTTTTCATCATTTTCGTTTTCATCTACAGTTGCTACACCACAATGAGGACTGTTTATCAATTAATTACTTTAATGGTAATAAATTAAGAGACGAATGGGGGATCAAAAACTAAGTCAGCCATGGCAAATATATATAGTAGCATATACATTTTATACATAAAGGTATGGACCCTCCAAAGAGAGTGGTTGTGTAAGCCACTGAGGCAGACGCATATCCGAGACGAAGGCCTTTTGTTTAATTTCCACCTACTTATTGTTGCCCCCAAGTTTCAGTATAAAATAGAGGACAATTCCCATTTGCGCAACAACTTCATATTTGCATAATATTGCATTGGTCTCTTCACCTTCTGCAATTCTTCGTTATCAAACACTATATATTCTCTAAGTCTAATCAATTTGAAACAGATCACACCATGTCCAGGATTCATCCTTCTGATCAGAGTAGATGCCACGGCCATTTGTTGTTGAAAGATCACAACGACAGCATGCGGCCACTTCATGATCATGATAAACATCATCCGTTATTACCACCTCCGTCTGTGCTCACTGTATGGAAGAGATCCAGCATGAGCTTCCAGGGTACAGACGGATTCACCGTTTTTGATCCGCACGGAACATTAGTTTTTAGAGTTGATAATTATTCCAGGAAGAATGGTTATGGTCTTGTCCTCATGGACGGAGTTGGCAATGCCTTGCTTTCCTTGAAACCCAAGGTACGTATACACACACGGATTAGGAGTTAGTGATTTCAGTGAATTCTAACTAAAACTTAATTTTCTATATATGTCAACTCCTGATCCGATCTAATTAATGCTGCTGATGTTAACAGATGCTAAGCATGCAGTATCAGTGGAATGCTTACATAGGAGAAGATGGGTGCGAGAAGACCAGAGTATTCTCAATGAGGAGCCCATCAGTGCTTTTCCACTCTGCTGGCTGCAAACATGCTGCAGAGATCTTCATGGGAGCACAATTAGGTCGTCACCATCAAAACACGCCAAATTTCAAGATTGAGGGGTCGTTTAGATCGAGGGATTGCAAGATCGTCAAGGCTTCTACTGGGGAAGTAGTGGCAAAGATATTCAGGAAGAGAGTGAACAACACTACGATTTTACTGAGCGATGATGTGTTTAGCTTGGTGGTCCAGCCTGGTTTCGATTCACACCTTATCATGGCCTTTGTAATTGTATTAGATCGCATCAGCAGAAAGCCTTTTTCTCCTGTTATGTGTTCTTAATTAATTAATTGAACCCATCTTGTAATTTCATATATATATATATATAAGAAAAAACAATTAAAACACTGAATTAAAAACAAGTTTACTCTTGAAGCATTTCACCTTCATGTTCTTTTCTTGGGACAATAACTTCAGATTAAGATTTGTTTTCATCCAGTGATCATGATTTTCTTGCATGCTTATATATGCGTGTTTGATGTTAATGGCTAAAATTGGCTTCCAATCTTTGCTTGCATGCAAGAGAGAAGAAAAGAAAGAAAGAACGAAACACCCAAACTGACTGGTCAATTCGAAGCCCAGTCTGGCTACCGAAAATTGGTGCAGAAAAATGTATTTCATACCCTCGATTCCTCTTACAAATGTGGCAAAAACTCCTGACATGAGAATTTCTCTTCAAGGCTAGATTATTAACCTTTACAACTGCTAGACTAGCAAAAGAACCAGAAGGGAGAAATGAAAAGAATTTCATTCTTTATAGTCCCAAGGCGTCCGAGCAGCACGAGGGCAACATATACACGATCGCTCCTAAGAAGGGCATAATAATGTTTACAGATAAAAACTATTATTAATTGCTTTTGGTGTATGCCCAAATTCATGTGAGACCAGCTTGATAAATATGATCCATCGACCTATTTGAGTGTGAAACCGAGAGTACCTCAAATAAATACCCAAGTGGATCTCTTGAAAAAAACTTAACAATCCAGCTCCTCAATTTTGATATTAATAAAAATAAAAAATATATGAGATCTAAACCACCAATCACAACCTCATGGGGTTGTGTGTGATGTTAGCACTCAAGTAACTCCATTATAGCGGTATTACTAACTAAACAAACGTGCAGTCAACAAGCCATGCAGTTGCGGCTTGGTGTAGACTCTCAATCACCAGCGACATAAGTTTTATCCTCGTAATATCTCTTCTCACTTTCTCCCTTCTTCTGATTACGTTTCTGCATACAAAAGATGCACTTCTGTGAGCTTGAACCGGAAAAAGAAGTGTGCACTAAATAAGTATCTAATCCCCTATAGCTCCAAAATGATCAACCAAGGTTTTATGAGCATGCCTCCCTATGCAAAAGACTCATCTACAATTTGTCAACATAAAATAGTATGGTAGGGGGTTTAGGTGAACCTGATATGCTTCATGATTTGATACAATCCTCCTAATTATCGTGGTAGTTGTAATATCCAAAGGGCTATCCAAAACTTTGAAGATACCCATACCGATTGGCACAGCGTATGGATTGTCTTGTTCCTGCGAAGTCAGGAACATCATAATTAGCAAGTGAATGTGTTTACTCAGTGCTGCTAGGCTTCTTGCTATACAACTACGATTTACCTTCTGAAAGTCATCGTTCTCTGCAACTGTCCCATGAACAACTGATGAGATGTTGAAGGTTGTGATCTGCAGTCACCAATAATTTTTATTATGTCAAGAAAAATCAGATAAAAAGACTAAACAAGAAATCGAAAATGTTAAAAAAATAACAATAATTATAATAAAAAAGAATCGAATATAGGATGACAATCATAACAGGCCTCACACATCTCTCTTAACACTCTAGCGACTACCTGAGCAACACCTTTCTTAAGCGTGATGCATCAAGAATTATGATTGAACAATCTGAGAACTTCTAGGAGTCAATTGTGCAAGTTCAAAACAGTTTGAGGCCAGCTTCCCTCAGGACAGCAAAGACAAGATGACAGAGTAAACAAAGTTAAAGACTAGAAAATACGATGAGCTCAAGCTATATAACATTTAATGTTAAGTGTCTACATCATTACCAAGCAGGGCAATGCCTCATAATGGCCTTTCCCCCTTCCTGAGGAAGAGAGGAGTGTCTGTCTTTGCACTGAAATAATCCACAGAGGCTCCCCAAAGAAGTCATGGATGCCTGTTAGTTTAGTTGGTAACACCTATCACCTATGTTTGAATTCCACTCACATTAGAAAGAGAGCTTCCATTCAAAATCTTAATAGAAAAGAAGAAGAGGAGAAAAACAAGAGCCAGGATTCCCTCTCTGTCCTTGCCAGCTCAAGTTCCACTAAGAATTGAAAATATCAAGTCAGACAGGAAGAGAAATAGCCAGCTACTACATACTATCAGACCACCAAAAAACCCAGCCTATGCTAAGGCAACAATAAGAAGATCGCACTCGTGTGAGTTACTGCTTATTTACAAAATATGTCCATTATTTGTGGCATTATTGTCATAACCCAATAACAGTAATATGTATATCATCTGGAATTTTAAAAAGCTTAGTGACAAAGTCAGCAATGACAGGAAAAAATAATCGGCAGTTAATAAAGATGAAAGAAACAGAAAAAAAGATCACTTATTTACTGGACAGATGGAAAAACAAGCACAAAGAATAAATTTAATTGCATACTAACCATGTCTTTTGATATTTCCCATGGAGCACCTATAATCACCTCATCCACATATCGACATGCCAACACACTTAAGCTTCTTTCATGAAGATTCATAATAGGACGGTGTGCTCCTCTTTTAGCACTGCAGAACCAGTCCAGGAAAAAAACACCCTCAATTATTAAACTAATCAAAGCTTAAAAAATGATGAATAGAAAGGTAAAATTCGTCATTGTTCCCTTGCAGAGAGTGTGAAATTAAACTACTATCCAATTACAATAATATTATTGTAGCTCTCTGGAGAAAGGTTCAGCATCAGATGCTATACATAAATATGATGATTTCCAAAGAGAACTTTTAATGAGCTCCTGAAGCGTGAGGTCATTTAATTTCTATCTAAGTAGCACTACTATTCAATGCACCATTATAGCTACACTTTAAATCAAGCGGCCATTTAAAGAGAAGCTTTGATGAGCCATTGAAGCAAAAGGTTTTCCAAAATTCTCTCAATGGTAACATGTACAATTACATTCCTAAGAACCATATGATTCTGAGAATATACAGCTTCCAAAGGTTTATTCCACAAAACCCTGTATTCTTCCTTGATGCTAAATATCTGCAAAGTAGATCTCAGTGAGAAAATTCAACTTTCTGGAGCAAGTGCTTGACTCAAATAAAAGTCAGAACTATAGCCAAATGTAGACTTATCAAAAGTGACAAGGGCCTAAACGAAGAATAAATTTAATAATCCAATTTTGTGCAAGTTTCTGCGTGAGACATGATTTAGAAGGAGTACAAGAGCATTAGAAGTGATTGGGAATCTAATGGACAATTAATAAAAACAGTGGTCATTATGATAGAAGTGGCCGGACAAAGTCAGCTCGCTAGATTGGCAAACATATGGTTTATGAGCATTTACCATTCACTGTGTTTTGCATAAACCTTACAACTACATTGTTTCCCTTTGCCAAGCACATGCCAGTAGTATATTTCAGATGCATTAGCCTACAGCTGGACTTTCGCCCATTCACATAAGAGAAGCACATATCATGCCATGGTGCCTTCCTCGCACAGTCAAGCATGGATGTAAGCTAATGTCTTTTATATCTACAAGCTATAAAATCAATGTCATTTGGATGATCATTGTGAATGATGTGCCTGATCAGAATCTCACATGTTTAATGCCTATGAAAAAGATGTGAGAAATGTTAAAACCTAGAACAATAGCCAAGAAACCCTGGCTTTTTGAAACTGAAAAACTGCATATTGTTAAGGTTTCTTAACAAATGAAGAAGAAGTTGAGATCAAGAACAGAAGATTTTAACAGAGAAGAGTCAAGGAAGAAGAAATGAGACTGAATTGGCTGTAATCTATATTTTTCGTGTCTAATGTGATTCCTGCCATCTGCTTTTATATAATTGTAATAACTACTAACTGATTACTCTAACTAACTCTAACTGTCGTAACAAACTCTGTTAACCGATTTAATGCTAACTAACTAACAGAATTTCTACAACCATCAGTAGGTTTCGTGCTGCAGACGTTATTAATCCTGCACTTCCTGCATTCTTCTTCTTTTCCTATAATGCACCCAATTCTGGCATCCAGGGACGTAACACATATCTGCTTGCAAAGCATAAATATGTGAAGAATTATACATTATATCATTGTTCACTCATTCTCATGGTTGTTAAAGTTGATTTGTTCTGGGATTGGATGGAGAAATTTAAAACCCTTGAATTTCATAAAATTGTGAAGCACAGCAAAAAAAATTGAATTTAGGAAGAATGTTGAAGGAGCCAACTTCTTAAAAACTAAAACTGCTCCATAACTTGTGAATCTGACAAATATATGGAAAGGGTAGTGTTGGGAAGTTTCCCTTGCTTCTTCATTTCTTGTGGGCTCCACTTCTTAAGAGCTAAAGTTGTCCTTAAAGCCTTAGAACTCTGATGCATTTAGAGAGGGGTGCTGTGGAAAATTTGGCAGTTACTTTCGAGCTGATTGATCCACTCCAGTTGAATTCTAGCACTTTAAGAATTTCTTCCAAATATGTCAAATCCTACTACTACTCCAACTAAGATTTAGTTTTACCACTAATTTGGTTGAAATTCGTGGTTAGAAAGCAGCAAAACTAGAGTTAGATTTATGATCATAAAAGTGGATCCTGTTTTCATCTGTGTTACTACCCACTTTGTTCCCATGATCTTTCAAAAAAATGTTGAATAAAGAACATGAATCTCACTAATGGTTTCTTTACACAATAGACTTATTTGATCCTCGTTCCAAGTCATCTCAGTTGCTTTTACAGTCCAGAATGTTGTTTTTTTCCAGGTTTTGAAATTTTCATGCAGCTTCCATGGTTCCTGTTCAGGGCCAGTGGGAAACATATATTCACCAGTGTTCACAAGCAAATGTTAATAAAATAACCTGCAAAGCATTTCCCATTCAAATCTTGACTACTAAAAGAAGAAAATAAATCAAGAATAAAAGTATCATTAGCATCTTTTCCTAGTTCATTCTTATCTCAACATCTTACATGGTGCAGAAAATCATTCTTTCTGGTTTAGAATTGTTAGGCAAGTCTCATTCAACTTAAATTTTTCCTTTCTATCCCAGGCACGGAGGGATATTCCTAGTGTATTCATCAGTGTCACCAAAGAAATGTTTATATAAATGCCATGAACATAAATATACCTAGAATAATACTAGAGGCAGGCTATTTTCTAGTGCTCGAAGCAGAATACTTTCTTTTTTCTTTTTCATATTAGTATATAACACATAATATAATCAGCATGCAGCAAAGTAAATTCCAGGGAAAGCAAAGACAAAACCAGGAAGTAGGAAAATAAAGTGTAAAGTTAACTGATCACGAAGAGAGCTACCTGACGATCTGATCATTGTGTATTCCAACAAGTAGAAAATCTCCCAGCGTTCGAGCAAGCCTGAGAATCTAAACAGCAGAAATAAATTTATTTTTCTCATGGAAGCACAAAGCAATCACTTAAGCCAACTAAGTTCAGCCAGATGGAACGAAGTGGACAAACTCTTCGCACCATATCATACAATTCAGGACTATACCTGCTAGTAAGTAACATATCTTTCTTTCCAGTCCACTTGTCATAAGCTACTCCAGTTTTTCTCATTTATTTATTAAGTTTAGTGACGACAAGCCCAAGGCATACCGATGTTCCCTTGTTTCAGCACCAAATTGGCGAAGCTTATAGTTTTTAACATGTATTAAGCTCTTTATTCTGTCTTTTATTTGTCACTCATCTATTAAGGTTCCAGCCATGCTGCACTTGCTTTTGAACACATTACCCCTCTATTTCCCAAACCCAACAATTGGTTCCACAGGTCATAATTTCACTTGATAGTTGTCTTAAAACAGTATGGTCATGAATAGGCAAACATTAAATAACAAGAAGATTCTATTTTCCAATTCATCAACCCTTCTCCATTCTTTGTGCCACATCCCTTACCGACACCAGCCTTCTGTGTAAACAATTGATAAATATAGCAAAACAGATCAAATTTTACTAACCTCTGAACCATTTTCACCATGTTCTATTTCTTGCCATATGAAACTTGCACGCATATATTGACAGCCTTAGAGCTTCTAATTTAAGACATTGAGTTCCAGTATCTCTCCCAGAGTCTAGATTAAAAGTATCCTTATATTGGTTTCATCATTTAAGACTATGGTGATCAGCAACCGATATCATCTTGAATTCGATTCTTCGATATATCCACCATCATTGAAAAGAAGATAACGCTCAATCCCAATCCCCAGTGTAAGTCTGACATGAAGTAGCTCATCTATCCTCCCATTTGTCTTAAACTAGTTAGAGGATGATCACAAGCATGCACAAGTCAAATAACAACAGCAAGTACAAATGAGTAATAAAAAGATGCACTTCACACGAGATTGTGAAAGAGTAACTAGAAAGTGTAGGAATCAGAGGTAGATTGAACTAATTCCTTAAGAACAGAAGAAAGAAAGTTCAAAGTTTAAAAAAATCAGTCATTTGAATCTTTAAAGGCACGGACATGCAAGAATAAAGGAAAAGCATAACCTACCTCGACATGTCCAGCATGGAAGAGATCAAATGCACCATCAATATAAACTATGCGAGCATCGTCCCCTGGACCCTGGAATCACATGCATGAAAAGTGGTCAAGAAATGACATTGTAAATGGTATTCACGCTAAGAAAACAGAAATTCATGTTAAAATTAATTGAAAATAAGTCTTACTTCACCATAAGCAGTAAAGCAGTCCACTTTTACGATTGGGTTCAAACAAACATGGATTGAATAGCAACTAGAACAGCTGTGATTATCTGAATAAATGGTGGGTAACAGGTGACAAGGTCCTAGCACTTGTAACATGCATAAAAGTCACACAACCACGAAACGCACAGATGCCCACTTACTTTGGGAACTTGAGATTCCACACACACAGGAAAAGGCACAAGGTTTAGGGGGACTTGGCAGTAGGAATACACAAATAAGGAATCATTCAACATTAAAGTGAAATTGAGCAGTAGATTGATCATAAATACCTTGCCATTGGAGAATTGAACAATTCTGCGTGAAGTAGGAAGGAAATGAGAAACCCGAGTTCCAGTTCCGGATCCACCTGCTTCAAATTTCTGGCTGTTTCCATGGCTAAACTGCCTCTGCAATGATGAATGATTGTGACTGTCACTAATCGATCTCTCTCGGGTACACAGAAGCATGCGACCTGTTCATTAATGAAATTTGATCTTATATCCTGAAAGTTGAAACCCTTAATAAATAAATAAAATTAATTAATCATTTACCAACGATATCAGTGCTGGAGACGCCTTCAGTGCGCTTAATCTGTTTGTAACGGCCAGCTTTCTTAGCGAGCGCATAAGCATCGGTGCCGTCAGGGAGAACGCAAGGATCATCTCCGTGAATAATATAATCAATATTATATTCATCAAAAAGCTTCTTCATGAACTCTTCGGTGATAGCATACGGCGCATCGGAAATCACCTCATCCACCCATTTCACCGCATTTACCATAATCATCCTCTCGTGGAGAGGTGTCACTGGAGGACCTTTATTGGCTATGATTTCAGCGTCGCTAACAACGCCGACCACCAATTGATCTCCAAGGGCGCGTGCTTGGCGGAGGGCGTTGCAGTGGCCGTAGTGCATCATGTCGAAACATCCGTCCATGTAAACTCGGATTGGCTTCTTCTTTTTCTTGTTTTTGTTTAAAGATAATGACCAATTAGACCTCCATTCGGCGCCGGACTTGAGATAGAAGCCTAAGAGGGATATGCCAACGGAAACCACCAGGCATGTGGCCACAATCTTTATCTTCTCGGGATGCGGTGCAATGTCTGAATCACCACCACCCATTCCTTTCTTTTCGCTTGTTTTCCAAAATGAAAAGGGGAGAGATAGTTTGTGCTTGTTACTCTAACGTCTCTCACTTGCTGTTTTATTCCATCTTCCCACGCCTATGTATGCTTTGGCAGCCTCTTATTTGGTCTTTTTGCTCTTGCTCGGCTGGGCTTCCCCTTTTTTTTTTAATTATATTATGTTTGTCTATGCAGTTGAATCGTGATTTTTAAAAAAAAAATTAATTTTATGTTTTTAGATTTTTTAAAATATTAATATCAAAAATAAATTTAAAATGAAAGGCAATCTGAAAAGTTACTTTACCACGAATTCAAACACGCTACACACATATGCCGCGTCTTCTCTTATTCCATTCTTCTCTCTTAACGTCGTCGTTTTCGTCTTTTTCCCTATTGGACTCTGAGCTTTCTTCCATTCTTACCTCAACAAATCCAAAAGGCGTCCTATTAGCCCACAACCCTCAAAGCATAGGAATAAATGAATAATGTTGAATCAATGAAACGCAATGAGAGAATATGGTGATTGTTTTTAAGAGTTTTTTTTTAATATATTATAATAATAATTTTTATTTAAAAAAAATTATTTTTAATGTCAAAATTTTTAAAAAAACAATAAATATAAAAATTTAAAATTTTAAAAAACTCGTTTCAAACGTGTTCCGATCCTCCGAAACAACTTGCAATGGCAGAGAATTGAAGGCGAAGCAACGCCTGCTTTTTAAATTTCTCAAATTCTCTCTTTTTTTCTCAACATAAAACTGAAAATTAAATAAAGAAGAAAATTTAAATATACTTGGGCATCAGAGAGAGAGAGAGAGAGAGGGAGAGAGGAGACCGACGGTTTTTGATAAGTAAAAATGGTGCAGCAACGTGGACTTGAATTCAGTTAATTAATTCTTCTGTTCCGTCTTGATCACTCCAGTATATTTAATTTGGTATTTGATTCAAATCGGAAACTTTGAGTTATTTGAGATCAGAAATGGCATCAACGGAAGGTCTGGTGCCGATTACCAGAAAATTCCTGGCATCTTATGACGACAAATACCCTTTCGCCCCTCTCCCCGACGACGTTTCTCGCCATTCCTCCGAGATCCGCTCCATTATCTCATAGACTTGTTGCTAATTTCTGGTTTCCTGGTTTCGTTTTCGTATACGAGTCTGTATTATTTATTTTGTCCTAGCATGTA
>Ga0325402_1000596_pt1 | contig 26116 bp, 10 predicted proteins | sample PopdelMetagenome_22_FD_207212 | JGI IMG/M metagenome (GOLD analysis project Ga0325402, IMG submission 207212) | Populus deltoides microbial communities from Bellville, Georgia, United States - Xylem-PdKOR-R3 | ecosystem: Host-associated > Plants > Phyllosphere > Stem > Wood/Secondary xylem...
ATCAATAAACAAGATAAGAACATAAATGAGAAAGAAGTTAACTAAGTAAAGAAAAGGAAATGAAAGGCATAAACAAGAGATTAATATAAACAAAACTTAAGTATTACAAAAGAAAGAGCAAGAGCATGATCTTGATCTGAACACCAAGATGCCTAAATACATGACAAATGCCTCCTTTTATAGGCCAAAATTCGAAACTATTGATTTGTTGACTAATTGATGAGTGGGTGGCCACATCTTGACTTGGTGATAATTCTTATCTTCTTGTCTGCCAAAAACGTCATTGATGATGTCATAATTTGAACAGACTTAAATCATGAAAGTTCTAGGAAATTGTCTCATCTTTCCAGGGTAAAGATTTGAGAATATTTGGACTTCTATAACTTGAGATATGGGCTGAACACTGAACAGTGTCTGAGCTGCAGGATAGATTCGAACTTCTTTGTTGTTGCTACAATTTGGACTTGAAAACGGCCTTTCTAAATCTTGGACTCCACATGAAAGTTGTAGGCATATGTCGTACCTTTCCATCCATATAAAGTAGACCTAAATCTGAGATCTACAGCTCCAGATATGACCCGATTACCGAATAATGTTCCAGTGTGGACTGCACAAACATCTCTTTTCTAAGTTTGGTCATCTCTTTGTCCTTTCAATTTCAGTACTTCAACTCATCAATCAATTCTTTCATTTATGTAATAGGCCTACATTTAAGATGAACATTTACCATAAATTAAAGGTATCTTATATTATTAGATATGTTATTATAAAACATGCTTTAGTTAAGGAGTTATTGATACTTTAAGTGCAAAATGATGATATAAAACCTTGATAGAAATACACTTTTAAGTACTAATCAACCATCACCAGGCCAGATTTATCATTTTCTATTAATTCTATTTGTCAATTTATGCATGCTCCCACCGACGATCATTTACGTGCTCTCAAACGTATTTTACGTTATGTTAAAGGCACAGTTCATCATGGTCTTCAGCTGCATAAAGTATCCACTCATAATCTTCTTGCCTATTCTGATGCGGACTGGGCTGGTTGTCCTGATACATGTCGTTCTACTACCGATTATGCTATTTTTCTTGGAGCTAATTTAATCTCTTGGTCCTCTAAGAAACAAAGCACTGTATCTCGTTCAAGTGCAGAAGCCGAATATTGCTCCTTAGTTATTGCCACCGCTGATGTTGTATGGCTTATTCAACTCCTTCAAGATCTTCAGGTTCCACTTCCAGCTCCACCCTGCATTCTTTGTGATAATCAAAGTACAATCTTTATGGCTGTTAATCTTGTTACTCGCCCTTGGTCAAAACACATTGCCATTGACTATCACTTTGTCCGAGAACTTATCGTTAATGGCTCGTTGAAAATATACTTTGTTCCTTCCCATTTGTAGCTTGCTGATTCGCTTACCAAAGGAGTCACCAAGCCTCAGTTTTTCCTCTTTCGAAGCAAGCTTAGTGTTCTCCCTTCTCCCACGCTCACCTTAAAAGGGGGCTAATAAGGGAGAATCTCATGATTCTCCATAATATATGCTGCAATCTCTTCTGTTACTGTAATATTGCTAATGTATAGCTGTAGGATAATTATGTCATTAATTGTATCCTCATCTTTCCTATTATATAGGATTGTGTAGCTGTCCTTAGGTTAATATATAATGAATAGACTTCTTCTTAGTATTGTAAGGAGACATTCAGTCATTCCCACTGTCCTGTAAACATCTTTACAACCTTTTAGAAAAATCTCGATACATCCAAGGATAATCATCCATTACTTATAAAACCTATATAGAATAACAATGACCAAATGTATTAATAATATAACTATCAATTCAAAATTCATCTTTTAATTCAAAATAAATTCACAATCCAATAACTAATTATCATTTCTACACAAATTCAATTTTGCATCAAATTATAAACTAAAGAATAAAATGAACAACAAATAATTGGTACCCAACTAATTATCCATTATCTATAAAGTTCAATTCAAACTTATTTAACATAAATTATTACCTTTTAATTATTTTCAATTTCATAAAAAAAAATCAATTTCCCTAAATTTTCAACTTGGTCCCCTTTAAATAACTCATCATTTCTTCAATTAAAACATATTTAAGTTACAAAATAAAACTCAATTTCATCAAATAAAAAATGAAATCAATTTATCATAAATCTTGAACAAACCCTAACATATAAATCATACATTAAAGCTATAAAACACTTAAATATAAAAACAAACTACAAATGGTACAAAGAAAACTCATTAAATCACCCTACAACATAAATGGGTTAAAAAAAATGGTAAGTTTGTTGACTAGGTGTAGCAAATCTTCACAAGAAATTAAACCAAGAGAAGAATGTTGACACTGTTAATAGATTTAGATCGACACCAACAATTTAGGGTGGATGAATTTGTGAAGATGGTGGCTGGATTTAGGAGCAAATAGTTGGAGGGGCTGTAATGTTTTTAGGTAGGAAGAAGAAAAAGAAAGTCGAGGGGTATAGAGAACTATCAATAAGAAGAAAAAAGAATGTCTATCAAATTTTTTGTTAGAAAATACAAACGTGTCATATTTTCAAAGAAATTTTTATTTTTATTTTTTATTTTCTCTATTCCATTGAAATTTATGTCAGAACATATTATGTCACAATTTACATCAGCAATTACTGACGAAACATTTTTCTTCACAATTTACATCGCTAATTACCGATAAAAAGTTTTCATCGCTATTTATATTAGAAAGTGTTGATGAAATGTTTTTCATCATCGTTTCTATTGCTATTTGCTAATATTCTGGTAGTGCTACTTTACCACTTCAGTAAGGCAGATTTCATCATCATATATATGTGAAGAAGAGTAAGGCTTTTGCATGAAAACAAATTAGAGTTTTTTTCGAGTTTGATGGCTTATACTATATCATACACTTTCATAATGTTGTTTTAAAACATAGTATATCACTATGTTTAAGGATAAACAACCCTTTGTGTAAGGAAAAGACTTGTCTAAGTATCTTAGGCATACCGCCCTAACTAGTCACGCAAGCAAGAAAGCTAATAAGGTTAACAGGAAGGCTACATTAGTAGCAAAAAAAAAGGTAGGCGTGGAGTATATGAAGTGAAAACTTGATCACCTAAAAAGGCACCTTGACTAGTAGCCCTTGTTTCAGTATGAAAAGAAAATTAGAATGCATAAAAGTGAGAAAAATCAATGCATGTAATTTTTATTTGTATAGAATGCAATTTTGCTTATATTTTCTTTATTCTTTATTATTTATTGATATGAATTATTGCAGGGACTCCTAAACAAATTAAGGGCACAAATGTAAATTAGGAGTTGCCACACTTAGTTTATGATAACTAGGAATTATAACTAATCTTCAAATATTTTTGGATAAGAAGGTGGTTATGCTAAAGAAAAGATTTTAGTCATTCTAAAACATTCTACCTCTAAAGTAAGTTGCATTATTGTTTATTTTATGATACAAGTATCTATTATGCTCTTCCTAAGGACTTGCCTAAACTGGTATATGTAGATGTTTATGTTAAAGGGTTAATCTAAGATAATGATTTAAGACCTGATCTTGACAATAAGACTCAATCTTCACTTTCAAAATACCTGCATTCGACCCGAAAAAAAATGGTAAATGGTAAATTGATCTTCACTCTCATTTTCTTTTATTATTTCTAAAATGAGCCCGTAAGCCTCCATTCACAGTCCATAGGTATTGATAGGATCAAATCAACCTAGCCCAAATCTTCTTCTCATAACAAATGAAATATTCCTAAACAAGTATTCCAATAAAATAATTATAAATAAAAACCAAATAATTAATTGATATATATAATCACACACACACACTATATATATATATATATATATATATATATATTGCCACTTTAAAGGTTATTGTATAAGAAAAAAGCAAAATAAAAGGGTATTGCCAAAGGCATCTTCAACTCACAAATCCATATTCATATGAAAATGATTTTTTTTTGTATATATATAAATATAGAATATATTTACAATAACACAAATGTATTTTTTATTATTTTTTTACATATTTTATTTAATAATGTATCAACATTTAAATGTTAGAACCTCCTCTCTTCTTTTTTTTTTTTGGATTATACTAGAGATTGATTGATTCTTTGATAAAAATCAAAATTCACAAAACTATTTTTTTTTATTTTAAATAAAAATATTCCTACCATGTTATCAAAATTTAAAAAATATATTAAAAATATTCCAAACTCACATTTACACAAATTACATCCCTACATGAAAATTTAAAATCCACTCACCATAATCATATATAAAATTAAGCACAACAATACAATAAAAAAAAAACACTAACAATACATAAAAATTAAACATGTACATATGCTAAATTAAACATGACCTCAAAACAAACATCATAAACTTGTTCACACATGATATCAAACCAATAACATACTAAATCAAACCATACATATGCAAAACAAAACCAAACACATTATATGCCAAAAAGAATTTATTCAAGATAAAATAAAATAAAATAAAATAAAAACCTTAGAAGCTACAAAACCTAACTAAAACATGCTGAAAAATAGGAGGTAATGTTGGCACGTGGCTCACGTGTGTTGGCAATTTGATAGCATCTAGGTTAGACGGCATGTTAATACACATCTGAGGTTAAACTTGAAAAAAAAGAGAGTAAAATTAGGACTTTTCTTGGTTATGATGTCTAGTTCAATTTGGAGAGGAAAAGTTATAGTTTCTAAATGGTTTTGAGTTGGGGTTGGTTTGAAAAGGGAAAAGGTGTTGTGATTTTTCCTAGGTTTTGGGCAGATTCAGGTTGGTTTTGGAAAAGATTTGTGGCTAGAAAGAGGGGTTTTGTTGTGCTGCAGTAAGGCAAATCAAATTATGACTCATGTTGAAAAAGGCTTGATAGCGTGTGAGTTTTAGGTGATTTTTGGCTAGGATTTTGGGTGTTTCTTCGGAGGATTAAAGTTGTGATTTCTATAGAACATAAGAAGGAAAGAGAGGCTATAGGTCTTTGCGGTAGAAATTCAAGGAGGCTAGGATTTGTTTGGTGGTGAGATTGGTTATTGTTATTGGCAGTATGGAGAAAAACAATAAAAAAAGGAAGCTAATTGGTAGGTTTATGTTACGGATGTGACTAGTGAAAGAGAAAGGAAGACGGGTTGGTGGTCAGACTTATAAGAGGAGGAGATTGAGGGTTATGTATATTGGCAGTTTTTAGCTGTTAGAGGGAGGAGGCTCGATAAACAGTGGCGGCTAGGGTTTTTTTATAAGAAAAAAAGAGATTTCTTTTGGCTTTTTTCTTTGGTGTTTTCACTCTTATCACCTATGGGATTTTTTTGTGTATGGACTGATTTCTTAATTTATAATGTTTATTTTCCATGTCAAATTTTAATTTCTTAATCCCTTCCTTATCTCATTCTATTTATTAAATTTTGGATTCCTTTTATATTTTTTCTTTTCATCTTTTATCTTGAATTTTAAATTCCTTTATATCTTTTATCCTTTAAGTTTAAAAATTCATAATTTTTTTTAGATTTCAAATTTCTTTTATTTCTCCTAATAAATTGAAAATGGGTCTAAACTTTACTTTTGTCCTTTTTTTTCTTCCATCCTTATTATCTTACTCCCTTATTTTCCTTTTTTTAATTTTCTTTCAAATTTTCATTTTTTTTAAATATGCTAAAGAGGGTAAAAACAATTATAACAAATGCCCTCTCTTCACCATACTTATGGTACAAAAACATTAAAAATTTATTTTTCTTTGATTTTGTATAGTAAATTTGTAAAGAAAATAAAGATATTATCGAAAAGCAAGATTTTCTCTCTTTTATAGAAAATAAGACATAGCGCTAAATAACACCACGATGATAGCAAAAATAAATGAAATAATCAACTTGGGATCCATCTTGCTTGTGAATGGAAGGATCAACTTGGGATTCACACAAATGAAAAATGAAAGGATTAACTTGGAATATATGTAAATAAAGGGATTAACTTGAGATCCAAACAAATAACATGATTAACTTGGGATTTGTTCGATAAAAATAAAAGTATTAACTTGGGATGCATCTGGAAAAAAATTAACTTGGGATCTATTTAAATGATATTATCAACTATAAATTTGTCTGATAAAAAATGAAAGGATTAACTTGGGATCCATTTGAAAAGGTATCAACTAAGGATCCATGCAATTAAAAATAACAGGATCAACTTGGGATCCATATAAAAAAAGATCAACTTAGGACCCACACAAATAAAAATGACAGGATCAACTTAGGATATGTCATAATAAAATGAAAGAATCAACTTGAGATCCATGTAAAAAGGGATCAACTTGGGATTAACACAAAATAAAGGATCAAATTGGGATCCATGAAAATAAAAAAGAACTGATCAATTTAGGATCCGTATAAATGAAAAATAAAAGGATCATATTGAGATCTATAAAAATAAAAATAAAAGGGTCTCATTATAAGGTAACCAACCTCAAAATTAAAACTACTTTTTATGAAATGTATGAACTTCCCTACGTCACCTTATACTCTTAACTTTATCAACATATCTTTTTATCATGATATCAGGCTCACTTAGTTGCTTAAGTTTGATTTCTAAGTAGATGTCCTACTTTTGAGCTTTTTTGTCATGGTCTTTATCTCCTATTTATGAACGCTTCATTTATGCCTAAAATTGCCCCCAAGGTTACCTTACACAATTCTATATATTTTTATCAAACCATCTAACTCTCGTTTATTGACTATGTATCATTCTACAATTCAGTCCTTTGACACAAATCCTTTTGATACCTTGACATGACTTCTTTCATTGTTAAACATTTATTTTGTCCTCAAGTCCATAATTGTTTTTGGTATCCATGTTGTTTGTTAATTTTAAAAATAAAATGTATCCCTTTGTTTTTTTTTTTTGTTCTTTTTTATTGAATTTTTGCAATTAATAACAATAATGATTATGCAGTGGACCAAAAAAATATGATTTATTTTTTTGAAAATATAAATGGTTGAGTCAAGGAGAAAGGATGAACATGACTAAATAACACTTTGATTAGAATTTGGCCAAATTTTATTTTTTATGTGTTGGAAAAACAAAATATAACTTTAAGCATAATATTTCTTCACAACATCTAAATTCAAAGGTTTTGAAAAAACTCCTCCATCTATATCTGATAAAATGAGGGCTCCGCCTGAAAATTCTTTATTTACTATGCAAGGACCTCAATAATTAGGCACTCATTTACTTTAATATATATTTTTTAGAAATTCACAAAATCTTTTTCAATACTAAATCTCATTTATGAAAATCATATGGGTGTACCTTCTTATCATAAGTCAGCTATTCTTTTCTAATACAATTACGCATGACAAATCACGGCTAATCTTCTCATTAATCTGGTTCAACAATTGATACTAGACCTTAGCCCATTCAGACTCTTTTAGCTCCGATTTGTTTACTCTTAGATAAGGTATATCCACTTTGAAAGGTATCATCACCTCCATTACATAACTAAAGAGTAAGGGGTTGCACTTTTATATGTTCTTATAGTAGTTCTTGCAACCATTTTTTGTAAAATTTTATTTATATTTTTATTTGTCTCTTCTACAACTTTGTTCATTTTAGGTCGATAAGATAAGGAGTTAAGATGTTTGATCTTCCATTTTACTGAATAATATTTCCATTAAAGTTTTATGAATTTTTTATCACTATGAATTCTAGCAAATTGTAGCAAATTGTATTGACAAATTATGTCTTTCTCAATAAATCTCTAGACCACTTTTTGAGTGACATAAGTGTAGGAAGCAACTTTAGTCCATTTTGTGAAATAGTAAATTCTTACCAAAATGAATCAATTTTCATTTCTTACCCTTGGATTTATTGGGCCAATCACATCCAATCCTCACATTACAAATGACTAAGGTATTGTCATATTATGGAGAGAAACTAACATTTCATATATCTTATCAACAAAAACTTGACATTTTCACTCATAATTATTGCAATTGTTCTCCATTATGGTCCAAAAGTATCCACTCATTTGCATTTTTCATGTTAGCATGTTCCTATTATTATGTGTGGCACATAAGATTTCATGCATTTTTTTCATGACCTTTTTCGCTTCTTTTTCATCTAAATGTCTTAGTAGCATCCCATTAAATCCTCTATTGTATAGTATTTCTCCCATCTTAGTAGTACTTATACTATAAATTTACTTTCTTTTTCTTTATTTGTCATTCTTCTTTCACCTAATAAATTATCAATAAAGAATCCCCATATACATCAACCCTTTCAACTTTTCTTTCCAAAGTAGTCTCAAGCTTATAGATACATGGTTTATATTTTGTTATGTTATTGGTGCATTTAAATTGTGACCTAATCACCATAGAATATTGCTCATCAGTTGGTGAAATAAGCACTGCTCCTACATCATTACCACAAACATTTACTACTTCATCAAAGTATTGTATGTGTCCATATATCTTCGCTTAGTTCTTCTTCATTTTATACCACCACAATGTCTTCATCTAGAAATCTGAATCATAAGGGCTCGTTATTATAAATTGTATTGTCTACCAAATGATTTGTTATGGCACTATCTTTCACTGACTTTTTAGTCATATAAATAATATAATATTCTACCAATATGACTTGCCACCATAAGATTTTGTTAGAAAATTTAGGCTTTTTAAAGATATACTCATTTATATCTATTTTTGGATATCAATCAATTTGTATAATAAAGCATGTTCTACCTAAGTATTCATGCACTCCATATCAAACCATAATAGATCTTTTCTAGAAAGGTATATTGAGACTTGAATTAGAAAACTTCGAGATAAAGTAATAAACGACATGTCATTTTCTTTTAGAATTATAATGTTGACCCAAGACACAACCCATAACAACTTATATTACAATTAAACACAATGTCACTGGCCTTTTAGAAACTAGCAGGACAACGAGTAGTGGATTCTATAAATACTATTTTATTTTATCAAAAACTCTTTGATAATTCTAATTCCATGCTCCCAAGTTCTTTTTACGAAGCAAACAAAAGATTGGTTCGCAAGTTGTTGTTAATTGGAAGTTAAATCGGGTTGCGTAGTTCATTTACCCATTTTAGAGGGGTTTCTAAAGAAATTTGGAGAAGAAATGAAGAAGAGAATCTTTTAGCTATTTTTCATGGCTTTTTCTCATCAATCCAACTACAATATAAGGGGAGCAATTTTGCTTTTTAACCATTTTGCTCGTTATAATGCTTTTATGTATTATTATTTTTAGATAACATACATGGATTTTGACCTTATTGTAAGGTCTTTTAGAATAATGTTTCAGAAGACTCCTCGTAAGATTTCAGCTCGATCCAACAGTCAGATTGAAAGTTATACACGATAGCATAAAACTAATCAGTAGGTAATCTTACGTCAAAATATGGATTATCTTGTTCAATCCTTGGTTAAATCATATCAGTTATTTTACTAAGTCCTTGAGACCATTTTCTTTTTACCGTGCTAATTCCTTGGGATACTTTTTCTCATTTTTTCTTATTTTTTTATCCATCAAAACCCCTTACCAGTTTCGTCGATGTTATGAATTTTAACCTAAAATTCATAATCCTCATTTCACATTTAACAATGCCTTTGCATTTATTTATAGAGATCATCATCTCCATTACACATCACATTTATTATTATTTTCTCTCCTGAAATTCTTTACCATTCTGGATAAAATTTTATACATTTTAAAACAAAGGTCTACTTTTTCTTACTTATTGATTATGTATTTAAACTCATTTTAATGTTTATTTACTTATTTTCTATTTATTATATTTTCAAGATTCCAGGGTTTATCGTTAAATTGCCTAGTAACAAGTTTCTGCACATGATAATAGGGTCATAGGGCCTATAAGATTATATGTTTACAGGGCAATTAGTGTATTAGGGGCTATAACGGCTAAGTTAGGTTGTTATTACTTTTTCTGATACATTGACATTCGTCCCATTGCATGAGGCATAGTAGTTTCTACCATCCTTAGTGGAGTACTTGTTGTTATAGAATCTTCTAGGACTTGCCCTCTATGTGTATAAGTCCATAGAACTCTAGATATACTTTGTCATAGTTCATTTGGGATTTGATTCATTTTGATCATATATGGCCTATATGGTTCAATTGACTATTACGATATTGTTGTGGCAAGTCATGTATGTTGTGTTCTCCATCTTTGTCTAAATGACCCTCTTATCAACATTAAAGAGATTTAAATGTTGGTAGAAAGACACTCCTTAAAAAACAATTATGATTATCTAGCTGGCACTTGTTATAACTACTGGTTATGACCACCTTATACTGCCATCTAACTCGTAGAAGGGATATATGCATGGTTATGTTTGAGGAATAGATATACCTAAATGCTTATTTATGTTTGTAGTAATTACATGGTTAAAGAAAATAGAAATGTGAGTGATTAAATAGGAACAACACGGTTATATAAATATGCAATTCTATATTATAAAGGTGAGTTAGATAATAAAGATCGTTCTTGTGTCACGTTTGACACTGGTTGATCCGTAGGAGGTGATGAAGGAATATTAGGTTCCTCACGACCAAGAAATCAAGTCCTCTCTATTGCTTGTATTAATTGTTCATCAAGTGCAGCAGCAACAAGTTTACTTGTATTCTTTTTTGGTGGCATATTTACTAGTAAATGAAACAAATATTGAATTTATCACATCTAGCATGCTAATTTGTTCATTTGGTGCAGTAGCAACAAGTTTACTTTTTTCTTTTAACAATGAGAAACTACAGCTAGAAACTTAATTATAGACGGAGACATGTAACAACCTCACAAAATAAAATGAAATTGTGGATACTAGACCTCGAATCTTGAAAAAAAAAATCAACCTCACAAAATCAAATGAAATTGTGAATACTAGACCCAAATCTTGAAAAAAAATGTTTCTTCAATCTACTACTATGCATAAAAGAAAACGAGTGTAGAAGAAGAGAAAGTAAAAGATGTTGGAATTGAAAGAAAGCAAGTAAATAAAGCTTGTAAAAGAAAGAAGTAAAAAAAAAAGTAAACGAGTTTTTATCTGAGACTTTGTATTCATAGGAAACAAATTTTATTATATTAGTTAATAAGTTAAGTTGATGAAAAATTAGAATGTGTGGCTCATTGAGAAACGAAAGGGATGTTTTTATAGAAATCAGAGGGGTAAAATTGGAATATTTGGTAAACCATAACGAGAATGTTGTACTTTGTTACCATGTTAGTGTATTTGGTATGTGGTAGCTTTTGTGGTTGTGGTTTGAAAAAAGTTATTTTATAAAAAGTACTTTTAGTTGAGGTTGGTTTGTTAAAATATATGTTTGGTTAAAATTGAGGTTGAACAAAAGTTGTTTAATGTGTTTGATTGAGAATGCTTTTAAAATTAAAGTTATAAAATAACTAAAAATGATATATATTAATATTGATGGTTTTTAATTTCAATATTATAGACTGAACTACTGCTATTACATCATGAAATAAACAATACTTTATATAAAATATTTTTTATTGTTCCATTAAACTATCTGTAATTCCATCACGTACGAAATTCATCCGACAAGGACTACAGTTTCATGGCTTCCTGAGCGTGCAACATCAGGTAAAATATCATCAGAACAAAATTAGAATTGCGATCAAATTCTGCAAATGCTACGTCATCATGCGATCTCCTTCTAATGTAATTATGTAGTGTCATTGATTAATATTAAACATTAGTTTTTTTAATAAAACACAATATCTGAGAATTGTTTTTTGGATTTCTTTATTTTACTGAGTCGTACCGGTCCAACACATTTAGGTTTAGGTCAGGCTCGGTCCGGCCATAAACAGTGGAGAGCAGCCCAAACAAAGGGGAAGGGGTAGGGGAAGGGGAAGAGCAGCGCGGCTGTGATGGATTGAGGGATAGTGGAAACGCCGGAGGCCGGTCACTCTTCACTATTCCCATGCAACGTGAACAGTGGAGAGTCAATTATAATTCACTCTCCATTATTCACTTTGCAGAATAATGGAGAGCAGCCTAAACAAAAAAGAAGGGGAAGGGGAAAGGGAAGAGGAGCGCGGCGGTGATGGACTGAAAGACAGTGGAAAAGCCAGAGGCCGGTCACTCTTCACTATTCATGTTGCAGAACAATGGAGAATGCAAAAGACAGACGAAGGAGAAGGGGAAGGGGAAGAGTAGCACGGCGGTGGGAACGACGAAGGCCAATGGTGAAAGGAAGCTGCTCTCCACTGATGGACGGCAATCCTTCTTTTTTTCCTTTGTTTTTGCTCTTCTCCTTCACTCTGGTCATGCATGAAAATTATGTTCTGTTTTGTAACCAAATCAGATGAAATCACGGTTACATAAAAAAGCTACCGTAAACACAAGCTCTTAAAAATAGCAACTCTGATGTTGGTAGTTTTACAATTTGCTTAGATTTTTATTTTATTTTTTTGTCTATCATGAAAATATTTGATGTAGTGAAAATATATAGATTTGGATTTTTATTTTATTTTTTATATTGACAAATATTTAATGATATTGTTAATGAAAAGTATCCTTATTGCTCTAAAAAAAATTATGATAAATTGTTTCTCAAAAGAAATTTTAATTTTCCTCCTTTACATGCCCCTTCCACATTTTAACATTTCAGTCGAGTTTTTGGGGGGGTTTACAATGCTGAAAGAATTAAAATTGCCCAATCAAATTGGGGAAAAAAAAAACCCATTCTGCTAACCAAATACCATGCAATTGCTTTTGATACAAACCAATAGCTTAGAGAAAATGCACAGTTTATTAAACATTTTGTAAATGATCAAGTTACAGAATTATTGGCAATGCTAACTGTGGTTCCAAATACCAAGACTACCCCTAAATATGGTGCTACGAACAGTTAACTTACGATTACTAACATCAGATCAGTCCTAAATCTTTTTACAAAATGTGCAGGCATATACCGCAATCTGCTACAAGCAGGTTCATCTCATGCAGTTCACATAATTTGGACATTCAAGGTTCAATCATGTCATGGTAAGCTGGAGCACAAAACTGAACTTCAAAAGATTTACCAACGGCGGCGCATAGAGATCTGGAGCTACACAAGTCTACAATTACAACTGAATGAACAGCTCACGCTACGGACCTACCATCCTGCCTGAGTAACTCCTGCAAAAGATCAACTCGTATAAGCATCAATCCAATACTTTAGTCTAGCATCACGGACAAATGGATGTGCACATATGGCAAATTGAAAAACGAAAACCTTTCTCGGTTTTGAGAGTCTCTTCTAGTTGCTATGGTGATGCTATGGTGATTTTCATCACCAGCAGACCAAAATACCCTAAGTAACTTCCGAAAAAACAAGTCACCTCTTGAATGGATAATGCCTATTTCTTTAGAGGCCCCGGGATTAGAAATGTCATAGTCAAATTGATGCTATTCCCTCTTATGTTATGTCCAAGGAAAAGTATTTTAGCTGTTATGCATGGATTACATATTTTTATAACCTCCCTGACCTCTGGAATTGAACATAGAAATTGCAGAAATGAAATAATTTCAAGACTAAAATTACCGATTTAGTGGCAGTGATGAATGCTCGCTGCCTTCCCTTCTTTTCTCGTGCGCACTCTCCACACCAACTCGAGAAATCTTTTTGATATTTCCTGATCTCTCTGAAGACCGAACTGTATAGAGACAACACAGTGCATTTTGAGGATATAAAATGCCTTATGATTGCAAGTAAAAGTAAAGTTCAATGTGAGAAGCCTATTACTCCTTCAACCTCTCATATTGAAGTGTAACCAAGTTATTTTTTTTCCTGATGTCATGCGATATAAGATTTACATGCAAAAAAAGGAAATACCTTCTGCACCACAGGAGTAAATTGATCCTATGACCAGATGTTGTGGCCCTAACACCATGCCTATGACGACCAAGATGAAGCACAGCTCCACCAGGTACATGAGAATAATCAAAAATTTCCTGCTTCCAATGAAAATGCTCCGTAAAAAATAGAGAAAAATATAGAACTCTGAAGAAAAATTAGAGCTATTAACAATACAGAATTGCACAAATTCTGCACTAAGAAACCATCTAGCCTGGTCGTGAATAATAGAAAGGGAAATACTGGTTTTTAAGGGATTAGAATATAAATACCAGATGACACATTCTAATTTCAAAATTCAAGTGAATGTTAGCAATTTAATTAGCTTAGCCATCTGCATGCCAAATGATTCTAAATGATCAAGTGAAATAGAAGTGACCACAAATCTAGTTTTCAATTTTCCAGATGAAAGAAGTTAGATAAAATGAAAGGCACATCTTTTTCCATCTTCCTGACAAATTGCGATAGAGTTTCCGGGTGCATAAAGACTCAACAATTATCCCCCCACCCAACAAGAATAAAAATTGAAGGGGGGGAGGGGAAAATAAATTCAAAATGGGAAAACCCTGTTCAGCAATCTCAGCTGACTCTATCCTAGGTCTTTCAAGTTGGCAAGCATATAAATTCAAAAGATTAAACATAATAAAAAAACTCTTCAGTGTAACTGAGAAATTCGACATCGTGTACAGTCACAAAATCAGTTAAAAGTGACATCAACCAATTTGACATGCTGTGTGTACCGAACTGATAGTATCTACTTTTCTCATTCTGATTAGAAATCAAAGTCTTGATGTAGAGAAGTCATAATGATGATGATAATAATAATAATAATAATAATAATAGGCATGAATGACGAGCTACAATCTGGAACAGCTGCAAATCTTTCAACAATCTGCTGATTAAGGAATAGTCTTATGATTGACAACTTATACATGCAAACAAACAAAATTATTTAGAAGGAACAGCATACAAACATGGAGAATTAAAAACAGAATCCAATGGCTGTCTGGTCGCAAGCATAAATCTAAGGAAAGTTTTCCTTCTAAAGATAGATATGTTCAAGTCTTAGCTTTGTATTGTGCCAACCCACTTAAAAAAGTATTCCACATTAAAGACTAGCATACCTCTGGCTGACTTCCAGTATTTACATGTTTATCACATCTTGTGCCCCGGAAAAACAATTCTCCTCCAGAAAATTGCTTGCCCAAGCAAACATTCAAAGTTACTTCAGAGTCATCCACGTGAAAGCCTACAAATATAAAATTATACAGAGTTTGACAGGTTGTGCAATCAAATACAAGTGCATCTATGTTGTCTTTTCTAATTTTTCCTTTCTTTGTGTGTGTCTGCGTGTATAATTACTCATTAATGAAGTTAATATAGAGACTTTGACAAGAAGGATATATCTATCTACGTGAAGCTATGAATAAAAGAATAAAGAAAAAGTGAACTTAAGAAAACTCATACACCTAATTTACCAGGCTGGTGACAGTCGTAAACTTCATGGTTGGTGGACTTAAGAAAATTAAACAACAAAATACAAACCAAATGGCCATGAAAATGGCCACGAATGACCACAGCATGGTTCACAGATGGACTAGATGAAGACAATACAAGCACATTATTAATAAAAAAAAAATATACAAGCATACACGGTACACCTATTGATGCAAACACATACGCAGATTCAAGAACAGATTCTGACTAGACCACGTAGTAGAATACAGATTGCAGCTAATATAGCTACACTACAGCCCACAGTCAAGCATGTTTAGAGTCACAATGTCAGAAAATGTTTGACCAACCTACAAGCCACAAACCAATTGGTGATGCATCGTGCAAAAAAAAAAATCTAAAAAGAAAGCAATAGAAAACCTTCACGAATATTAGTTGACAAAGGAATACAGCGAATAAGGCACGCACCTAAGTCAACATCCCAATCTTTGCCATATTCAACAACAAAACCATGATGAGAATCCAGAGTTGCCCCACCAACTTCACGAAAAAAAACTGCACAAGAGAGGGAGGCATGGAAAATGATCATATAATCTGTGTTATTTTGATGAATTAGAATACAGAAAAAGATTAAACTTCCAGAGAACATATGATGCAGCTTATCTGGTATCAGCACATACGCATCACCTTTAGATATAGGACGGATGAAACCATCCATAAGCTTGTCAAGCATTGTTTCAAGGCCAAAATCATCAAGAACAGCTCCATATTTGTTCATCGTATTTGGTCGCATGACTCGAAATTTTGTATCATTAACCCATGCCTCAAAATTTTCAACCTGGAAAATCACATTAAATAAGAGAATGCAAGAGAGTAGATGGCGAACAAGGCATTTTTCTTTCCTTCTTTTTTTTTTTTTTTGGGGGGGGGGGGGGTTGTTTAAAGTGTGCAATTAAATTTTGTGCTATTCACCTCTGCTACTAGTAATTCGCAAAAGCGTGGCTGAAGCATCTCAAATGTGAGCACGCCAGGAGAGGGTTCTGATATGATGCTTCTAAGGCTTTCTTCTGTGTTATCATTGATTGCTTTCATAAAGGACGGGACAAAGAAAGTTACAGGGTGCATTGAGTATAACTCTCTTTTCAAAGGCTGCACAAATATGACAGAGGATATGTGTAAGGCAGACAGATTTTTACTTGATGGCAGCATTCATGAAGTATAAACATAAAAATCAACTCCTAGGTCCCCAACTTCATTTCTTCAAAAGGCTCAGAATTTGCATCTTAGACAGAGAAAAAAAAGATTGTATATACAATACAAAATATCTCTGTCTATTCACCTCACTACCATCTTCAGATAGACCTAACCTCTCAGCATTTTCTCGCTCTTTGACCACTTTCAAGAGATGAATGCTCTGAAAAATGCCTTTTTCCCTATGTTATATAATCTTCATAACAAGCAATCTACAAATTGTCAAGACATAGTCGCAAAACAATTCATATCAGTTATTAAAAAGAAAAGAATCACAAGAATCGGTATTGTCGATAATCAGTAGCATTCTACATGGCAGAGAGGACTAATTTGAGTAAGCAGAAATCTCAATTTTCATAAGAAAGGCTTCTCTTATTTTCCTAGAAAGGAGATGGACAACGCGGCAAGTTATAAAAGGGGTATACCACATAATGACCATTTAAAAACTTCTTGCAGCTCTGCCTCCAGCCAATGAGCACATAACTTCAGTGAGGAGAAACAGGGGAAAACAAACTTAAAACCCTACAGTCCTCCACCTCCACACTAGTAGAGTAGGAAAAGGTAAACAAGTGCTATCATGTCTCATACCTTATAATGTGATATTATCTTCTGCCTGTATTCTCTATGTTTCTGTGCCTGATAAAGACATCAGAATAATTTTTTTAAAAAAAGTTATCTGGTATTTCATAAGCAGTTATTTACCTCATCTTTATAAAATATAACTACAGTGGACCACAACCAGAAATATCAAGCCATAAAAATGCATAATGCAATCTTCCCACATCAATGCCCCAGAAGAGAGGAACCCTTCCCAGCCTTGGAGTAAAAGATTCTCAAACACTCATCCCAATCCCCAAGGAATTCTGGAATTATAAACACTAATCCCAAGTATCAGCATTATTTTTTTAAATAAGTATAAAGTCCTATTATTAGTTTACTTTCAGTTACTGCTCAGCCAATGTTTGAACCTAGCAAATTTTCCTTAGTTCCAGTAACTAGGAGTATATTGAAATTTTCCAACATCTGATAGAAATCATATGCAGAACCTGTCTAAATTTCTTAGGTTGGCTTTATATATGTTTCCCTGGTTTATTTTGAAACACAGAGGAGAATCCCAGAGGGTACAGGCTTTGAGCTAATTGAAGGAGAAAAAAATGATAAACTTCCATTGCCACTTCAGCATACCAAGAATAATAGCAAGGGGCACTCCAAGGTGAACAAAAAAAGTAAAAGAAGGGTGACGTGAACTGATTTGAACATGCACAACAAGAGCACATTCAGCAGCATTGACTATGTTGAATTGGTAAAAGATAATTTAGCAACAAAACGACTCAAAGTTCAGCCCCAAACAGAATAGAATGAAAATGCAGCCAAACCCAACTAATTTTTCTTTCTGAACTGAAACTCAAACAGTTTGGAATTGGGATTTGATTGAGTCATTACTTCATCTCATCATGTTATCAGTATTCCTAATTTGGAGGTTTTTTTACTTACAAGACAAATTTAATCTTCTATACGTAATCTCTGTAATTCCAGAGTGAAAATTAGTCTCAGAAAATACAAAAGTTTCTTCCTCCGGAATCTAAGGGCATTATCGTCATTTTCCAAAGCCATATGCCCGTTAGAAAATTGAAAATTGAAATGAAGAGAAAGCAAAACCCTAGCAATGCAGTTTCACTTTCCTTTATCTTCCAATGGAAAGAGAAATCAAACAGGATTTTCAAAAAAGAATAAAATCAGAAAATCAAACTACTTGAAGCTGTGTTAATTCGAACATTACTCTGGTTCGCTCTCCATGAGGCAAATACTTCAATAGAATATCTCTCATGAACTTCACTTTCTCTTCTCTGCTATCACTAAGCATATTAGGCGGCAAGTATTTCTCCAGCGACCTAAAAACCGAAGGACTGAAGTCCAGTTGTAGATCTTCATAGCTCTCTGGCATATGATCCTTGTTAGGGTGTAATCTCAGCCTCTGACTCGGCAACATCACTGGAGCTGTTTTTTTATCCTGTAACACCACTCCGTTTCCTCCTCCGGTCACCGGAGGCGATTCCAGGCGATCTCCTGACATGCTGAAGGTCAGACTGTGGAGGTTTGGATAGGGTTAGCGCTTTGCTTCACTGCATGGAGGGTGAAACGGTAATTTCGAAGATAAACGGTGTTTGTTTGGTGGTGCCGGTTATGAACGTGGAATGAGAGTTTTTGTTGTTGCTGTTAGGGTTCGGTAAGGGGTTACTGTATTTTTATCATTTTGAGAGCACTGGTGCTGATACGCGCTATTCTCGGAGCGTAAATTGAACGAAATTGGGTTGGGAGCAAGGATGTCAAAATCGCGAGTTTACACCGATTTTGCGAGTTTTGAATTTGATACCATAGAGACCTGCTCTCTTTGATTTGCTTGCTTACTTGCCAGCTGTTTCTTTTAATGCTTTCTAATGCCAATAAAACATTCTGCCCCTCTGACAGTGTGACCAGAGGGTCTGTGCTGATTCTTCAACTTTGCTTTGTACCTATTTCATTTGTTTTTTTAGCTTTTTCTTCTTCTTCTTCCTCTTAATTTCTCTTCATGCTTCTTTTATTCTCCTGATGTTGCAAAAATATGTAATGTTCCGAATTATGTGTTTGTTTTTCTCAAATATTATTTTTATTCTACATTTTTCATTGTTTAAAGAGTTGTAAAATGTTGTTATTTAATGGAATATATATATATATATATATATATATATATATATATAGAGAGAGAGAGAGAGTTAATTGCCTCTAATCTTTAAGAAATATCATTATTTAACTATCCATCTCAAGGTTGTTAAAATTATGATTTTAACACGGCATGGAAAGTATAAAATAAACTCAAATCGTAAAATTATAAAGAATTTTAAAATACATTAAAAAAATTCATGTTCCAAATAAAAATTCAAGTCTATTACCAGAAGAATTTTTTCTAAATGCCATAAGTTCAACAATTCAAGAATCAATTCAAATCAGCCCTGTAATCAATCCATACATTTTATAATTATAATTAAATTTTTATTAAAAAGAAATACCATAATACATAATAGCCCATCTTCTATATTATTATCCAATCAGAAAACCTAAGATAATTGATTTTAGTACACACTACAAAAAAATAACAGCCAACAACCCATATTCTATATTATTATCCATTACAGGATACAAACTTACAAGTTACAACCCTTTACAACTTAGCAAAGGCATCATAAAAACAGTCACGCAGCACTCTAAATTACAACTTACAATCCAAATTCATTCATCACAACTCAGCAGCAGCAGCATTCTAAATTACAATAAATCCATTCATCACAATTCACAACTCACCAGCAGCAGCACTCTAAATTACAATAAATCCAAATCCAGGGTAAGAAAAAACAGAGTCAGACACACACAGTTAAATTTGCATCTAAAATTCGCATGCAAACTCTCAATAATAGACAAAGTCACATAAACTTTGAATCAAAATCTCAATCTTTAACATCATTAAACTGTAAAGAAACAGACATGGTAAGAAACTAAGAAGCTTACCTCTGTTCTGAGCAGTGAGCACTGAGGGTGAGCAGATCAATATTGCAGTCAAAGTTAGAGCCTGCGAATTCAATCAAACTAATATTAACATCAGAGTAAGAAACAGACAGGGAAAAAGAAGTACCCCGGGCACTGGTAGTTACCAACATAGAAGAGAGAACCAGTGAATTTTTGCAGGAGGTGAAACAAGATAAACAAAGTAACTTACCTAGTGAAGACTGGAGAGACGCCATTGTTATTGTGTAGACTCTGGTTCTCACGGTGGCTGGTGAAAAGGACGTCGTCGATGATGGAAAAATAAAAAAGATGAGGGGCGAGCCAGCGAGGGCTGTTGTGGAGTACCGGTGGACGGTGGTTGATTGTTGGTTGAAAGAAAGGGATTAAAAAACTGAGAATTAAGACACTGAGGAATCCTCAGTGAGGATTTAGATTTGGGATTTCAATTTAGGGATTTTTTATGTTCTGATTCTTTTGAACGTGAATGGTGAATGTGAAGAGAAGAGAGAAGACTGATTTGGTGAATTTGGCAATTTGCATTTGATCTGTTAAACCCAATAGGCGGTCGACACATGGTAACAACATTGCATTTTTATTTCTTGCGACTAAACTCGTTCAATCGGTGGTGAAATCGCGATTTTACACGATTTCACCCGATTTTAATGATTTTACCCGATTTTAACCTGATTTTACCCATTTCCGAGTTTTACAAACGATATAGCACGTAAAGCCTATATTAACTCGTAAAAACGTATGATTTTACAAGTTGAATCGCGATTTTAACAACCTTGATCCATCTATATCATCTCATTATTATTGTTTAGGGATTTTTAAATTAAATTATATATAAATTCTTATTTTAACTATATATTTTAAGGTGTTTGAATTTTTATATTATTTATTTCATTTTTATTTTAATTGTGTTATATTTTAATTTATAATTTGGTAGAAATTGTCTATATAATTAATTAAAAAAATTACTTATAATTTTATGATTTTACAATTCGATTTTATGATATGAGTTTATATTGTATTTTTCATATCATGTCAAAAAAGCATTTTTTACAACCTTGGTTGGGGTTACTTATCTTTTGTCATCCTTGTCATAACCCATTTTTAGTTTCCCTCCGAATTTACCTTTTTCTTTTAAAAATAAAAATATTGAAAATAATAATAATAACAACAAAGACTAGCAACTTGAAAGAATTAGGCTGAGAATGATTTCAAATGTACAGAGGAATCAAGCCGGAGTTTTGGACAAATATGAGAGTCTAATTATACTCATTGTACTCAAGACTAAAGAGACAATCTAGATTCAATGTCAAATTAAATGATTATTAGATGAATCTGTATAAAAATTAAGTTCATGGAATTAATTAGATTTTTAATTGGCTAATTTGATTTAATCATGGGCCAAATTAAAAGTTTAATTATGTTTAAGAACTTTTAAGAACTAATTTGGGTCAAATTAAAAGATTTAATTTGGTGCAAGGACTTAATTATACTTTTAATGGGTCAAATTAATTTTATTAGTGACTTAATTGTTTAAAAATTAAGTTCGAAAGCCCAATTTAGGTTTAATCGAGAATATTGGAATTTTAGAGGACTGAACTTAATTTTTGCGAAGTTAATTGATTGAAATCAAGGACAAAATTATAAGAAAATCAAAGTTTAAAGTCAGTTAATGGTCAAATTAAAAAAAATTCACAACCAAGAATCTTTTTGAAAAAAACATTAAACTTCGAGGACCCAATTTGGTTGCAAACATGGGTGAAATTAAAGCAAATTAAAAGCTGAATAGTCAATTGAAGTTCAATTTGCATAAATTCAAAACCAATGATAAAAAAAAAAGGCGTTGAACTTTAGGGTTGATATTTGAGTTTGACAAGGGTAAAATCGCATAAAATTAAAAGTTTGAAGTCAATTAGGGATGCAATTAAAAGAAATCAAAATACAAAGGACTAAAATGAGTTTTAGTCAAATCCCAAATTAAAACCCTAAAGATGTCAAAACAACATCGTTTTGACCAACACAAAAAACAAGGGGAGTGCCAAACAACTTGTCGTCTAGTTACTGTTCATCATCTTTAACCTTTTGTACCCAAAAAAATGCTTGGATAACTATTTTTCAAAGACATTTAATGTCTTCATCAAACAAGACAAACAAAACATCATTCTCATGGCCAACACCATTCTACACCCCCAACGTGATTCTTGTTGGTTAGTCGCCTTTGTAGTTGCTATGACGCTACCTCAAAGAGGCTGGTCCGATTAGCCTTTGTAACTCAATTTCACAGCTTGAGACAATGACTTTTGGCTAACAGTTCAGATCCCTCTTGTTTGAATCAAGAGCCAGGATTTGTTCTCAATAAAGACCATATGCCTCTCTTTCAACCCTTATAAATAGGGGTGAATTATATACAGAAGAGAAGGAGAAATCCGAAGGGAAATTAAGCTAAAAAATCAGCCTTTTCACACCTTTTTTTTCGCTGCCTAACCAGCCATATTTCTCTTTGTCGTACCCTCCTGGTGAGAGCTCAACGTCGCGGCGACAATTCAAGGGTGGTGTCTTTCATTTATATATGTTATCCTTATGTTAAAAATAAATAATATTTTCTTACAAAAAAAATAATAAAATATTTTTTAAAATATAGACCAAATTCCTTTGAAATTTTACAAATTTGTTGTAAAATCCAAAGCAATATTTTTTAAAAACAATGCCAAAAATGTTTTAATTTTCTTAAGAAAAAGGATGCTTGAAATATCAACCCTATGCAAAATATTTTTAGCCATATGCAAAATAAAAAAAAATATTTTTTATATATTTTTAAGCTTTGTTTGGTAAAAAAAGAAATGGTAACATAACATAACAAAATAAACCTAAAAGGTGTTTTACCAAACACAACCTTAAGCCAAAAGATCTTTTGTAAAAAAAGTGGCAAAAATCAAACACGGTATAAGACCCTTTTTTTTACCCGAAATCTTTGGTTCGATCATAAACCGAACAAAACAATTCTGGTTTGACCTGAAAACAAACAAAAAATAAAACCAAATAAAAAAAATGGATTAAACTTGCTAGAAACATAAAAAAAAAAAACTTGAACAAAACAGACCAAACATATAAAAAAATAAAGAAAAATAAAGAACAATATCAGGAGCCGAACAAAACCCAACAACATAGACTCAGATTCATACCAGATTTGGTCACATAAAAAGCACATAATTGTTGGAAATCATTGAATGAACAAGAATCTAACATTCAATCTTTTCCATTTTCACTAAAAATGCACGATTTTAGCGAAATAGGTTTTGGTTCAAAACCAAAACCCAAGGCTTAAAATCTGTTTTAAACATGTTACTTATGCAAATAAACACTAGATTGCTTGTTAATAATGCCCAGCTAAGTGTTATAAGAAAAGAAAATGACCAAGACTTGTCTAAATCATGTAACTAAGGCAATGTTCGTGGGGAGAACACAAAGAAACCCAAAATTTGAAACCCAGCAGCCTAGATTTTTAAATCAGACCTAAAATGGACAAACCAAAGGCATAGACATGTTGGAAATCATGCAAGATTCAATAATCAAGCATTCATTTACTTCAATTTTCAATGAATCAACACGATTTGGCTAAAAAAAATATAAGCATTCAAACCAAATCAACAAATTTATACATATTAAAACATGTTATTGATGCGAATGGATTGTAGATTATTGCTAAATCAAGTCCAAAGAATAGTTCTAGGCATATAAATGGAATGAAATTAGTCCAAATCATATAACTAAGACAATATTCTTTGCAAGAACACGAAGAACATTGCCAACCAAAACCCAACCATATGCCCAAAATGCAACGACTGACAATCCTTCAAAACTGATATTTTTAGCTTCTAAAAAATGCTTTCTTTATCCCAACAAGTCACACTAACATGCACAACTATATTTGAACCAGAAACACTAATAAAAAACATTAAAAAATCAAAATCAAGCTTGAGGTATCAAATCCAAAACAACAATAACTTAACACAACTTCTATGTTCATGCAATAAGGATTCAAAATCAACTTTTTAAACCCATTTTATGCATGAACATGCATAAGCTAGGTCAAAACACAAACTAAAAGAACATTATATACCAAAACAAACTTAAAACAACAACAAATATGAATCAAAACATCAAAAACTTCAGAAAATAACAATATTAAAATGAACATCACAGCAATAAAAAGGTGAATGAAACATTATTTATTAAGCATTTCAAACCTTTTTGCTATGCTTTTTAAACATAAATATAGAACAAAAAAAATTAAAAACAATTACAGCAGGCCATAAGGGCTTGCTTTTGGATTGGAAAGATACCTAGAATAGCTACTTTCCCTTCTTTTTTTCAGCCCTTATCCTTTGATTTTAGGAGGGTATTTATAAGGTTTTTGGGAGAATTTTGAATCTATTCTTGACCCTCGATCTTAAGGGAAAGGTTGTGAACCCTTGATAAGAACCCATGAGAAGCCTTTGAGTATGAACACAAGAAAAGAAAGCTAGTTTTTTACACAATTGGGTTTCAACTTTGGATAACTAAGTTGTTCATTGTCGAGGCTTTGTTGGAGAAATTCTAATGTTGTTGTCACATGAGACCACCTGAAGTTGGTAAAAGGGATACACATATTTCATTTGAATCCAACCTTGCTCTATTTGGAAGTTTGTAGCTCCACATTCATTTGTTTGAAGTTGCCAACTCGACCAACCAAAACTGTTAGAGCCAACTTAATTGCCCAATTGCAAGGCTTTTTTAAAGAAATTATGACGTCATTGTTATCTTATATCGTACTTGAAATCGCGGTGAACTTTAAAAATTTCATATGAAAAGAACAAATATCTGACATCTTGTTCTTAGAGGGGAAAGGTCTTATTTAAGGAATCATCACCTAGTATTATGGTCACTAGGAATCCTAATTGGTCAACATAGATTCTATGATCCGAGATTGGTTATGCAAAAAAAAAAGATATTATCATCCCTTAAGTGTTCTATCCGAGATAGGCTACATTGCTGGTTTCTTCTTGAATTGCTAAGGATTTGTATTATGCTTTTAATGGTTTGCCGATAATATTTCTGATTTTGACGTTAGTAAATATTTAACTACGAATATTTTCAACTCTAATGTTGGTAAATATATGTGAAAGAAAAAATATGGTATTACTGACTTTGACGTCCATGAACATTGGGAATCAGAATAATTCTCAATTCTAGTATCGATATTTCTTACTCTGAAGTTAGTGAATACTGAGAGTATTTCTAATTTTGACATTAGTAAATATGAATATTCATGACTCTAATGTCAGTGAATAAACTAGTAAAATTTGAATCGAAAGCAAAACATATATATTTTTAATTATTTTTTAGAAAAAAAAGAAAAGACAAATATATAGTACATACTAGATTTGTATTTCACAATATAAGTTCGCAATCCAATACCAAGTAAAGTTATATATATAAAAAAAGCAAGGGAGTCCCACAAATAAATTCAAAAGGATCTACGGTTATTTTTAAAAATTTTTAATATATAAAAGACCTGTTTCACTATATATATTAAAAAAAAAAAGTAAGATTAAAAAAAAAGCATAAGAAAGTGTTTTGCCAGAGAAATTGAGCCGGTTTTCTCTTCCTGTAGTCGAACGAACACCCTCTCCTCTGTTTCTTCTTGTTTTTCTCTTCCTCTGGTCCTTTTCTTCTAGCCACATGCTTTTACCCCCAAGATTATCGGGTATGAAGGCCAAAATATCAATGAGCCATGCACTACACGTCAACAACATTAATATGCTTATTTAATTGTTTTTTCTTTTCATTTCGTAATTGCCTTTCTATTTTATCGGGTACTAGCATTTCCTTGTTTCAAAACAATTTCACACCTTTTCCATTA
>Ga0325402_1000597_pt1 | contig 26103 bp, 11 predicted proteins | sample PopdelMetagenome_22_FD_207212 | JGI IMG/M metagenome (GOLD analysis project Ga0325402, IMG submission 207212) | Populus deltoides microbial communities from Bellville, Georgia, United States - Xylem-PdKOR-R3 | ecosystem: Host-associated > Plants > Phyllosphere > Stem > Wood/Secondary xylem...
ATCTTTTAGGGTCTGAATCGTCCTCTTTGATTGCCCATTCATTTAAGGGTGAAAAGCAGTACTGTAACATCTTAGAAATTTAAATCACAATTTTATGATTATTTTTTTATGATGCAACTTTTTTATCCAAAAATTTTGGTAGAGTCTCATTTGTAATTTCAATACCAAGTTATTGACTCAATAATTTTTCAACCTGTAACATCAATCACAATGCACATCCTATTATACAGGACTTTTATAACTCAACCATAGTATTAGCTTCCTATTTTTTAGTAGAATTAATATTTTGATATTCCATAGAACAATTATTTAAAGTTAATTAGTCCATGACATGCATCATTTTCTTTTAGAAAATAAATATGGTTAAATAAGTACACAACATGACTATAAACCAACATAATGAAGACAACTTCCTTGAATTACATCATTCATAATTAAATAAGTTAAACATTATAATTTTTAAAGGCAAAAGTATATTACAACAAAATAAATATTCTTCTAAATACATCATTCATTTAAACAAAAGGCTCCTATCCATGAATTGCTTCTTTGCTTGAGGATGCGAGATACTTAAAAATATTCATTTCAAATATATATATATATATATATAATTTAAAATTTTACACCTTACAACAATTAAAAATTTAGAATAATTTCTTCATGCGCATAAATACATACATAATATCAAATTGTGAAATACTTATCTATAATGCAATATCATCTTTACAATATCCTTAACATAAATTCTGGATTTCATAACGATATCAAAATTTGCTCTGGTCAAGAATAATATATTTAGCTTCTAATTAAATTATTTGTATTCCATAATTACACATAAACCAAAGCATTAATCCCATTACTGAGATGATTTTTTTTCTCTAAACGCGTATTAAACAAAGCATATTTTTTCTTAATCAGTGAATTAAATATTCAATTTGTCCATTCATTAGGACACTATTCTCACGCACCAAGGGAATGATCTCACAACTCGCCTATTCAACAAGGCACTAATTCCATTAACTAGGAACTAGTTTCAACATCTGTTCATTCAGCAGGACACTAGTTCCATTAAAAGGACTAGTTTCAACATCCGCCCATTCAGTAGGGCACTAATCCTATTAACCAGGGATTAATGGGCAAATTTCTACAATTTGCCCATTAAACAGGACATTAATCGCATTGACTAAGAACTAGTTTCTACAATTTTCTTAGTAATCAGGGCACTAATCCCAATAACCAGGGGTTAGTTTCTCAATTTTGGCTTTCATTCCTTTCAATTTAAACAAAAATATAATTAAGGAAAATTCAACTAACAATTATGCAATTAAATAGCTTCCTTGAAGGTGTCAGACACCTACCTGGTGTTTGTGCACATGATGTGGTTCCTTGCTGATTGGTCCCGTAGCCTCTCTATTACCATAAAATTAATAATCACTAATTGATCATGTCATAAGGGTCAATCTCATTTTATATAAATTTTAACTTCTTACTTATTCGCATTAACACTTTCACCTTTCGTCATATATATATTGTTTATATTTATTTCCCTTTTCATTCAAATTTCTATTGTATATTAACATGGCCTAGGATGGTTTATATACTCATTTGTTACACGTGGGCAACTCATATATTATAGTAAAAAGTACTCTCAATTTAAATTGATGAATATCTAAAATAATTTTAAAAATTTTATAGTTAACTCCTGATATTTATAGGTCTAACATTTATGTCAGGATATTAACCATTAATTTTCATAAATTAAAATTTGTATGGTTATTGAAATATAGGCCAAAATTATTTGGAATTTTATAAACCTATTGTAAAATCCATGCAATATTTTGTTTTTTTGAAACATGCCAAATTATTTTAGATTTTTTAAATAAAAAATGCTTATGCAAGAAAAGAAAGTATTGTATATATATTAATTTTACTATGTTTTTTAAAGCTTTATTTGGCAAAAACTTATTTTTGTAATAAAACTTCCCAAAATAAACCTAAGAGCTGTTTGTCAAACACACACTTAAATAAAAAACACCTTTAGCAAAAACATTGCTAGCCAAACAAAGCCTTAGTCATTGATTCAATTTTGACTTGACTGAGTTGACCCGACCGGGTGAACTCAACTGAGTTGACCAGAAATCTTTGGCCCAACTATAAAACAAACCATAGACATGGGTTTGAACCAAAAACAAGTCAACAACAAAAACAAAAACAGATTAAACCTGTCAAAAAGAAAAAGAAAAAAACCCTAAAAAGTTTGCGAAAATGAATCAAAACCCAGAAAAAAAATGAAGAACACAAATGAATATTCAAAGTGATTCCAACAACACGAACTTTAAACCAGTCTAGATTTCATCAAAATAAAAGGAACATATAAGTTGTAAACAATGCAAGAATCAATAATCAAACAACAAAACTAAACAATTATCACTTAATAATCCTGATTTGACCAAAAATGTTTTGGTACTAAAAACAAAACCCTAAGATTAAAACTTAAATAAAATAGTTATTGAAGTATGAAGACCTTAGATTATTGTCTAATAATGTCATACGAAAGTGAAGATGCAAAGAAATGAAATAAAACATGTCAAAAACTTGTAGCTAAGGCAATGTTCTTAGAAAGAACATAAAGAACACCAACCCATATTTTGCCCATAAAAGCATCAACCTATTGCCAAACCCAAAAATGCATACCAAGCCTCGAAACCGAATCCTTTTGTTTCACACAAACCAAATTATCATAGTCATACACATTTGAATCAAAACAAATAACAAATAACAAATAACAACAAATCATGGAAACACATGCATGAAATCCTATTTTCCGAAACCGGCAAATAAAAACAGCAAGCTTATCTATGTAAACCTAAGATTAACAACATGACTTATCAATACATTCACTGAACTAACAAAACTAAGAAAAAAAACATTGTTTTATCAAAAACTAACTTAACTAGAAGGCTTTTATTACATCAACAAGATCAACACACATCCTAAAATGCTTTAGAGAACAAAATCAAACCATAGAATAAAAAACTATAAAAAAGCACCTCCATACTTTCCAATTTTCTTTGTAAGGTTTTGTTTCCACAAACTTTTTACCCTTTCAAAGATGAAGAAACCCTTATACTAGGCTCATAAACCTTCAATACTAGGATATTTTCTTAGTATTTCTTTCTCTCTTTTTCTCCTCCTCCCTTTAGCTTAAATCTCCAAGGGTATTTATTTATAGGAATTTTCTAGAGTTTTTGATGTATTTCATCAAAGATTGATCAAAGCCCTTTGATCAAAATAAGAGAGTTATGGGCAAAATTTCATAGTTGGAACCTCTATCCTTTAATGGTTTTTGTAATAGTGGTTTTGGCCAAGGTGGTTTTCCTTTGCTTAGAGGCAAAGGCATGCATTCTTCACCTTCTAATCTTAAAGGGATGATTTATAGCCCTTAAAAGGTTAGGTGGTTTTGCACCAATAGCACTACTAGAAAATCGATAAATACAAACGAAAATACCGAGGGAATATTTCCATCGGTAAATTTTCGAGGGATTTTATCGACGAAAATATTCCCTCGGTATATACAGAGAGAATTATCGTGGGAAAAAAATTTAAAAAAAAGGCAAAAAAAAATGATGACATGTCATTTTTATACATGGAATCACCATCAGTAAATTCGTTGGTAAACTGCGAACATTGTTCATCATGTCAATTACAAAGAGAATTACCGACGGAAATATTCCCTCGGTAATTTCCAGAGAGCTCCAGAACTGTTCACTTTCCAATTGCACTGTTAATTGTTGTTCTTTACGGACAAAATCACCGACGGATTGAAAAGTCATCGGTGTTATTTGGCGGTTTTCTGAAAAAATTCAATTAATTTAAATTTTCATTGAAATATTACAAACGGAATCACCGACGGATTGAAAAATCGTCGGTAATTGTTGGCGGTTTTTGAAAACTTTTTACAAAATTGAAAATTTAAATTAAATATTACCAATGGAATTACCGATGTAATAATTAAAAAAATATTAATATTCAATCATCCATCGATAAATCCATCGCTAACGCACCCCAATAGAAAACCTGAATTGCCTTATTTCACAAGAGACAGACTCATTTCTTATTATTATTCTTCTTCTACTTCTTCCTCTTCTTCTTCTTCACTATATGTAAAAAACATCAATATCTATTTCTTTCTCTTCTTTTCTCTCCTCATCTCCTACTCTTTTCCTCCATGCTCGGGTATGTCTTCTTCTTCTTTCTTCTTTTATCCTCTTAGTTTTTTATAATTAATATGCTTTACGAAATTTTTTCTCTCTCATTAGCTTCACTTGCAACTACATTAAGGTAAGATTTTCTTTTTTCTTCTTTTTTCATGAATTTTTTCACTATATTTGTTTTTTATTTTATTTTTAATTGTTTTTGTTCTTAATAATTGTATAAATGTTGTTGTGAGATTTTTTTTTTATTTGAGATCAATTTTTAGTTGATTTATTTATAGGATTTTTAAATTTTTAGCAATTGCAATTTCATTTTTTTCATATGAATTTTTTTAGTTGAATTTATTTTTTTCTTTTATTTATTTGTTGCAAATTTTTTTGAGTTGATTTTCTTATTCTTTTTTCCAAGCATTTTGAGTATATATTATAGAGTGTTGATTTATGTTAATTTAATTATTTTATAATTTTATAAAATGAATTTTTTTTTAAAATGTTTTTAAACAATTACCGACGGAATTTTCGTCGGTATATCCATCGGTAAATCGTTGGTAATAAAAAAATATTATTACCGACGCGTCTATTCTGTCAGTAAATCAGTCGATAATAATATTTTTTTATTACCAACGGATAAAAAATTACCAATGAAAGATTCACCGACGGAGCATTTTCATTGGTGATTTCGTTGGTAAATTAATTACCGACGGAATATGTGTCTTGCGCCGACGAAAAAATTCTGTCGGTAAAACTGTTAAATCTTGTAGTGTAGGTATCTCAGTCAAGGCTAATTGAGTTGGCCACTTTTGAGACTTCGTCGGAGCTATTCCTTCGTCATCGTCAAGACCATCTGAAGTTGGTGGAAGGGGTGCACATCTTTTGTTTGGATTCAACCTTGCTCAATTTGAGGGTTTGTAGCTATAAATTCACTCGCTTGAAAGTGTCAACTCGATCAGCCTAGAATCTGAAAAATTGAGTGATGACTGATTAAGAACAAGATGTTGAGGACTTTTATGGAAGAATTAGGGGTGTAAATATTCAATTTCATGTAAGTGGGGTTGTGGAAGGAATGTTCCTCTTCTATTTGCAAAAAAAAACATGTCATTTAGAGATCTAAAACTCCACAATAAGCTCTTGGAAGGTACCAACCTGATCATTGTGAACTACCAAGTAAAATGATGAACAAAGGCTGAATGACGTGTTGTTCGCGTTAAACCCTAGAATTTAGGGTTTTGAATTTAGGATTTGGCAAATTTTCAATTTAGTCCCTGTTATTCCAATTATGACACATGCACCCTTAATTGACATAAAAACTTTTAATTACATACAATTTGACCCTCGCCAAACTAAAATATCAGCCTCAGAGTTTAACGTCATTTTCACTGTGGTCTTTGGTTTCCAATTAATTCACTTAGACACCCAATTGACCATTAAAATTTTAATTTTCTTCAATTTGGCCCTTAATTTCATAATTTTTACCCTTGAAATTGCACGTCATTTACATCTTGGTCCTTGGTATTGAATTTCTTCAATCAAACCCCTAATTGGCTACCAAACTTTAAGTTTTTCACAAATAAGCCCCTAATTTAACCAATTAAGCATTTCAAAGTCCAATTTCAACCCCCAAACTTCAATTTCTTCCAATTAACACCTAAATTGACTCTAAAAAATTGATTTTCCTTACAATTAAGTCCTCAATAAAATTAATTAAGCCTTCTAAAATCTTCATCGAGTCTTTACAAGCTACTAACTCGAAATCAAATTATGAAAGATTTTGCTGCATCTAATATAGTAATAGTAAAAATAAATAATACAATGATTTAAAGTTCTATTTACATTAAAAGTTTAGATTAAAATAGAAGTATAATCTTTCTATTTTATTTCAACTTCTTGTATGATATAGTTTCCCTAAGTGCATTTCAACTTCTATTCTCTTAGTTTACTTGAAGTTTGAACCCAATCTCAAGTTTAGTTAAGGTGTTGAGGTTGAATCCATTTTTATTCTCTCTTTTCTAACTTATTTGAATTATATATATATATATATATAAAGTAGTAGTCAGAGATATTTAATTGTCTTTCATTCCCCCTCGATAAATAACTAGAATGAAATAAAAAAAATGTCAAAGCATTCAGAAAAAAAATATTTGAACCATAGAGTACTTATTATTTACACTACAGATAGATATGTTTATAGATCTCACGTATACAAGGAGAGGACTTGTGAGGGCAAAACCAATTACAACCCAACAATAAGCCAAAACATTAACCTAAAAGACCAACTAACATGTCACATAAACATAGCCACAACAAAAATCATCCAAACATAACAATAAGAATGATTATCAAGTCAACAACCACCAACATCTTTTAGACGTAAAAAAAAGATAGAAAAAAGGACAATAGTCTAAAATACAACGCCTAAACATATTGACAAGGAAAAAAAAACAATACACCTTACTAGAAAAAAAAAATTTAAACATGAAAAAGACCAATCATGTGGTCACAAATAAATAGCCTCAGACACTTTTCAAACCACTAACATAAAGCATGCAAGATCATTTATGATCAGATCAGTACTAAACATGATTGAGTATTTGTCTAAACTATCACTAAAGTGCAATAATTAATTTTTGTAAAATATATAATATCACTATAAGTAAAACCCTTGAATAAAAAAAGTGAAAAAGATACCTACACCAATATTATTTTCATCTACTTAAAAGGTTGTGTTTGATGGCAAACAAATTTTTTTTAAAATACTTTTAGAAAAGTTGACACAACTATCGCAAAGATATTGAAAAAAATATATATAAAAAGAAACCAACCACCTGTAAAGTAAGTGAAAGTTAAACCTAAAACCAAGAAAAAACAAAAAATTGACCAACAACATTAGTAGGACAAAATTATCAAGCGTATTTGCCAATAGATTAGGAACTTCAGCAAATGAAACGAGTAGCACAATATTAGCCTAAAAAACCGATAACAATCAAAATATGACTAATCAAAAACTGTCTCTTCTTCACCTTCTTTCCATTGATGTTCTATCATTTCTCAAACTTAGGGGTTAAAATGTAAATAAAATCTAATTCTTGGACTAAATCGTATATTTTTTAAATTAAAAAGACAAAAAAAATAGACAAAATCTAAAGGCCAAGACTAAATTTTCGAAAAGCACTAACACCATTTAAAAAAAAAGGTTTCTATTTTACCAAACTTTCAATTTTGGTCCACTCATCTTTTATTTTTGGCAAACAACAAAAATGACTTGTTTTTTACAAAATCAAGAACCAACCCAATGTTAGGATATTTTTTTAAAACCATGATAAACTGACTAAAAGCAATACAAAACAACTCATTAAGTTGAATCACCAATTAACACGGTGCAGATGATGAAATTGAAAAAAAAAATGATAGAAAAACTAAAAAATAAAGGACCAAAAAAGAATTTTTTCTACGATAAAAGGGCTATCGTTTCACCTTACTTTTAGTTTTGGTCTCGTCATTTTTAACTTTTTCTATACAACTAAACCTTTTTTTTTATATATATAAAATCAAGATCTAACCCATTATTGTGATGTTTTTTTTTAATCGTAATAACCCGACAAATAACAATACAAAAAAAAATATCAAACTTAATTACCAATCAATGTAATATAAAAAATTAAAATTATAAAAAATAAAGAATAACGATGAAAACATTATTCTAATCCATAATGCATTATGATGAAGAGGGGAACAATGTTTCCTAATCCCCTTTAGGTTTTTTTTTTTTTTATGATATTTGAATATCTTCCATTAATAACATAAGATCATAAAAAAAAGTATAAAGTTTTTGAATTTTAAATCAACTTTGATCAAACAACTGATACCTATTAAAATATAATGAATGAAGAACTTTCACTCTCTTCATCTTTTTACAATGATGTTCTTTTTTTTTTTTTTCTCTCAAATTCGGAGGTTGAAATATAAATAAAATTTAAATCTTAGACTATATCGTATAATTTTCAAATTAAAAAGACCTGTAAAAAATCGGACAGCCAAGGCTAAATTTTCAATAAAAAAAAACACTAACACCATTTTAAAAAAAAGATCTTCTATTTTACCAAACTTCATTTTTGGTCCCCCTATCTTTTATTTTCTGCAAACAATAAAAATAGATTTTTTTTTGTAAAATCAAGAACCAACTCAATGTCAGGATATTTTTTTGAGACCTTGATAAACCGACTGAAAGCAACATAAAACAACTCATTAAGTTGAATCAGCAATCATTACAGTATAAAGGATAAAATTGAAAAAACAATTTGATAGATAGATTAAAAAAGAATTTTTTTTTCTAAGATAAAACGACTATCATTTCACCTTACTTTCAATTTTGATCCCATCATTTTTAATTTTCCCTAAACAACTAAATTGATTTTTTTATTTTTTTGTAAAATCAAGATCTAACCCATTACTTTGTGTGTTTTTTTTAAATCACAATAACCCGACAAAAATAAAAAAATTATCAAAATCAATCTCCAACTAACATAATATAAAAAAAAAATTAAAAATAAAATTGGTGATCATAAAGAAAAAAAAATGAAAGAAAAAAAAGAGTTCAAAAAAATTATTCAGGGAACAATGTTTCCTAATCCCCTTTAGATATTTGGATGATACTTGAATATCTTTTGTAAGGAACAAAAAAGTAATCAATTTCAAATCAACTTTTTAATCAGAGGTTCCATAAATTATATAAAACTTTATGATAGTACAAAGCTAAATATGTGATATTTATATCCTTGTTAATTTTTAATTTTTAACTAAATACTTTCTTAAAAAGATGTAAAATCACATAATACAATTTCATAATACTTCCTTCAAAAATCAATAGCGATTAAGAATGATGTATAGTTTTGAAATCCAACTCAACCTGACGGATCGATCTGTGACTCGACCGATCTGGGGCTAGAACCAGGTCAGGTTAAAGAAAAAACAGAGAAAGAAAAAACCCAGTGTGACCTAGTTGACTCGATAAGACCTAGTTGCAACCCGTTGACTTTTTTATTTTGTACTAAAACGTCGTTTTGATTTTTTTTAAAAAAATTAACCCGGGCGACCCGGGCCAGGTCTAAAAACTGTATAGAATATATTATATATACACATTTAAAATTATTGTTTTATTATTCATTTCAATCAATAAATAGTAATTGGTGAATAAATAAATTTAGATTTAATATATGTAATATCAAATGTGACTTGAGCTGACTAGCAATTCAAATTATTAATATACTTTTGTCTACATTTTAGGATTTAGATATTAGATGAAATAATTTTTGAATTACACATCTTAATTTCACAAGCATTAAATCGAGATCATTCCCTTTTAAACACAATAAAAATAATACAATAAAGATAATTATATCAATTAGCACAAGATTTTGACAAGATTATCATAAAAGATATTATCAAATGCTTTTTGCAAATAAATGCAGTGTCAAAATCAGATCACTGAGTAGGGCGGGCATTCCTAAATGATACAATCGGAAGGAGACATGCAACTTAAAAAAGTATACAAGCATGCATTTCTATATTAGTAACGACTTTGAATTCGATGGAGGTAAAACTGATGGTAAAATTTATAATGGGACTTATTAAACATTTTTTAAAAAAATTAACGAAAAATTAATTACAACATACTACGCATGCAATACGAGGGCCTAGAACTAGTGTGCTACTAAACATAAGCTTAGGGTTGAATCGAAGGGTAACATTCGATAAAACAATATTTTGATTGGCCAATTTATCGTTTATTACTTTCAACGCTAAGCTACACAAGACGTGGTTTTCTAATTAAACTAACACTGATCACATTTTCCTTGTGGAAAAAAAAATGAAATAGTTTGATAGAAAGACTATATTGATCAGTCATCACAATTACAAAGGTTGACTTTTCAAGTCACATTATGTCCTCGCACATAAAGAGCAGTGCTCTTTTGATTTCGGCAGTTTGCCCTCTCCGTGTTTAAAGTTGTATATATAAAACTAATTTCAAAACACACCGGAACCAGAAGGTACAGAAATTCTTTTAGACAAGAAAAAATAAAACGGAAAAAGAGTTGCAGAAAATATACCAGTCTAAACAAAGCATTTCCCCCACGAAATATGACATCCAGCCAACACTTCGAATCGGCTGCACACTAGTGTAAATTCATATCCATTACTTTTGTAATTATTGCAGCCTGCCACGCAACAGTTCAAGAACTAACCGATATTTCAGAGTAGACCAGGGTTTTTGGAGAGAATGTAATATGAATCTACCTGATAACAGTAATAAAAAGCGATATACAAGTCAATGAAGATCATTCCAAACACAAACAATTGCCTTTTCCCAGAAAATTACATACGAATTTAGAGCATACCTGAAGAAAAAAACATTAGAAAAAAATTTGAGTTTAGCACATACCTAAAGAAGCCTCCACCTGTCCATGATGCATCGGACTTTCCATTGTGACTGGCGGATTTCTTATCTGGAGCACTATGGTAGAAATTATCATCATATCCATCATCTTTGGCATCATCCCATCCTGCCCAACCGTCATTGCTATGCAATGCAGTAGACTTTACACTATCTTCCTTCCTGTTGTCTTTCCGGTCCCAGTCATCCCAAGAACTAGAGCTACAAGAATTGTAATGCCCACTTGAGGACTGTCCACTACAAGAATTCCATCCTTTATTTTCCTGTTTATTGAACTCTTGATAATATCCATTACTCTGACTATTATTTTGTTGCCAGTTGTCAGTGTTCCAGCCATCTTTAGTGTACTCCTCAACCTTCTGCGAAGCCATTGCCATTACCCCTTTCATAATCCCCCATGTCCTATGTCCAATTTCTGTTGTTTTTGCAGTTACAACGTTGACAGTTTCATTCATCTTGTAATCATAGCCACCTTCCTTTACCTGTAATCGAGGTTTATTCATGAACCACATTAATCTAATTCCAGATTTTGTTAGTTCTTGTTTCTTATATAAGAACAAACTTAGCAGAACTTTATTGTCAACAATAAGTTTCCGCAGCAAATGGGAACAAATATAAGAACACGGACATAATATAATATGTTGAGACAGAAACAAAGTAAAAGGACAGCATCTGAGGGAATAAATAACTAAACTAAGCCTCAAACCCAAGTAGTTGGTCAGCTATATGGACCCAATCCTCAATTCACATTTGTATGGCTAAACATTTGTACGCTACTGTGACACTAGTTCACTCTATCACTTCATCCCACACCAATTTTTTTCCCATTAAAGGCAACCAACAATGAATCACTAATGTCCACTTGTTTTTCATCTGAACATCAGAATAGCACCCACCTGTTAGTTGCAGGTTGAACATCATCCCCATTGCATTAAAAAAAAAAACACAATATTTAGCTGCTAGCTTTGTCAAAGAAGAGAGCAATACCGAATAAAACTCAAAATCAGGTGCTCATCCTTCTCCAGGTCCAACTGCATGAGTTGTAACGATACTAAATACCTTTTTTTCCCACATCAGTCCCATGGCATTCCTTGCCTCACTGTCCCGGCATAACTCCTAGTATTCCAATCCAATCCCTTCCTCTCATTAATGCACTCTCAGGTCAATCATCTATTTTAAACAGCCATGCTATCTCAAGCAACATTCGCTTCAGTTGTCCTCTATGATTGTCATCTCCATCTTCCTAAAAACAAATTTCTTTTTTGTTTCGTGGCCTTTCCATTCATTCAGCTTAGAATCCCAATGCTATGACCTTGTTGTAAAATATTGTTTTTTCAACACTCAACATTCAGCATTATAGAACATATGATGCTGAACAAGTAAGATTTGAGGAGAAGTAAAGAAGGGAAAGAAAGAAAGAAAGAAAGAAGAAAGATGAAAAGTAAGAGCTGAAGAAGAGAGGAGAAAACTAAAGGAAGAGAACAAAAGTCTATGACTTTTTTCTGTTTCTTTTTACTTTTTTGAGCTGACAGGTTCGACTAGAGTTGCTTGTTTGGTGGACTGGTATATGTGAGGGCTGTTTATTTGTTGGTCAGCAGGGTGGAGGCTGGTGTTGGGTTTGTTACAGATGATGAGTTTTGGGGCTTTTATTTTTTATTTTTTTTAACTATGTTGGATCTTTCAGTTGTGGGAACAACCGGGCTCTAATACCGAAGCTGATGCCGCACAAGTGAGATTTCAAAAGATGAAAGATAGGGAAGAAAGAAAGAAGAAAATAAAGTTGGAAGAAGTAGGAGCTAAAGAAGAGAACAGGGGAGGACAAATCTACAATCTGCAAATTTTATTAATTCATCAAAATTGTTTATAATGTGAAAAATTAAATATAAATAGCAAAACCCTGATAACAACCATCAATTAGACTCATAAACCACTAAATAAAATTGTCTAACAAAATCACTAAATAATAAATCCAAATAAAAAATCAAATAACATGGGCTTGAAGTTGGGAGATCCTCCATCATTTCCATCCATACACATGCATAATCTATGATATAGATATGGTGTCTCACCAACAATGGAGATCTAATTGTCAGTTATACAATGTGTTTTCCCCTAATTTAACTCTCCTAATCTGCTTCTATTGGCAATAAGTTTTTTTTTTAGGTGAATATAAACCAAGACCGTTAATCATTAAAATGATGTTACATAAAATCCACTTTGATATCCATAGAACCTTGATATATTTTTTTTATGGCAGTTTTCTAGTTTCATATTTTCTAGGAAAAAAAGAAGAAATCATGTGTGGTTGAATTGATTTATAAAACAATTTTAAGAATTTCCAAACATGTTTTTTAAACAACAAGAGTAGTTTTATGTTTCTATTGGTATGATATCACGCTACCAATATGACCAGTATTAACACTACAAAATCTATAACCATGGCAACCACCATAATAGTCACCACCAATATCATAGTACAGCCACCATTACCATGGGCACACTCTCACCACCACTTCATCATCCAATTAATGGCACAATTTTTCCTTTGTGCTCTTTAAATTTTGAAGAATTTCATGCTAAAAGAACTTCCTTATCAATGCAAACCTACACTCTTGGTTTTGCTGTGAGATTAGTCTTTCATCCACTTTTGTGGACACTATATCATTAAAATGGTGTGTCAAACTAAAAAAAAAAAATAGAAGGTTAGTCCTCCAATTAATGGCACAGTCTCACCACCACCATTACCATGGAAACACTCTCACCACCACTTCATTATCCAACTAATGGCACAGATTTTTCTTTATGCTCTTCAAATTTTAAGGATTTCATACTAAAAATAACTTTCTTATAGATGAGCCCCAACACGTTCTATTACTAGGTTAGTCTATCCGAGGTTAGTCTATCCATTGTTGCCAGTTGAATTGGACACTTTAGCATTAAAATGACGTGTCAAGCTAAAATAATGAAAAAATTAAAAAAAGAAGAGATAAAAAATAATAATGGCACCAACATGGCTATTTTCCCATCAACTCATGATAGAAGCTAAAATTAATGGGGGAAAAAAAACAAGAACAAAACAAGCCCCACGGAGCAATCGAAATTTAACAGACAAGTTAAAAAATTGAGCGAACAAATGAAAGAAAATAGAAAAAAATATTCACCAATCACAAGCTTAAACCTAATAAAAGAATTAGAGATACATAAAAATAAAAAGAAAACAAAACTTAAGAAAAACCTAAACTCTCCCCTTCATTGCATAAATAAAATAAAACTAAACTAAACAAAACACAATTCACATTCACCTCTTACTCACTTAGAAACCACACCAACCCATCTATACTCCATTGCAATATTATCTAGGTTTTGGTTTGGATAAGGAATTTTGAGTTTTTATTTTGTTGAGGTTTATTTCTTGACTCAATGCTTTTTTATGTGTGTGTATGTGTGACTTTTTCAATGGGAAAGCACATGGTTTTCTTTCTATTTTATACTTGGTTATTTTTATATCTAACTTTTTACACTTTTTAATTGAATGTGTTATTTAAGTATATGAAAAAGCAAGAAAACGCAAGACATGATAATTTCACCAAGTGATAGAAAAGTGGAATACCTTGGTACCTGCCACATGACACTCAAATTAAGTGATGAGATATAATAAAAGTAAATCAAATTAGAATTAAAGTGATTTATACAATTCACCTAATTGATTTATCAAATAAATCTTACAATTACAAAAAATATTTAAATAAATATAAGTTACTGTTTGGATTTGCATTGTAACTACTGAGATAACATAAATCTTATAATTTTTTAGATGTGGTTTAACATTAATAAGCATCAATTGTTACTAATATTTATGTACAATTGAAATTAATTCACGTTAAATTTTTCTTCCTTGCATTTTCTCCTTTATCAAAATTAGAGTTTTCCAAATAAACGACATATAATTAGAGAAGCTCAAGCATCCTCTAAAAGATTGGTAGATGTCCTTTGATTCAAATAAATGACCTTACTCAAAAAAAAAAACTCAATAAACTCTCTTTTTCCATATACAGAGAACAGAAAAAACATCGAGGAGGGGGGGAATTATTTTTTCACTGATCTTCTTTGCCTTTAAAACACAATCACAGGCTCTCTACGGTGTGGATGAGAAACCCCAAATTTTTCAATCTGTTGCGTGGGATCAATTGAGGGATTGGAACTAATCACTCTATTATTTCTTTGTTTAATTATTCATTACTGATTTCTTCAAGTCTTTTGAGAATCTAGGAACTTTTAATGATATTTATTGGCTTTTTAGCATTAACTTTGTTGTTAAAGTATTGCATGCTCTTCTATCCGGTACTTAAAACAATTTTTTGTTTCTATATATGTCCAAGAATTAACCATAATTTTTTGGTTGGCAAGGAAAAGGAACATATCATTGAGATACTGTGTGCAATTAGTATAAAGATTGCAGGTACTTTTTTTTTTTTCAAAAGATCAACCAAAAAACCAATTCAACAAGACTTGGCCCATCAAAGCTAAGACTCATTACAGTGTAGAGTCCAGAAATTACAGTTAATCAATAAGTTTCATCAAACAACTTGCTTTGAGTTGTTGATTAAAAAAAGTATACAAGTCTACACTTGATTTGCTCTTGGTCAAGGTGTTGTTTATTGATTACAGTTATTAACCGGGGCTTTGAAATAGAATATTGGGTGATTATGGGGGTTTCATTTTATTTTATTGTTATATTGTCTTTATTATGGTTTTCTTCTCTTGAAAGAAGAGATTGTCTTTATTTTTACAAAAATAATGATGAACTACAAAAAAAAATTAAAAAATAAATAACTATTAATTAAGTAAAAAATAATGTACATGATCAACTATATTTGTCTTAATACTACTTTTATAGAAAATCCAAATATTGGATCCATTTGGATTGAATTTCAAATCCCTTTTCATACTCAAATGGTAACCATTACCTACTTTTTGTTAATAAATATTGTAATCTCAACAGTCAGCACTATGCAATCTTTCCTTACATAAAAACATTGGTTACAACAAATTGGAACTTTTATAAAATTACTCTAAGAAATAAAAATTCTTATAAAAAAATAGTAATTAAACTTCAAAATAGTCACCACTTAAGAAAATATTATTGCCTATTTTTTTAATAAATTAAAATAAATGATTAATAATAGATTGAGTCAAATGTTATCCCTTTTTGTTATACATAAATATCTCAAATATAATATGATAAAAATCTAAATTGTTTTTAGAAAATCTATATAATTTCATTATTATTAATAGAAGTGATGTTTATTTAAATATATAATATAGAATTAAATCATGAAGGTTTACTAAAATTGATAATTATATTTTAAACATACTCATTAAAAACTTTTTATAATTACTGTTTTTTTAATTAGTTTGAATTTGTAATGAAAAATTGGTGCATCCAAAAAAATAAAAAACTCTAAGAATAAGAATAAGTAAATAGTATTAAATATTGCAACCTTATTTTTGTTGTGTTTTTTTATTGCATAATATAATTTGGTGATTTGATGAATTAACACAAAAAAGAGCCTAGATGCCAGCATATAGGCTAGCCCTCCCACACTTGGGCATTCGACAAGTTGGCCCAAATTGTTTTTTTTTTTTTGTTAGATTTTTATGATTTTTTTTTAATTAGTTAATTACATTTTGGAGATTCTCTAAAATTAATACTTATTTTTCCTACCTCATATTTTTATTTATTTCATATTTTTTCGATGATGAACATATAATAAATATCAATTTAAAATATTAGTGTTATAAATGAAGTATAAAAAATAATTGTTTTTACACGTCTAAAGAGCATGAACACGAGTAATAAAAGATGATAAGAAATTAAGAAATGCAAGGATAACATTGTGATCCCATACACAAGAAATATAGGTAATTAAGGTCTTGCACAGGCCACGAGGCTAGTTTTTCTTAATAATAAAATGTCCAAGTGTATATGACATCTACCAACTCCAATTGATGTGTGTGGATGGAAAGACTTAAAGCTTCGTTTGGTAACGTGGTTCAACTCGTTTTTTAAAGTCCTTTTCAAACTATTTTTTGCCTGAAAAAGTATTAAATTGATGTTTTTCAAGTGACTTTCAATATTTCGATGTGCTAACGTCAAAATTAAAAAAAAAAAACAATATATGAAAAAACATCATTTTAATATATTTTCAATTGAAAAGCACTTTTGCAAAAACAACCTACACTACATTACCAAACACACTAAATCCTTAATAGAACAAAGGATACAAGGGTGAACTATGCTATTAACCCCTTCATCATCATCACCACCACCTCCATTGCCACTACTATGATTATTATAAAATCCACCATTACCATTATATAACCATTGCAAGTATATTACCTGTTGCAGGTTGTAAATAGCATGTAATTAGGAAGTAATTGTAGGGATTCTAATTAGTCTACTTTCCTAATATAGGTGACAGATTGATCAATGTAAAATAAGAAGAAAATATTTGTTTTCTCCTTCTATGTTTTCATGGTATCAGAGCTATGATTGCTCATATTTGACCTAATACTCCAAAATTTGGTATAACACGCATTTGTGCCCTGTTGTGTCAATCTCTCCTCTGGTGTGGCTGCTGGGATCCAGAACAAGTTTTCAACTATAATTTTATTTGTTGAGATTTACAAATAAAATTTTGTGAGTTATGGCTGATAAAAAGGCAGCAGTAATATCCGATGTAATCCCAATGATGTAAAAAATCACTAAACACAAGCTCAATGGCTCCAATTATTTGGATTGTCGTAAGAGCGTTCATCTTTATTTAATCATATGAATGATGTTCCACCTAAAGATGATTCAAGACAGACATGGCTTAGGGAGGATGCTCGATAATTCTTGCAGATACAGAACTATATTGATAGTGAGGTAATTGGCTTAATCAATCATTGTGAATTTGTTAAGGAATTGATGGAATATCTGGATTTCTTGTATTCTGGAAAAAGGGAATGTTTCCCGCATTTATAAGGTGTGTAAAGCCTTTTACTGTGTAGAAAAACATGATAGGTCTCTTACAAGTTACTTTATGGATTTTAAAAGAACTTATGAAGAGCTTAATATGTTGTTACCTTTTAGTCCTGATGTAAAAGTACAGCAAAGGGAGAAGATGGTTGTCATAAGCTTTCTCGCTGGTCTCCCTTCTGAATTTGAGACTGCAAAATCTTAGATTCTCTCTAGCTCTGAGATCTCTTCGTTACAAGATGCATTTAGTAGGGTACTTCGCACAGAAGGTTCTCCACCTGTCCAGTACAGTGGTGCTCTTGTTAGTCGAACTAATGAGTATGAAGCAGGGCGATCACATTACAAAGGTGATAACAAAGGAGGGGGATCAAGCAATTTTGATCATACATAGGATTCAGGAGGGATTGAGTGTCATTATTGTCATAAGCCAAGACATATGAAGCGTGATTGTAGAAGACTACAGAACAAAACTCAGAAAACTCACTCAGCTCATATTGCATCTACTAATGATACATCCGAAAAGTCAGTTCTTATCTCTGCAGATGAATTTGTCAAGTTCTCTCAGTACCAAGAATCTTTAAAGTCTTCATCTACTCATATTGCATCTCATTCTTTCCTGATTATTGCTTATTTCAGGATCTTATGACGAAGAAGATTATTGGTAAAGGACACGAGTTTGGAGGTCTCTACATCCTTGGCACACAGATACCCAAATCCATTGCTTGTTATGGTATAACAACCCCTCTTGAGGTGCATTGTCAGTTGGGTCATCCTTCTCTACCTTTGCTAAAGAAACTTTGTCCACAGTTTAGTAAGGTGTCTTTATTAGATTGTGAGTCGTGTCAGTTTGCCAAACACCATCGTCTTCATTCTCATCCTCGAGTCAATAAAAGAGCAAGTTTTCCTTTTGAATTAGTTCATTCTGATGTTTGGGATCCTTGTCTAGTTCCGTCTAAAACTGGATTTAAGTACCTTGTTACTTTTGTTGATGATTACTCTCGTGTGACTTGGTTATATTTAATGAAAAGCCATTCTGAGTTACTTTCTCATTTTTATGCTTTTTGTGCTGAGATTAAGGCCTCGTTTGATTATCTTTGCCATATATTGTGTGCTTATTTCTCTTTGTGTGGTTAAGTGATTCACATGCTAAGTTTTTGATTAAACTTGCAAACTCTTCGAATGATTGATCAACTTTGTTTTGATTTATATTTCTCGTTCGCGACTCATTATAGGCATAGGGTTGAGGTGATCAATTGCATATAACATTGGTTCTTCAAGGCAAGGTTCTTATTAGATCAAGTTGCAAACTTTCTTTAAAACCTCAAATTACCGATCTAAGGGGCAATTTCACACCAACTATTCCTATTTATGCACCAACTATTCCTATTTATGCACGATTCTTTCCAATGGAACTAAGACGAGTGCTCCAACCTAGTCTTCCTAGCATCTACAAAGATGGCCACCTCCCTCCACACGCATAGTCACACAAGGTTGACTTGCTAAGCTATGTGGGCATTGTCCTATCAATCAACTTGATGTAAGCTAAAGGATGGTGGATCTATTATCTATTAATAAGATAACAACCGATATCACAGGATAACAAATGAGATATCCATACTTGGAGTATCATATTATTTTCTAGGTTTGGTGATCAAGTAACAAATACAAAATTCATGGCTGCATCGAATCATGGCAATCCTAGGATATCCAAAACTTAGAACGGAAGATCTCAAAAGAAGAAATAACAAACATGCATTAATACCACCTAGAGATACAAATCGAAATACCTTGGAAGTTAACTCTTTTGTGCCGGCTTGGACAACATTGGCAGCTGACTGAGCCGCAGATGCAGCCACCATAGACAACCTACCAAATCCCTGCATAACAAATCCACACAGCACCAATCAATCCATCGATCATATCCATCAGCGCAAAAGAAAAGGGAAAAAGCTCCAGCCCAATACCTGTGACACAACAGATAGAACATCCTGCTGCGACTTATTATCACTCTGAGTAAGTGAAGGACTGGATCCAAATCCCACATACTTTCCACCATGTGAAGGCGGGATCCCATCAGGTCTCACCTCATTCTCTGCCATTCTCCTAGCAAAAAAACTCTCCTTATTCGCTGCAGAAGCCTCCAATTGAGATTTGGTATACATATCCTCCGTCGATCTCGATTTCACAGGCACGCCTCCCATTCCATCATTACCAGCACCAGTATCACCCCCCCTAAAATCGCTAACCGATTGATTCCTCCTTACTTCACTTAAAGAAGATTTAAACGAATCATCGTTATCCCAATTATCCCACCCTCCGTTATTACCAAAATTACCATCTCTGCCACAAGCAGCAGCACCACCACCACCACCACCAGCAGCAGATTGAGCCAAAGGGGGCTTTTTCTTGCTACCAATTGTATCTTTAACGACCGGTGGGTCCCTCCAAGACCGACCCTCCGCTAGCGATTTGATCCGATCACGATAAATACTAGCGGCGTTAGTGCTGTATTTGGCTACGATATCTGTTTCTTTAGGGATACCGTATTGAGCTAAGAAGGCATTGAGCTTGTCATTTCCGCCGGACTCCATCCTCTTGATCTGGATCTCGGACCAGGAATCCATCGTGACGGATCGGACAAAGGAGATGTGGACACCGAGGCCACGGTGCTTGCCGGAGCACTCTAAGCACATGAAGACACCGTAGGAAACAGATGCCCATTGTGGGTTCTTTTGGGAACAGTCGACGCAGATCTTATTGGCTGGTTGCGATTGGAGCTCCCGAAGACGCCTGGAAGCCGCCATTAAGATCCGATCCTTTCCGTTAAATATGAACCCGATTGGATTTTAACTTAAATTGAATTATTATTCCTTTCCTTTGAAGACAGATTGAGAGAATGAAAGGGACTAAAATATTGCAGACAAGGAAGGAGGAGAGCGCGTGTGTGAGAGGTGTCTGTTTGTCTCGTCGCGTGCTAAATGGGAGACAAATGGGGAATCTCCCCAACACCGCCAAAACGTTGATGGTGGTGGTGCAATGACGCACCCTTCTCTAGTTCTCGATAAAGGAATGAAGCACTTTGTTTCCTCGTAATTTTTGCAAGGTTTTTTTTTCATCATCATAGTTAATTACTATAACTTAGGGTCCGTTTATTTACCTTTAATTTCTATGTTTGTTGTGTAAAAAATATAGTAAGATATTAGGTAATATATTAAATTGAGTTTTATATTGTGAAACTAATTAAATCAGTAAGTTTGAAATATAATTTTTTGCAAAGTAGTTTTTACATATTTCATATTACATATAAATTTTAACTATAATTTTTACCAAAAACATATTTAAATCCAACTAATCATACCTAATCATATTTTTTAAAATTTATTTTTTAAAAACCATAATATATATGTATCAAAAGCCTAATTTGAATTGGTTTTTATCCTGAAATAATTTGAAAATTGACCTAACAAAAACTTAAATAAACCAAGTATATTCATACATAAGAATTTTTTTATTTAAAATAATATTATTTTATTTTAAAAAATAGTATCTTTTCAAGACTTTAAATTATATTTAAATGACTAATATTAATCATTTATTTAGAGGCTTTTTCTTTTTTCTTTCAAAAGTGTATTTTATAAAAAAAACAAATATATATTCTACTTATCTTTTTAGAGAAAATATTAAATATACCATCAAACTATTAAAATAGTATTAATTTGCACTCAAACTATTTTTTAAATAAATTTACCTCTAAATTATCATAATTTATTGATAAAACATTATAAAATTGCATCGTTTCTTCTGAAAAAAATGTATAAATTAAATGAAATGCCTTCAAAATAAAAATGATGAAAATCCTTAATTGAAAATTTTTGAATTTTTAAGAGTAAGATTGATATGAGAAATTAAATATTTAGTTGAAGATATTTTTAAAGTTTTTTTCTTTTTTATTTGTTCTAGTCTTCAAGAAAGAAAGAAAGAAAAATGAAAATAAATGAAAATAAACATTAAATTTATCGCACTTTATATTTAGGTGATTGCGAGAATAAAGTGGATAGAAAAATTACATTGCTAATCATTTTTTTAAGGTAAAAATTAAGAAAAATCAAGGATAAATAAATTTTGCCAACATGGCTTAAATAACAAACTAGAAACTAAAAAAGAAACAAAAAAAAAAGAGTTAATAAACTTATTTGGTAGGAATAAAGACAAATAAATCATTGAAGAATAGACATTGATGTGTAAGAAAAGATGAAACAAAAGGCATATGCAGTCCATAATCTTCAAGACCTTTTTATTTTTACGTTTTAAAAGTGTGTTTTGAAAAAACTTAAATTTTTTTATTTTTATTATTTTTAAATTAATATTTTTTTTATGTTTTCAGATCATTTTGATATGCTAATGTCAAAAATAATTTTAAAAAAATAAAAAAATTGATTTTTAATGCATTTCTAAACGAAAAACACTTTGAAAAGCAACCAGAACCACACTCTCAACCATTATTTTAATGCATAAAGATGAAGACTTGACAATTATCCATAAAACCTAATTAAAATTACAATGAAAAAAAAGGATATGATGGTAAAAGCATTGGTCGTAGCATACAAGGTATTAAAGAGGTGTTTAAGATTGAGTTATAACTTGTTTTACATTAAAAATTAAAAAATAAAAAACCATTGCTTCAAATTAATTTTTTTAGTGTTCTTGGATAATTTTGATGAGTTGATATTAAAAATAATTTTTTAAAAAATATATTATTTTGATGCATTTCCCAACGAAAAAACACTTTGAAAAATAATTGTTATCACACTCACAAACATCCATTCAATGCGTTAGATATAAGCAATCGTTTTAGTTTTTTAATGAAGAAAAAAATATTTTAATTGTAACTATAAGTTGGCCACATTTTAATGTTGGCCCTTGTTATTTCAATTTTTTATTATAATTTATAATTTTATTTTATTATCATAATCCAATTTTGGGTCCACCAAAATTTATTTACAAAAAATACTTGTTTTTATTCAAAAATCCAAAAGATATTTTTGGGACATGAGGATATAAGCTTTTAAATTGCAACTTATCAAAATGCTAGAAGAACAGTTAGATTGAGATGAAAGACTTAATAGAAAAAAAATTGAGGTTGAAATCTAAACTTAACCAGAATTGGAAGAATTAATTAAGTTTAAGGATTTAAATTGTAATGACCCCAAATTTTAATATCTTATTTCTGAATGCATTATGAAATTTGGTGTGAATTTTTTTTTTTATTCTACCAAAATTTCATCAGAGTCTCATTTGTATATAGTCTATACCAAGTTATCGACGACACTATCATAATACCATTCGATCATCAATACATCTTAATATGTCATCCAATCAATATACTTCTTGATATAAGTTCTACTATCAGCAAACATGTCAGTTATTCAATTTATACTTAACATAAATTATGTAAATAGAATTTAAATAAATTAAAGGATTTCCAATTAGCATAATAATATATGAGATTTACAGCTTACTATGTTTACATAGATTAAGATTCAATACATCACAATTTACACAAAAGGCATGTCTTATATTCATGCTACTAATACTCTATTTTGTTACGTTACATACCCTTAATAAAAGTACTACCCGAAAAGACTACCAAGCAACTTGGGTGTACGAAGGTCTTGTTACAACATCAAATTCATAAACGTGTTAAAATATAAGGGAGTATTAATGAAATCCTAGTACAATGCATATACTTAACTTGTGTCAAATGTCTCATATACTTTTACAATTTCTTTATCGTTTCAATATGACCTCATTAATCTTAACCTTCAATAATCTCTTCAGGTATTCATGACTATCCCCATTTGGATATTACTAGTGTCAATTAACTCATTACTCAATTATGATCGCCCTATTTACGAACACCAAGACCTTTTCATTGCTTTCTTTTAGAAACTCTTGGCTATCCCAATTTGGATGTCATTAGCCGAATCTTATCTTGTCAATGTTCCTGACCATCCTGACTTGGATGCCATTAACCGGAGTTAATCTTATCAAATGTTCCCAGCCATCCTGACTTGGATGCCATTAGCCGCAGCTAATCTGAGAAAATGTTCCCGGCCATCCGATTTGGATGCCATTAACCGCAGCTAATCTGATTAAATGTTCTCGGCCATCCTGACTTGGATGCCATTAGCTGAAGCTAATCTTATCAAATATTCCTGGCCATCCAACTTGGATGCCATTAGCCGCAATTAATCTAATCAAATGTTCCCGGCCATCCCGACTTAGATGCTATTAGCTGAAGCTAATCTTATCAAATATTTCATGTTTGTAATTTGCTTCCTTAATCATTGATATTTTGATGATGAAGTATCATCTTCACCAATTCCATAGTCATTAATCTTTCGGCGACTAAATATTATCACTTTAACCTTAGTTTCCCTCCTCCGGAAACTAAACATCCCACCATATCATTTCGTTAGTTACGGATGCAACCATATTATTCGATAGTTTCACCCACATATAACTAGTGTTTTGCCTATGTTTTTATATATATAATGCCTTGATATTATTTATTTTATGTTTTGAAAGCACTTTTGGATGAAAGATGCAAAAAGGAGTAAATTGGAGATAATTGGCAGATTTAACCTTCAGTCGATGCTTTGTGCAGAGTGTGAGCTCTAGAGGTTGAAATGAAGTGATTCCAGTGGCATTAAAAAGCTAACATCCATAACTTTCTTGACATCTAAGGCAAGAAAATAAAATAAGGAAGAGCATGGAAATCGCAGCCTTCAAAGTCAAATCTTGCAATCTGCCAATGTTGACCTTCGGCCATTCCGACTTAAATATCTGGAGCTACAGAAGTCCAATTGATGCAAACTCAATTGTTTTGAATTCCTGACTCAAAGGCCTATAAATACTCCAAATGTCAGCCAAAAAATATGTCATATGAGGGAGATATGATTTTTCAAAGATGACAACTGAATTCTGCCAGCAAACAGGTTTCGTGAAGAAACGAGTCCAAATTATGTTCCGAAGCATCTAAACCGATATTGACACGACCAAAAGATTGATGTCTTTTTCCAAGTGCAGGAGTGTCGAAGTAATAAATAACCCGGCAAGACCGGGGTCGAACCACAGGGAGGTTAATTGTATAAATTATAGATAACAACAACAATAGTAACAACGATAACAATGACACTAATAATAATAATAATAATAATAATAATAATAATAATAATAATAATGATAATAATAATAATAAGGATGAAGAAGAAGAAGTTGATAAGAACTTTGAGATGAAAGATTAACGTAAGGATTAAATAATGATAAAAATAAATTGTCAAGGTTAGAGGATCCACTAATGGTATTTCAAACAAGTATAGTATAAACTCTTATTATTACTCAACTGGAAACCACACACAAAGGAAGTTCCAATCGGATTATAAATTGTTAACATGATTACATTAGTTATCTTATTCGAATAATACTAATACTTGTAAATGTTGTCAGGCATTCATGATTATAACTTATGTTAACTGATTAGTACTTAAAAGTGTATTTTTATCAAGGTTTTATATCATCATTTTGCACTTGAAGTATCAATAAATCCTTAACTAGAGCATGTTTTATGATAACAGATCTGATAATATAAGATAGCTTTAATTTATGGTAAATATTCATTTTAAATGCAGGCATATCTCACAATTCAAAGGATTGATTGATGTGATTAACTATTGAAAGTGAAAGGACAAAGAAATGGCTAAGTTTAGAAAGGAGACGCCGATTCAATTCAAATTGGAACACTGTTCAGTTATTGGGACATATCTGGAGCTATAGATCTTGGATTTCAGCTTAATTTATATGGATGAAAAGCTAATAAATAGGCTTACAATGTTCATGAATAGTGTAAGACCCAAATTTGCCGTTTTCAAATTCAAAGTTTGGCCACAAAAGAGAAGTCAGAATCTGTCCTGTAATCCAGCCCAAACACTGCTTGGAATTTTACCCATATCTGGAGTTCTAGAAGGCCAAATGACGTGAAATTTGGTGGGTGGAAGGAAAAGACAATTTCCAACAACTTTCATGAATAATATTTTCTCAAATTCGGATGGTAACAATGACATTTCGTCCAGACAAGAGCTTGAGGTCTATCCACCACGTCCACCAATAGCACTACTCAGTATTTTAGCCATATCTCGAGCTCTAGTGATCCAAATGCTCTGAAATTTATAGGTGAAATGATAAGATGATTGCCAACAACTTTCATGAAGAACACTTTGCCAAATTCTGAATGGATCAATGTCATTTCATCCAACCAAAGTGCTTGAGTGCTGCTGTCCACCAAGTCCACTAAATCAATAGTTGGCCACTACATCAATAATCAATTACCAAATGAATAGTTCTGAATTTTAGCCTATAAA
>Ga0325402_1000600_pt1 | contig 26040 bp, 15 predicted proteins | sample PopdelMetagenome_22_FD_207212 | JGI IMG/M metagenome (GOLD analysis project Ga0325402, IMG submission 207212) | Populus deltoides microbial communities from Bellville, Georgia, United States - Xylem-PdKOR-R3 | ecosystem: Host-associated > Plants > Phyllosphere > Stem > Wood/Secondary xylem...
AAAAGGCCTTTTTCTCCATTGTTATGAAATGCCAAAAACACGCTTCCACCATCATGAAGCACTCTAGTGGGAGGTCTCCCAAGTGAATCTATACTAATAATAACGATCGAACAAGACATAGCTGGAGAGTAAAAGGAGGGAGCCACATCATAAGGAAAGATCTTGAACCATTTCTTCTGAGAGATCAATTCGAGGTCACGAAAAAGAATTGAAGAGAGAAAAAAGATATGAGATAAAAAAAAATGAGAGCATCATTAGAAATAAGTGCCTCACCTCTTGCTCCAGCCCTACGAAGCCACAAGGTTGCCTATGAGTTCAAACTTCACGCCTAGATGGTTACCAGGAACTCACGGAACACATTCATAACGTAGAAACTAGTCTAGAGTTGTATCTTCACAAGCCGCAAAATGTCCAGTACTCCTTCCCACAACATTTAGCTAGGGAGTTCATCCGCACATGGTACAACATGCTTGAACCCGCTTTGTAATCGGTTTCGAGGATTTTTGTACCAAGCTTATCTCCAAATTCAGTAGTATTTGATCGATCAGTGTGTTTTTATACTTTTTTTTTTTTTTTGCCTAAAATCTATATTTAAAAAAGACCAAAGACATCGTGAAGATCCAACATACTTGGACTCATTTACACGTCCAGTTCAAGTATATATGTGGGTCTAGCAAGTTATCAGACTCGATATTCCTGGGCTCAACATCTCATCGAGCCCAAATGGATATAGAATTGATGATCTTTCTAGATTTTATATTAGGCAATAAGATTCCGCTTGTTTTTTTATCGTAATCCTTAACATAAAATGTTAAGGTCAAAGATACTCATATCTCTACACCCCTAAGAGTATAAAAGTCTTCAAAATGACCTACATATTAATTATCTCTCATTAATGATGTGTAATGGATATTTATCCTTTTTTATAGCTATTAGGAAAATATGACATTTTAGTCCCTCCTCTTAACCAAAAAACAAGATTGATATATTATAAAGACTCTATGAATCCTTCAAAGATGACATGTTTACAATCTCTTCATTCTCATCCTTTTTAACATATATATTTTCAGAGTCTATCACTCTAAAATATTATTGTCCTTTATCTCAAAACAGATACTTAAGCACCGACGAGTTTCAAAATCTACCAAAAAAAATCTTTTGCAGGTACCAGCCACTTTGGCCTACCAGATATTGGCTGCCACCCACCTTGGCTAGGAAAAGTAAATCAGATTGTTAGAATCAAGAGATTGACTGATTATCCAACATATAAGCTTTGCTTCTAAGTTACTTAGATTTTTTAGGACCCCATCAATATTATTATCTCAAGAAAAAACACAATACTCACTCATATATTCCTCATTCGATAAACCCTAAAGGAAATTACCAGAGCAAATACATTAAGGTTTTTCTAGGAAATGTTGAAAGTAAAAGACTAGTTGAAGCTAGTAACAACAAAGGCACTAATAGGCATGGTCTTTTATAAGGACTTATAGAAAGATCTAACTTGATGTTTAGACTGTTAGTGAATATCCATTGTAGTCAATTGATTGATTATATATAGCATTGATTTTATTTATGTAAAATATATTTATTATTAATAAAGGCTTTCTTTATCTTTAATATTCATTTATATTTGATAAAAGAATCTAATGTTTGATTAATAAATCTAAAGTAAAGATAAAGTCCATGGAACAATAATGCTTTGAATAGGAAATTATAAAGTTGTTATAATTATGAGATTATTAATCATCAAATCATTGTTTCTAAATATTTCTAGTCAATATTCTATTAAGACTGGATATTAATTAGAACTGTTGAGACCGATACATATTATGTTCTTTCCTTTATGAAAAGAAACAACTTCTCTTATAAATTGAAGTATGAGAGATACCTGAAACTAATATATAGGTGCTTGTCAGATGACATATACACTGAATTGACCTATAAGAGAATTTCATATAGAGAGGTCACATATGTTTATGGAAAGGCTCACATGATAGTTGTGCAAGTGATTATTAGACTTGAGGTCACTAAGTTATCTTATATAGAGAGTGTTATGCTTTAATTATGACCACATATTATCTTAATCAAGGGTAATAAACAAGCAGATATTAGGTATAGCATAAACTATATAAAGGTATTTAAGTAATCAAAAGAAGATTCATCACTCTAGGTGAATTAAAGAAAATATTCCATTTATTTTCAAATAGTATTGGTTATGAAGTCCTTGTCCAGGGTGGAATAAGTTTTGAAAGGAGTTTCAAAATCTTATTCAAAAAATCAATTGCTATAATGTTGAGAAAAAAATGATTTAAGAAAGTAGATATATTTCATGCTACAATGTCTAATTTAGAACATTCTTGATAAAAAGATAATAATTACACCGAGAAACTGATTGTGACAGATTGTTAGACATTGTACTTGAACTTCAAATATAAGTCAATCAATTACTGAATTGACAATAAATTAAATTATTTAATTTATTTAATCTTATTTTATTTAGGATTATGATTTATATTTGGGCCAACTTATTAGGGAACCTAATGGGTCACACACATAAGAACCATTGGTCAAAAATTAAAATGTGATGATTAATTAAGTGTGACTTGATTGTAAATAAATTTTAGAAATCAAAGACTATAATGTAATTAATAAAGGGTATTACAATTCTAGACCTAAAAATAATCAAGCAAGGACTTGATTGAATAAATTTCTAAAAATAACCTAAAATAATATGTGATATTATTTAAGGGGAAAATTGATATGTTGTTAGTTATACGGTTTTCAGGTTACCCTATAAATAAAATATTATGCCTCTTATTTCCTAAGAGAATGTGAGTAGAGTACGGTACAGAAACACCTAAATGCAAAAGAAAAAGGCTAGCACTCCAAGGTATAACAATCCCTCTATTCTAAATGGGTTTATAAGATTTATCACTTGTGGTTCATGTGGATTATTGTTAGAGGCCATACACTTGGATAGCTTGTGGTCTACGACAACCCAACCTTAAAGTAATTATTCAAAGCAAAAAAAAAATCTGGTCTTCAAGTAATATTTGCATAACCATAAACACTTTAAATCTGTCTAACAAGATCCATGGGACTCTTGAAAAATTTTAAATTTATCATTTTTGTTACGTGTATGTGTTTTGAGAAACCCAACACAAACAAGTCACCATAAAAGTTGAAGGATATCATAAAAAATCATATTCAGATTGTGAAAGCAACTGAAGTTTAGTTGATAGATTATCGGTTCAATCCAAATAGAAAAGTGAAAGAAAAACCTAATAACATGAAACTTAAACACTTCTAAAAGCCGGTCCATCCATATGAAAAAGCAAGTTGTTCCGCTCACCAAATTACAGAGAGAAGTGCTAGCTATGTAAAACACAAAGACTATGAAGTGTCATCTTGGTTACCAAAAGGTTAGAAACTTTTGCTTATGTTCGTAGGAAAAAATGGACATGAATGAATTAGTGCTTCCAATTAAAAAAAAAATTCAACGAATAAAAAAACAAGATAAGATGGAGGTTTAAAATCTAGCCCATGTTTTGCAACTAATTTAAGTGTCTTAACAAACTCATAGTTTTTATATAGTTAAAAGAAATCTCAGTAGTGTAGAAAAATCCTGTAATGTATCGACATGCTTCTTTTCTAAGATCCTTTTTTAGTCGCTGATTAATGGTAGTTTTGCATACTTCCACTTTCACTTGTTGCTCTATTTCCTTTGTCCACTAATTTAATTTCATTCCCTTTATTTTTATCTTTATCTCTTTCAATATATTGGAAAGCCTTTATTTTCTTCTTAATTACTTCTTGATTTTTCACCATAACGTTTAAAATCATCTTTTAGTACTTGTTGGCATGGCTCAACATCTTTTCGAGTGCAAGTCAAATGATGTTTGAAATGATAAATGTCTCCATTGAAAATTTTGACAATACTTGTACTGAACTTTTCTTGAATTCTTATCAATATCTATATCATGTTTCCATCCTATGTCAAGCCTATTGCCACTGGTAGTTTTTTTTAGATGCCATGTATTCTACAATTCAAAGAAATCTTAGCAAGACTCGGACTGACTAATACATGCAAAACTCAAAGATGAGTTTTAATCAAATGACCATTTCATGTAGTTGTGACAAAATCCAAAACAATTTATGATTTCTATTATTCATAGTCATGGCTCTCTGTAGTCGTTGCAAACAGAGAAGGAGAATGAGACAATGTTATAATAAAAAGATTAAGAAAACTTACCTAATTCATGTCAAAACAGAGAGCACATAAGAAGACAATCAGAGGCAAACAAAGAAAACAAAAAATAATAGGTGTTTTGAGTGTGTGTGTGGAAGTATCGACTGGTGTTAGGGTTAAGAATGGGCAAAGAGGAGTCAAATAATTTTATACTTTATTCAAACTCGTACTATTGGTCCGCGTCTACCAATTTTAATGAGTTTGGATGAGTTTATCGAGTCAAGTTTGATTTTATTAGCTTTCGAGTTTTTGGTCTGATTTAGCACATTAGATACATGTTGACTTATAAAATCATATGATTTTACGAGTGAACTAGTGATTTTGATAACAATGGGTCTGATTTTCTAGCCACCATTTCACTCATATAATCATATGATTTTACGAGTGAACTCATGATTTTGACAACAATGAGCCTGATTTTCCAACAACCATGATGGTGGTTGAATCTCGGCTTATAGGCAACACGTCGTCTGCTATAATAGGCGACGTGTCATATTCCTTTTTAAGAAATAGGGACAAATGATTTAATCAAAAGGAAATAACAAGGTTAGGCGTGTGGGCTTGAAGGCCTACGCGCTTCAACTTTTCTTTTTACAGGCTCAAAGCACTGAGTCATGGGCTTAAGCTTCAAGGCTGTTTTCAACATTTTTTTTATATGTGTTTACACACACACACACACACACACTATAGATTTTTGAAAAAAAAATATTAAACTTAGTTGTGTCCATGACTTGAATCGCAAGTTTGATGAGATAGGCCACAACATTCAGTTTATTTTTTTTTTGTTTAATGCATTTTGTCCATTGATTTAAAAAATGCAAATTCACATTTTATTATTGATAGTCTATTTTTTTATTTAACTTAAAAAAATGAAAATTTTCTCTTTGTTATTAATAATTTACTTTTTCTACCTTAGTTCCACACATCTATCATATTTTTTTTCTTTTTAAGAAAATATTTCATAAAACACAATTTTCATGCGCTTTGTTGTCATATATATAAATATATTAAATAAAAAATAATCTATGAGATAAAAAATTTATTGAATCTGATGGCGAATATGACACGCGTTGCGAGATTGGTTGGTTAACTTGAGTTCATATGGTTTTTTTTTAATTGAGTTTTGTTTTCTTACCATTTTTTCCCTAAACATATTAAGTTACTTGGGGATAGCTTTCTATATTCGTTTTTCAAGATTATCCCCGCAAGTTTCGCAAGTTAACCTGGATTGATCGAGGTTAATCTAATATGTTTATGTCTCAATATTAGATAAAAATATCGTTCAATATAAAAATTATTTTAGATTCATGGCTAAAATCTATTTCTTTTTTAGGAAATACGTTAGCAATACCTTCTTTTTTTTTTGTTTGAAAGTTTTTCCAACCTGCAACATAACACATACCAATGGGCTAGTATCTCATTATATGATGTGAAAATCACTAGTTTATGCTATTGGATTAACTATTTTCCAACCACCTTCACATTTAACATCTTATTAAATTAGTTGGTGTCTTTCTCGGCTAAAATGCCCTCAAGGATGACAATGATTTTTGTCATGGCTATCTAACAGCATTTCTTTATGAACTCTAGTAAAAAAAATCTCAATAATGTCTGATAAATGGACTGATAAGAAAAGACATTCTATTTACAACTTTTTTTGGTTAATACTTCTAAATAGATAAAAAAAATTTTATCATCGATAGATACATATAATATATCCAAGACTGCTGATGAGGTATTTCAGATGTTGGATGCTATTGTGGAGAGGATTAGAGAGGAAAATATAGTGCAAGTAATCACTGATAATCCTGTAAATTATAAGGCAAGAAAGGAATTGTTGATGGGAAAGAGAAAAATGATTGTTTTGGACACCATGTGATACCCATTATATTGACTTGATATTGAAAGATTTTGAGAAGAAATTCGAGGTCCATCAAATAACTATTTTTAAAGAGAGAAGAATTACCTCATACATATGTTCAAGAACTATTCTTATTTTCATGATAAAGCACTTTACAAAATGAAAGGATTTGATTAGGCCTGCTGCCACTCAATTCGTTATTGCATACATGAGTGATTGTAAGATACAGCTAATGACAATGTTTACTTCCATCCAATGGAGGTCATATAGGTTTTCAAAAACAAAAGAAGGGAAACGAATTCAAAGTTGTGTATTGGATAACAAGTTTTGGCATAATGTCACTAAATGTATTAAGGCAACATATCCTCTAATTAAAGTTCTTTAATTAGTTGATATAGATGTGAAACCAACTATTGGTTTTATATATAAAGCAACGGATCAAGCAAAATAGAAGATACAAGTGAATTTTGGTTATGTAAAAAAAATTATTGATTAGATTATCTATCTTGCTAATTATTTATTTACTACTATCAGTTGATGCAAAATGTTTATTTCACTTTTATATTATTTAATTTAATATTAATGTTAATATTTTTTTTTTAATTTTGTAGTTATAAACCTATATGGAATATTATTGATGCAAGATAAAAACTTCAACTTCATGCAACATATTATTTGAATCTTCATTATCATTATAATCCTAATTTTAAAGTTAATGCCAACATTAAAATTGGATTATATCAATGCTTAGAAAAGATGGTGCCTGATGCAAGTGAAATGTGTAAAGTTGACTTACAACTTGATTCATTCAAGAATGCAAAAGGGTTACTTAGAATTGAGGTTGCCAAGACAACAAGGGATAAAAAAAAACTCCAGTTAAGCGGTGAGATTTTTATGGGGATGAACGTCCAAAACTATAAATATTTGCAATCTGAGTTCTAAGTTTGACTTGTAGTTCATCTAGATATGAACATAATCAGAGTGCATTTGAGATGATAAGGTTTTTTTTTTTACTTTTAATATTTTTATATTTGATAAGAATCATATATTTTATTAATTTGAATTGCTTACATAGGTTAATACGAAAGAAAGAAATTATTTGTACCATAAAAAATAAATGACTTAGTGTTTTTAATGTGGAATATGAAATTGAATGATAACCAAGTCAAAAGGCAAGTTGATGATTTTGGTGAAGTTTTAGATGATCTCTCATCTGATGATGATTGGATAACCTATAGAGAAAAACATAATGGTTTTATCAAACTTTGATTTGCTTGGTGTCATTAATAGTGCAACACGAAGAAAAAATAGTAAAAAAAAATAAAAATGATGATGAAGACATTTTTAATGATGCTAAAACAGAGAGTCATAGTATTAAAGATGATTTAGAGATTCAAAATGAAGTCAATCCAGATAATTCAAGAAGTTTGGAGTTAAATATTGTTGACAATATTGGTGTTGGTTTTGGTGCTAGTAGTAGCACTAATGTTTAGAATATCGGTGTTTGTACTAATAGTAGCAGTAATAATCCTCTAGATGGTAATGATTCTGATTAATGTCTTAAGAATAACGAGGAAGATGACACACCATCGAATTGTTTGTTCTGGGTTTGTTATTTTTTAGCTAATGAAATTATATGGACATAATTGTATTGTATTGTATTTTTAAGTTATTTAAATTATGTATGAATTTTTTATTGAACTATGTATTTTAAAGTGTTTGAACTTTTCTATTGTTTATTTTAATTTTATTTTAATTGTATTATATTATCATTTACGACTTGATTGGAATTGTCAATATATAATTAGTTAAAATATTTTACTTGTGAATTTATGATTTTACTATTTGAGTTTATATTGTATTTTTCATGTTGTGTCAAAAAAAAAATGTTTTTGACAACCTTGATCAAGCCTTTGGATTTTTTAACCAAAAAACTATTTTCAACTACGTGAAAACACCCTATAAAGACTCTTAAGATGTCAATAAATCAACCAATCAATCAATCTAATAAACCAAAAAAGAGTCCAAATCACAAAATCAACCTTAATAAAAAAATTTCATCATCGACTTAGATTTAAATTTTTTTAGGCAATATTGAGGCTCAAAATAACCATTACAAGACTCTTATCATTGAATGGATCTCATTGACATCAATTTCAATCATTTTGGTGGTTAGAATTAGTGTAAACGATGACTTTTTCTTTCTACATAGGATTTCAAGGAATGTCTCTCTGTCGTCTCATAAAAAAGGGATTGGAAAATAAGAAAAATAAAGTTTGGTGTCAAATTTCAATTTCTAACAACTATAAGGATCGATCGTTTAGTAACTGAAAAGGATGAGGGATCAAACAATTTTTTGGATAAAATTTGAAGCTGCCACCTATTTTCTCCATGTTTTTTGCTTTGGTCCTCTAAGCTTTAATTTTACCCTCTCTTTCAAAAAAAGATGTGATTGACTATTAATTTGTGCTCAAAATTGCTCAATCATGCAAAAATAAAGTTTAATTATCAAATTGAAAATTTAGAAAAAATTGATTATTCCAATCCACAATGATATGTGAGAGAGTGCATAGTGTAATGTGAATGGTAATGTCACCATACGACTTGATTTTTTTTTAATTGGTCTCATTTCCTCTTGATGATGAGTTAGTAATCTCATATTTTACACATGTTTTTTCAGGTTTGTGATTTGTTCATAGTTATCTAGGCTTGTTTATATGATGATAAAATCCTTGAAAAAATAAGTGTTCAACATTTTATTAGTCAGTATAAAACCCTTACATGGTAAGCATTATACACTTCATATTATAGGTCCTTATAATAATAGAACAAAAGTTTTTTTTTTAGGTTGTTAGGGGAAGTCCCTGATGAGAAGTAATGGTGATGGTTGTCATAACCCAATTTTTGAATAAATAATAAAAAATAAATGGATAAAAATATATTTGAAATTTGGGCCAAGACAACATAATTTAGAAGTTTGGGGACTTAATTGGACTTGGAATTATTTAATTAATGGAATCAAGGACCTAATTGATAAATGTCAGAAGTTCAGGGACCGAAGTGAAAAACAACCATTCCCAAGGACACAAACGGCGCCGTTTTGAAGAGCTGTTCATTATCCCTTCCATTTCGCGCAGACAAAGCTTATTCAACAGGGAAAATGGCAGCAATTCGATCCGATCATGGACCATTTCTTTTGCCCACGATCTCGCTCGTGGATTGATTAACAGTCCTGTATATGCAGGACTGTAATGGGGACTGGTTTTTGGGCAAGCTCTCGGGCTTTATAAAAGGTAGAGCAGAACGATTCACGAAGGGGGAGGAGAAAAACAGGGCATAAAACACAGCAAAAAAGGCAAATATACAGAGGAGGAAACCAGACGAAAAACTCAGGGAAAGACAGGGGCAGGTTGAAGTAGAGGGAAGGGAAGGCAAAATTCCTTCACAATTTCGGCAGCCGCAAACAACAAACGAAAACCGGAGGGAGCACAGGAGATCGATCAAATACCAGAAGCACGGGAACCAACCATTTGCAGAATCACAAGAACAAAGAAGAAAGAAGGAGAAAAACGTGGAGCATACTAGGTAAGCAATCTGTTCTTCTTGCACTACTTTGTTTAATTTGCATTTGCACCGTGCAAGTGAATTTTAATTCACTTGCAGAGTGTAGCAACACGCGAGAATTGGCACACGTGTTGCTTAGCCCAGCCAGGCCACTGGCTTGGGCCAGTGGCCGGGCTGGCTGGGCCCAGCCCAACCCAGCCACATGGGCTGAGCTGGGCCCGACCCTCAAAAAAATACAAAAATAGAAAAATAAAAGGTAGAAAAAATAAAATAAAATAAAAAATATGTATGCATGAATAAAAATAATATAAATTTATTGGTTTATTCACTGACGCCAGAGTCAAGAATAAAAATATCGGTTTAAATTTATATTATTTTTATTCATTGTATTTTATTTTATTTAGCTAGAAAAATAAAAAAAAATATGTGCACGCATGAAAATAAATGTATTTTATTTGTTTATTCACTAGTGTTAAAGTCAGAATAAAAATATTGATCTAAATTTATTTTATAACACGTAATATTTACCAACGCCAGAGTTGGAATTATTCGTAATTGAATATTTACTGGCGCTAGAGTCAGGAATATTAAAAGCAAATTATTATAGCATAAACTAATAAATGTTTAGCAATTTAAGACAAAAGCAGCAATGCAGTCTTCCTCAGGCAGGATGTTTAAGGGGTGATAATATCTTTCCTTTTACATAACCAGTCCCGAACCATAGAATCTCTGATGACCAGTTAGGGTTCCTAGTGACCATAATACTAGGTGGCGACTCTTTAAACAAGACCATTCCCCATTAAAGAACAAGATGCCAGAAATCTGTTTTTTTCCATGATAATTTTTAAGGTCGCCGCGATGTCGAGTGCGACAGAATGACGACTCTACTAGGGATTAATGGATTAAGCTTTGCCTTTTGTTTGTCAATTGTTATAATGTTTGTTATATTATGTTTATTTGTTTATTTTTCTTGCATTTACTGATTTAGCATGTATCCTTGTTTATATTGTTATGCATCACGTTAAGAGCACACACTTTAAAATCTAGGATAGGTGGGGAAGTAACAGTACCCCAATGGCTTTAGCTTGGGTAAGACTCGTGAAACCATCCAACTCTCATTTGATTGTTTACTTGGAAGTGGTTGATATATCAAACTGATATTACTTAGGACCTCTATCTTCACACTACTTGTAAGGCTCATATTGACCTTTTAAGGACGATCACTAAGTATGTGAGAGACCCTTTTGAAACTAGATAATGACCAACCCCTTGATGCACTCAACAATTAGGATCTTCCTATTAGGTTATCATCCCGTGAAGGGCGAATCCACATTTCATACTCATTTTTTTTAATTGAATCAACATTTTTGCATAATTGCATGATTTACATTTAGCAGGTTGAATTATAGGTTCCCCATTGAAACCCACCTATAACATTCGTTCGAGAAAAGGACAAATAGAAAACAAAGAAAGAGCTTAGTTGGAAGCTCAACACCAAAAAGAGATGGACAATCTTATAGAAGAAGTCGCATGGCTTACTAGTCTACTCGAACAGGCTTTGAGAGACATATCCGGAAAAGCAACACATATAACTCAGCTTGAACCTATGCCTATAAATCCCTTCAATCCACAGAATCTGGGGGCAAACAGTTTGTCATCTGATTTTCAACAAGCCATGCATTTCCAACTAGCATACCCCACGAGAATGCTTTTAACCATTGATTCTATAAAGAAGGAATCTCAAAAGGGCAAGATGGTAAAAGAAGATGGTCTGAACAAATTGGTTGCCCTAAAGCAAAGGATGAGGGCATTTGAGGGAATTCGCCTATATGATCTAATAAAGGCTGCTGAGATGTGTTTGGTGCCCAACGTTGTCATTCCTAAAAAGTTTAGAGTGCCAGAAGTTGTCAAATATATGGGAACTCAATGCCCTATAACTCATCTCAAAGCATACTGCAACAAAATGGCAGAGGTGGTTGATGATGAGAAATTGCTTATTCATTTCTTTCAAGACAGCTTGAGTGACGCTGCCCTCACTTGGTATATGCGGTTGGACAATACCAAGGTTAAAAAATGAAAGGATTTAGTTTATGCCTTCATGAGGCAATATAAGTTCAATATAGACATGGGCCCTGATCGATTAAGTTTGCAAGCTATGGAGAAGAACAACAAGAAGCTCTGCACAACATTTCACTGACCTGGTTGTTATAGCTGAGAGGATTGAAAAATCCATTGGAGTAGTTGCTGACCCAATTAAGAAGAACGGTTTTGGCTGGAAAAGGGAAGGATATTGAAGTTGGCTTCCTATAGCTAATTTCTTCACACTAACTCCCAAAAATAAACTATCTTGAAGAAAAGAAGCTATGGTGATACTAGGCCGAGAATGGTCTGCATATGACTTCAACTAATTGTTGAAAAGATGTCCTTGTCGAGGAGAATGAATGATTGAAAGATTTTAAAAATTACAATCAATAATCGCTAAATGTTTAGCCCTTTTATGTGTTCATAGCCCAATATGTTGGCATAAGTTCTTTGTTGTTGAACTTCTTTTCTAAAGTTTCAATGAAATAATGAGTTTGTCATTCAATCGTGTTTACGACCAAGCATTATTCATTTTCTTGAGAGAGTTTTCTTATAAGAACTCACGAATATACTTTGGAAGCCTCGCGTGATCTCATAGACGCAATTCATCTCTTTTACCAAAATCATTTTTTCTATTGGAGTTTTGAAAATTTGATCTGGCATTTTAATTTCAAAAATAATTTGATGTTTTTTCAAAAATAATATTTTTGACATTCTACTTGTAGAATGACAAATGAATCATGCAACTCCATCATTAAAGTGACTAAATTATAAACCAAAAAAGAGAGATGAATAAATACCCTTACCCCATGACTCTTAAATCATTTTTTTTTAATGTATGAATAATGGTATGTAGTGAACTCGTTGCTCATGACTCATGAAATGCATCTTTGCAAAGACCAAACCATCACACTGGATAAGGTCAAAGTTTATTGATCATAGTTGTTTGCGCTTGAAATGAGGAAAGGTCATCTTTGTTATTCCTTTCACATTCTAAAATAAGTACATGCCTTACGATCCTTTTTTGAGCCTGAATAAATTTTCTTTCATGAAAAATCCTGAGTAGGATCACACCCCACACTATGGCAAGTGAAATTTCAATGATCAAGAAAGATGATAAAGCCGTGAGAAAGCCAAAAGGCAAAAGAGCCCAAGAAACTCAAATGCTAGGGAGGATGCCCAAATCACAAGAAAAAGTGATAACCAAGATAAAGTGAGTATGCTCTAGCAAAGCAATGAAAAAGTAAAAAAAACAAGGGGGAAAAACCAAAAAGAGCGGAAAAAGAAAAGATGAACGATATCAAGAGTCAAACTACTAATAGTGATCATTAGTTTTTGAAACCCTGAAACACTCTTTGAGCCTTATGAATCCTTTTCTTTCATAGTCAAAAACCACAGCCTACATTACATGCTTGTAGAAGTCCTTTCTAATCAAGCAAGCAAGCAACCTGTAACAATAAACAATGCTCTCAAAATGCAAAGAATACTTTTTCATAAGATTCATGGCATCAAGAACAAACTATTCATTATTATTCATGTTGATAAAAATAAGTGTTAAAAAAGAGACAAGTTTTTCTCGAACAAAACCTCGATCTTTTTCTCGAGCCCTTCACTTTGAAAACCTATAAAAACAAGGTTACCTCATGGCGTATTTTCACGGAAGAAAATAACACCAAACATAAGAGCAAGTCATCTCTTTTCCAAAAAAAAAAATAATAGCCAAGGAAGTCCAAGATTTCAAAAGCAAATTGTTTTAAACTCACATTAAAACAATTTTTGTTTTCAAAATGCAAGATCAAGATTTCAAGCTTTATTCTCAACCCATATTCCTTCACTAAATTGAAATGAAGAGAAATGAGAGATTGGTCTCTTAAAACCATTATTTGTCTAAGTCGCTGACAATGCACACTTGGGTGCAATGACCAATACAAGGGGGCAACATTGTGTTTAGAAGGAAAAATTCTAGAAAAAAGATGTTAATTTCCTTCAACAAGACAAAGGGGCATTTTGAAAGACAATTTGATTATTTCAGCAAGTGACACCGAATGTTTTTAGCAGTGAGACGAGGAGTAATGAATGACGCTCTCAAATTATTTGACGAGACAGAAAATCTCTAGCAAGCAAGTGGGTCACGATGGGCACCACGAAGGCTGAGTTATGTAAATAAATCTGGGAAAAGACTTACATGGGCCAATTGAAGTAGGCTAGAAGCCAAGCGACAAAGATGGCTCAAATCAGAGAGCAAGATCTCACTAACCAAGCAACGAGAAGATTAAGAAGAAATGGGGACCTATATTTCAAAACAGCTAAGGATGCATGCATATTATCTAAACTTTGAGACATTGAGTAATAAGTTTTGCAAATTTCACAAGAGAAATTTCTGTCAAGATCCATCAAATGGAAGGCCACCTTGAAATGGCCAAGATTGAAATTGTTAGGCAGGCTGCCCATGAGAATTAGGCCACCTCAAAAATTTCTATATTTTTCCCCCACCTTTCATTTTCCATCCAAGGTAATGCGTTTCCTAACCCTACCTCCCTTTTCGAGCGCGCCTTTGAGCCCTCGCCTTCTTTTCGAGCGCGCCTTCGAGCCCTCACCTCCTTTCGAGCGCGCCTTCGAGCCTTCATTTCCTTTTAAAGTGCGCCTTCAAGCCCTCACCTCCTTTGAGTACGCCTTCGAGCCCTCTACCATTAAAGGTAGTGCGTTTCCTACCCTATTCCTTTTGAGTACGCCTTCGAGCCCTCATCTCATTTCTTTTCAAGTGCGCCTTTGAGCCCTTAAACATTAAAGATAAAGCGTTTCCTACCCTATCTCTTTTTGAGTGCGCCTTCGAGCCTTCATTTCCTTTGAGTGTGTCTTTGAGCCCTCAACCATTAAAGGTAGCGTGTTTCCTACCCTATCTCCTTTTGAGTGCGCCTTCGAGCCCTCGACCATTAAATGAAGTGCGTTTCCTACCCTACCTCTTTTTGAGTGCGTCTTCGAGCCCTCATTTCCTTCGAGTGTGCCTTCGAGCCCTCAACTATTAAAGGTAGCGCGTTTCCTACCATACCTCCTTTTGAGTGTGCCTTCGAGCCCTCATTTCCTTCGAGTGCGCCTTTGAGCCCTCAACCATTAAAGGTAGAGCATTTCCTACCCTACCTCCTTTTGAGTGCGCCTTCAACCCCTCATTTCCTTCGAGTGTGTCTTTGAGCCCTCAACCATTAAAGGTAGCGTGTTTCCTACCCTACCTCCTTTTGAGTGCGCCTTCGAGCCCTTACCTCATTTCTTTTCAAGTGCGTTTTCGAGCCCTCAACCATTAAAGGTAGTGCCTTTCCTACCCTACCTCTTTTTGAGTGCTCCTTCGAGCCTTGATCTTATTTCTTTTTGAGTACGCCTTCAAGCCCTTGACCATTAAAGGTAATGCATTTCCTATCCTATCTTCTTTTGAGTGCGCCTTCGAGCCCTCACCTCATTTCTTTTCAAGTGCATCTTCGAGCCCTCAACCATTAAAAATAGTGTGTTTCCTACCCTACCTCCTTTTGAGTGCGCCTTCGAGCCCTTACCTCATTTCTTTTCGAGTGCGCCTTTGAGCCCTCGACCATTAAAGGTAGTGCGTTTCCTACCCTACCTCCTTTTGAGTGCGCCTTCGAGCCCTCACCTCATTTCTTTTCGAGTGCGTCTTCGAGCCCTCAACCATTAAAGGTAGTGCCTTTCCTACCCTACCTCTTTTTGAGTGCTCCTTCGAGCCTTGATCTTATTTCTTTTCGAGTACTTCTTCGAGCCCTTGACCATTAAAGGTAGTGCGTTTCCTACCCTACCTCCTTTTGAGTGCACCTTCAAGCCCTCATTTCCTTTTAAGTGCGCTTTCGAGCCCTAACCTCATTTCTTTTCGAGTGCACCTTCAAGCCCTCGACCATTAAAAGCCCTCGACCATTAAAGGTAGTACGTTTCCTACTCTATCTCGTTTTGAGTGCGCCTTCAAGCCCTCACTTTATTTCTTTTCGAGTGCGCCTTCGAGCCCTCGACCATTAAAGGCAGTGCGTTTCCTACCCTACCTCCTTTTGAGTGTGCCTTCAAGCCCTCACCTCATTTCTTTTCAAGTGTGTCTTCGAGCCCTCGACCATTAAAGGTAGTGCATGTCCTAACCCAACCTCATTTAAGTGCACCGTCAAGCTCTAGTCCTAATGTCATTTGTCAATCTATTGTTTTTGAAGATTTTAGGACTCTCAGAAAAGCAAAAGTTCTTTTTGTGTCTACTTTTCTTTATAAATTCACTACGCAAAGCCAAATGAAAACAAAATTTTTCAATGACTTTGCATCGTAAATATTATAAAAAGAGGGCAACTGTCATAACCTAATTTTTGAATAAATAATAAAAAATGAATGGATAAAAATATATTTGAAATTTAGGCCAAGACAACATAATTTAGAAGTTTGGGGACTTAATTGGTCTTGAAATTATTTAATTAATGGAATCAGGGACCTAATTGATAAATGTCAGAAGTTCAGGGACTGAAGTGAAAAATAGTCATTCCCAAGGACACAAACGGCGCTGTTTTGAAGAGCTGTTCATTATCCCTTCCATTTCGCGCAGAGAAAGCCTATTCAACAAGGAAAATGGCAGCAATTCTATTCGATCATGGACCATTTCTTTTGCCAACGATCCCGCTCGTGGATTGATTAACAGTCCTGTATATGCAGGACTGTAATAGAGACTGGTTTTTGGGCAAGCTCTCGGGCTCTATAAAAGGCATAGCAAAACGATTCATGAAGGGGGAGGAGAAAAATAGGGCATAAAACACAGCAAAAAAGGCAAATATACAAAGGAGGAAACCAGACAAAAAACTCAGGGAAAGACAGGGGCAGGTTGAAGTAGAGGAAAGGGAAGGCAAAATTCCTTCACAACTTCGGCAGCCGCAAACAACAAATGAAAACCGGAGGGAGCACAGGAGATCGATCAAATACCAAAAGCACAGGAACCAACCATTCGCAGAATCACAAGAACAAAGGAGAAAGAAGGAGAAAAACGTGGAGCATACTAGGTAAGCAATCTGTTCTTCTTGCACTACTTTGTTTAATTTGCATTTGCACCGTGCAAGTGAATTTTAATTCACTTGCAGAGTGTAGCAACACGCGAGAATTGGCACGCGTGTTGCTTAGCCCAGCCGGGCCACTGGCTTGGGCCAGTGGCCGGGCTGGCTGGGCCCAGCCCAGCTACATGGGCTGAGCTCGGCCCGGCCCCTAAAAAAATAGAAAAACAGAAAAATAAAAGGTAGAAAAAATAAAATAAAATAAAAAATATGTATGCATGAATAAAAATAATATAAATTTATTATTTTATTCACTGACGCTAGAATCAGGAATAAAAATACCGGTTTAAATTTACATTATTTTTTATTCATTGTATTTTATTTTATTTAGCTAGAAAAATAAAAAAAAAATATGTGCATGCGTGGAAATAAATGTATTTTATTTGTTTATTCACTAGGATTAGAGTCAGAATAAAAATATTGATCTAAATTTATTTTATAACTAAGTAATATTTACCAATGCCAGAGTTGATATCCGTAGTTGAATATTTACTGGCGCCAAAGTCAGGAATATTATAAGCAAATTATCATAGCATAAACTAATAAACGTTTAGCAATTTAAGACAAAACCAGCAATGCAGTTTGCCTCAAACAAGATGTTTAAAAGGTGATAATATCTTTCCTTTTACATAACCAGTCATGAACCATAGAATCTCTGTTGACCAGTTATGATTCCTAGTGACCATAATACTAGGTGGCGACTCATTAAACAAGACCATTCCCCAATAAAGAACAAGATGTCAGAAATCTGTTCTTTTCCGTGATAATTTTTAAGGCCGCCGCGATGTCGAATGCTACAATGGTAATGGTGATGTTTGTAAAAATAAGATGTTCAGGTGAGTGGTCGCATTGTTACATAAAATGGGACGTTCAGGTGGGCTAACTCATATCATGTAAATCAAAACTTTCAAGTGAGTGGCAATACTATTATGTATAACAAGACATTCAAGTAAGCATGATGCACTGTTGTAAATGTGTTTTAATATCATTTTATACGCCTTAACACAATGAGAAGTCATTTTAACTTTAAATGGAGAATTGCCAAAAACATATAAAATAAAAGGTTTGATGGGCTAAGATTTGAATCCATTTCCTCTCCTCTTGAACTAGGTTTTGGTGCCCTTAACTTCTCATTCTAGGACTCAGTTCTTATCCTTGTTTTTAACCTTTTTAATTGGGTTTTTTTATACATCCTCGATTGGGCTTTCTCTTTTTCCTTTTTATGCTGACTAGTTGGGCCTTAATTTTCTTTTCCTTTTTGCTACTCAATTTTACTCAAGTTAAAAAGTAAATCAAACTCCTACATGAGTGGCATCCTTATTATTCAAAACTAATAGAGCATTCTTACTGAAAGAGTTTCACGTTTCTTATTGATATCAAACAAAATTACTCATATATATAAAGAGAGAAACCTTTAGCCAACTATTGCTTCAATCCCTCTCGGATAGTTAGCCTAACAGCAAGGGGATATAGATATCAAATCTTTGACTTATGGTTATACATGAAATTATTCTTAACTGCCACCACAATTTTAAGGAACTAATGATAATATACAAACACAAACACAGGACACATGATATTTCTAATACTCCCCTTCAAACTGGATCTAGATGGTTCATGGATCCAATCTTACTCAATAGCTGATAAAATTGAGTAGACGACAGAACTTTGGTGAACACATCAGCTAATTGATCATTTGTACGCACACAATGAGTAATAATAAGCTTTGATTGAACTTTTTGATGAATGTAATGACAATCAACTTTAATGTGCTTCATGTGTTCATGAAAAATAGAATTAGATGTAATGTGAATGGCTGCTTTATTATCACAACAAAGATTCATAGGAATACTGCATGAACAATCTAGATCGACTAGGAGGCATTAAGCTATACAAGCTTACATGCAGCTGAGGTCATAGCACAATATTCAGCCTCAGCATTAGAACGAGCCACCACTTGTTGTTTTTTACTTTTTCACAAAACTAGGTTACCACCAACAAACATAAAATAACATATAGTTGATCGATGATCAAGTACATTGCCAGCCTAATCAAAATTAAAGTATCCCACAATGTTCATATCCTTGTTATTATTCGTAACTATGCCACGACCAATAGAGTCTTTCAAATACTACATAATGTGTTTCACCATTCGTAGCTGTTAGTCATGCATGTGTTGACTGACAAGCTAACAGCAAATACAATATCAAGTCATGTAATAATCAAATAGATAAGTTTTCCAACAAGTTTTTGATGGTAGCTAGGAGAATCAATAGCTTCTCCATTTGAATCCAGCTTTAATTTGCTATCTAGTGGAGTGGCAGCAGACTTAGTATATAACAAACTAGCATCTTGAAGCAAGTCTACAATGTATTTTCATTGATTTAGAAACAACCCGTTGCTGGAAGTTGTCATTTCAATTCCAATGAAGTACTTCAAATACCCAAGATCCTTGATTGGAAATTGGTGTTGAAGGTTCTTTTTCAACTGAGCAATAGATTCACTATTATTACCTGTGATGATGAGATCATCCATATATATAAGCACCATAAGATTGTTATTTATACTGAGTTGGACATAAAGTGAAGAATCAGCTGAACTCCTTGTAAAACTTAGAGCTTCAAGAGTAGTGCTCAGTTTAGCATATCGAACTTCTAAGTAAATCCTTGAACAACAAGATGAGCTTTATGTCGATCAATAAAGCCATCAGAATTGAATTTCATTTTGAATATCCAACGATTACCAACTGCATGTTTTCCATGATGAATAGGAACTACACTCTAAGTTTTATTTTCCTCGAGAACTATTAGTTCTTCAGCCATAGCCTTTTGCCAAATACCTTGGGATTGAGCTTCCTGAAAGTTCTTGGGATCATGAACACTGGAGATCGCTGTAAGGAAAGCTATGTGCAGAAGTGACAATATTTGATAAGTCAAGAATTTAGTAATTGGGTACCTGATTGTATGGGCAACATAGTCTTGTAATTTAGTATAAGGGTGACGAGTCTGTGGTAGATTACATCGTAGAGGTTTTGCCCTGTCTTTAACATTGGATAACTGTTGTTCAATTGAGTTGACAATACCTTCTAAAAGAACATCACCGGAAGTATCCAAGTTGTCATCAGAGACAATCATAGGGGATGACAAATTTGCAATGCGATCCGTAGCTGGCTTAAGCAAATTAGTAGAATACTCAAGGCGAGGATCAACATTAAGTAAAGGGAAAAATTCTGAGAGAATTAATCTTTTCTTAACTAGTTTCAACAAATCGTACATCTCTAAAGATATATATAGCTTCTTGGACTTAGGCTCACAACACTTGTACCCTTTCTAAGTTTGTTAATAACTCAGGAATATGCATTTAACAACTCTAGGATAAAGTTTATCACGCTAAGTAGCTAGTAAATATACATAACAAGTACAGTTAAACACTTTAAGGTATGACATATCTTGTTCTTTATCCTACAAAACTTCAAGAGCATATTTGAAATTCAGCACTCGTTTAGGTAAACAATTTATAAGATGAGTCGCAATAAGAACTCCATAAGACTAAAAAAGTTTAGGAGCATTCATTTGAAGCATTATGGCTCGAGTTTTCTCTACTAGATCACGATTTTTACATTCAGCAATTCCATTTTATTGGAGCTTACTAACACAACTAGTCTAATACAATATGCCATTAGAGCTTAAATAGTTTGTCATATCATGAGACATATTTTGTGCCATTATCAGAACAGAAAATTTTAATTTTAATTGTAAATTGAGTAGTAACCAATATATAAAAATTTCTTAAATATTCAAATACTTCACATTTTAATTTTAATAGATAGACCTAAGTAACCCTAGAGAAATCATCAATAAAGGTTACAAAGTATTTAAAACCTTTAAGGGAAGTGGAGAAAGGTCCTCAAACATCTGAATGTACAATTTCAAATGTCTGAGTAGTTTGAGGCACTAATGATTTAAAGGGAAGCTTGGATGACTTATAAAAATGACAAATCGCACAATCAAGAGTTATTTTAGGCAAAACTGGAGTTATTTTACTAAAGATAGATGTTGAAGGATGGGCTAGACAGCGATGCCATAAGATGTTCACTGATAGGAGTAGAAATAGCTTGAAATCCTTTTGAAAATCGAGAATCAAAAGTGAAGTATTACAGTCCATGCAAGCGGAATCCTTCACCAATCATCTTCTTGGTGATGAGGTCTTGAAAGATAACCTTGTAAAGAGAGAATATAACTTTAAAATTAAATAAGATGGTCAATTTTTTAACAGAGAGTAACTAGAAAGGAAAAGAGGGAACATAAAGAACATCAGACTTGACATTGTGCGACACAAGTTTTATTTTTCCCTTACCCTTTACAGGAGCACCTTTTCCATTTGCTACAGAGACAAACACAGGGGTGGAAAAAAATGGTGAAATCAAAAAAATTAGTTAACTTATTAGACATATGATCAGTGACACCAAAATCAATAACCCATAGATCATGAAAGCTACCAATCTGAAATGCAATCATAAAGGCAAGTAGAATACCTTGACTAGTTTTAGAATTTGCATCAGCGAGGAATCCTGCAAACTGACTGAGAATAGCTGCAAGCTGATTCTGTTCTTCATTTTGAGTTGTTCCCTAACCATGCCTGTCTTGCAGATAGCATGCAAATTCATTCAGTAGAGAAACGGGGCTAAAAGTAAATGATTCAATGGGATATGTAGTCAAATTAGCTTTATGTTAAGTAGTTTATTTCCCTATCTGATCCTTCATAAATTTAGGCTTTATGTCTAAGTGCAAACTTCAATACCGATCAATTATATGTCCAATATTATGGCAATGTTGACATTTAAGATCCAATTGTTTTTCCTTATAGACTTTTCCTTCAAAGAATGGACGTGTAAGATAAGCACGAACATTAGGATTACTTAGAGCAATAATACGAGACATGACTTTTCAACGAAATTCTTCATGTTGGATTGTGGCACACATATTTTGGAAGGATGGAAATTCAATATTCATCAGAATATGACTTCTTAAGTCCTCAAAATCGGGATTAAGCCTAGCCAATAGCTGGAAGATACGGTCTTCTTCTGTTTGTTTTCGCAAGACAGTTGCATCTATAGTATGAGGTTGATAGATCTCCAATTCACTCCATAGCCTTTTTAAGTTTCCCAATAAGCTGACAAAAGGTTTTCCATCTTGATTAATATCGGCAATGTCTTGATGAATCTAAAACATTTAGGCAGAGTTGTTTTGGTTTCTATACATATCACGAACAACATTTTAAATATCCAAAGAGGACTTAAAGTAACTGAAAATTTCAGCAAGATTGCGCTCCATTGAATTTAGGATCCAAACATAACTAGTTGATCCATTGATAGTCAGGCCTCATACTCCAGCAAGCTAACATTAGGAGATTTAATTATGTCATTAATAAATCTTAACTTTGATCTTCCATTAAGAGTAATTGTGATTGCCCTTGACCAAGGAAGGTAATTAAATTCATTCAACAACATGAAACTCAATTTATGAGCAGTGTTGACATCACCATCAGTAACGTTGAGTAAGGAGGTAACCATCTCCTTTGTTCCTCCATGACAAAAAAAAAAGGAAAGAATTAAGAAGTGAAGAGAGATCACAGCTTTGATACCATGAAGAAATTATGAGTTAAAGAGTTTCACGTTTCTTATTGATATCAAGCGGAATCAATCACACACACACACACACACACACACACACACACACACACACACACACACACATATAGAAACCTTTAGCCAATTATTGTTTCAATCCCTCTTGGATAGTTAGCCTAACAGCAAAGGGATATACATATCAGATCTATGATTTATGGCTATACACGAAATTATCCTTAACCGCTACCACAGTTTCAGGAAACTGATGATAATGTACAAATACAGGACACAAGATATTTCCAATAGTAAACAAAGGTAAGTTTTATTTTTTCTAGGTTGACATGATAGTAATAACTTACTAATGGACTCTCAAAATCCTTTGATTAGACAAAGAAGAAATGTGTGTGGCCAAGTTATAGATGGTCATCGATAAAAGGTAGACAAGTTATTAATGGCCAAGTTAATAAGGGAAGTCAAATACTTAGAATGGATAACAAATATGGTTATAATCCTTATATCCAACAAATAGTAAATGACGTATGTAAACTTCACCGACTTGAATAAAAACTACCTTAAAAATTGCTTTGTTATACCTAAAAATAGACAAGTTAATTAATTATCTTATTGATTTTGAGTTTATAAATTCATTGATTGCAAACTCTGGATTTTATCGAATATCTTTGCAACTAAATAATAAATAAATGACCTCATTCATCGTTAATCAAAGCATATTATGTTATAAAACCATGTTTTAGTCTAAATAATGTCAAAGCCTGCTAAAAAATAATAGACTAAGAGTTTAAAGACTTACAAGGTAGAAATATGAAAAGTCTATGTTAATGACATATATACATTAAAACATAAGCTTTGAACACATAAAGTATCTCCCAGAGGTATTTATCATACTCTATTAAGATGAAAACTAAATCCTTCATAATGTACCTTTTGTGTATTTAGGGGGATTCTTGGGACTTTGGTGAGTAGTAAGGAGAAATATCTATAATTAGTTAAAGTTTATAAATGTTAATAAGAAGAGATATTTTAAATTGATTTATTTTTAAATTTAAAGACCACTTCTAAGTACAAGTAATGATAGATTTCTTAACGAAATGTTTTTTTAATAAAAAAAACCAGTCCTAAAACAAAATAAGTTATATACAAATAGTGCCTTAAATGTATAGGGTGGTGGATTGGTATCTTAGCTTTAATTTTATTTATTTGAATTATTAACCTTTTACTTTTATTAACCTTGAGTGCATGTTGTTGATTTAATTTGACAAATGCTAATATGCTTATTATCTCATTATACATAATAAAAATTATGAAATAAAAAAATCTATATTTAATGCATAATCTTTCATTACTTTTCTATTTGTGTTTTCACCTTTAAATTTACTTGTTTGAGTTACTTACCCATTAAATTATTTATTTTAGTGTATATTATAGATGATAGTTTCACTCAATCCATTAGGTATTCAATTTTACTAAATTCAAATGAATTGGGTTTTCAACTACTCCATTTTCATTTAAATCAAACATAAAAAAGGATAATTCATCTAATCCTGTATTTTTAAAAAACAATTATTATTTTTATATATATAATTATTATAAACCTAATAAAAAATATAATTATCCAACCTTTACTTATTATATAAATTTTAATTTATAAATAAAAAATATATTTTTTAATTTTTTATATATAATTATTATTATAATATTATATTTCAAATCTTATAAAAAAAAATCTAAATTTATAACTCTAATTTATAATTTAAGTTAAATTTATAATTATGAATATATGATAATAAAGATGATTAATTAAAAAAATATAAAATTAGTATATAATCTTTTAGTATTATATATAATCTCTCTTCTACTAAGTAATATATAACGTAATTAGTTAACTAACTGATGTCTAATTATTGAATATATCATATATGATCATTTAACAAATAATTAGCACATGATTCAACATAGATACATGATTTCTGAATATAAAAACAAATAGAAATATTTATATGTACACTTGCACTAGTAAATAATAATTTACTACTTAATATAGATCATTAATATATTTAACCATAATTCTATATCTTTAAATCAAATCAATATTTTAAATATGACATAGAAAAATAATATTATTTTCAGGTATACAAGATACTTCATACTAATTTTTTAGGATATGATTTTTTAAGGTGCTACAAGAAGTTTAAAGAGAGATTTAAAAAAATATTAAAAAATTGGATTGAATCAAATTACCTATGAGTGGAAAATCTATCTTGGTATAGGTGAAGTGTTGGTGATAATTAAAGTCTATTAGTTATTGATGTGCTTATTAACTATGAATTTAAAAATAGTTTGGAATTGATTGTGGTGAGTTTGACAAGGGAGTATATGAAACAAAATTAGTGTCATGTATTGTTTTTAAATTGAGTAAATGTTGTTACCAATTATTATTTGATAATAGTTTTGTTAGTTTTATTTCTTTTTTTTTAGTTTCATGAGTCTTGGAATTATAATAGTGAAGATAGCTTGTAAAACCAAGTATATTTATTACCAATAGTTTAGATTTTTTTTTATTATTCATAGTTGAAAAAAGGCTTTAAGAATTCAAAATACAAGCTCTTAGAGTTACAATTTCAGAAATTTCTTCTTGTAAGATCTCTAAACATCCTAAAAACATTTCTAAATAGTAAGTTACAATAACAAGTAAAGAATGAATGTAAGAAGCAAGTCAATGAACATATCTATTAGCTTTTCAAAAATATGATAGAGATAAACTTGCTAATATCATTGAAACTAAGTATGACTTTTGGTTTTAAGAATTTTATACAAGTCTAATGTGTAATTTGATAAAAATAAGTATGACTTTTAGTTTTATGTCATATTAAACTGAAACTTTGCTATATAAATTTAAAAGGCTAATTATATAAAAGAAGTTGAGTTGTAAATGATTTTGTTTTCAAACCCAAATTAAGCCTATAACATACTATTTTTTAATTTTCTTTATTTTTCTTCTAGTTTTTAGACTAAGACTTTTGTTTTAATTAGAAATTTACTAATTACGATATTTTTATTCAAACAACCTTATATGTTATTTTTTAGAGGAGAATGTTTTAGAAAGTAACTTTCAAAATATATTAGAGTTTTTCTCTATAATCTTATCTATAATTATGGGCCATAGTGATTTCAGAACGTTAGTTTTTTTCTCTATAATTTAAAGCTATACAAAATTAAAGATTTGGTAAACCTATCTATATTATATATATGTTGCTTCAATTGGTATCATAACATGTTGTCTTAGTCATATTCAATGGATGAAGGTATTAGTGTGTCATCCAAATCAAGTGTATCCAAGTTGGATCAATCTTTAAAAATTACCAATTGAACTGGTGGTCAAAATAAGACCTTATTCTATTTTAATTTCTAATTTTCATTTTAAAAATTTCCTTTCTCTTTTCAATTTTATTTTTTAATTTTCATAATTTTTTCATCAAGACCTTTTTTTTTATGTACCATCAGATAATACACACTTCAACAAATAACATAATTAATTAACACCAAACACTCTAGTTAAAATAAA
>Ga0325402_1000601_pt1 | contig 26016 bp, 20 predicted proteins | sample PopdelMetagenome_22_FD_207212 | JGI IMG/M metagenome (GOLD analysis project Ga0325402, IMG submission 207212) | Populus deltoides microbial communities from Bellville, Georgia, United States - Xylem-PdKOR-R3 | ecosystem: Host-associated > Plants > Phyllosphere > Stem > Wood/Secondary xylem...
AGCCCGCAGCCCGCAGCCCGCAGTTGTAGCAAAAGACAAAATCATTGCACAACGATCACAGATGTATTAAAGCTGGTAAATAGTCATGACCCGATCGATGTTTCTAACAATGTGTCTCGTCAAGATTTTATTTAATTTAGGCATACATGTGGATAGGTGTACAGACAAGTGAGATGAGGTGTCCAAGAAACTATATTTCTTTTCATATATTATGTTCGAAAAGTCATGAAAGAGAATAAACTTCTTTACCTAACTATTTCTTGTTATAAAAATACTGAAGTAATGCTGAACAAATAAAAAAAAAATCTTGAATCATTTGATGATAACTGTTAATTTTACTTTCATGTCAAACTAATTATCCATTATTGAAAATAATGAAAAAAAATATTTTTTTTTACTATTCATTGCCTCTAATACAACGTGGTTGACAGCACTGTATAATTATACAAAACAAAAAAGAATTTCTTTTTCTATTCCCTGGTGTGCTTTTTCTTAATGTTTAAGAATATGATAACTTTTTTTTTATATAGTTTTTAAAAGTGTGGTGGATGTGAAAAAATATTAAATTAATATTTTTTTTTATTAATATGTTAATATAAAAAAAATTATTTTAATATATTTTTTTAAAGATAAGAACTTTTTTTAAATACCCTACACTACAATACCAAACATACATTAAAACGCTACTAGTGACACTGTTCAGTTTATAGTTTTCAGACCCGTCCTAGTGACTGGCCCGGTCCAAGGTCTAGGTGCCGGGTTTTGATCGGGTCACCAAGTTGTCCGATAATTTTTTTTAAAATCAAAACGACGTTGTTTTAGTAAAAAAAAAACATTCAGTTCATAGTTTTCAGACTCGTCCCAGTGACTGGCCTGGTCCAAGGGCCAGGTTCCGGGTTTTGACCGGGTCACCAAGTTGTCCGGGTTAATTTTTTTTTAAAAATCAAAACGACGTCGTTTTAGTAAAAAAAAACATTCAGTTCATAGTTTTCAGACCCGTCCCAGTGACTGGCCCAGTCCAAGGCTCAGGTTCCGGGTTTTGACCGGGTCACCAAGTTGTCCGGGTTAAATTTTTTTTCTTAAATTAAAACGACGTCGTTTTAGTAAAAAAAAAATAAAAGTCAACGGGTTGCAATTAACCGGGTTTTTGACCGGGTCTTATCGGGTCAACCAGGTCACACCAGATTTTTCCTTCCCCTATTTTTTCTTCAACCAGACCCGGTTCCAATCCCGGATCGACCCGTCGGGTCGGACCGGGTTTCAAAACTATGGTTTAGTTCATTCTATTTTGTTTTTCATGGAAACCTTTTCTTTTTAATATATGCATGTGATATTATGATATTTTATGTGTTGATATTTTCTGCTCTATCTATATTCTCGAGAATTCATGGTATTTGATAAAATCTTAGAAGTGAATTATATAGAGGTCAGTTTATTGAAATAAGATTTGATTTATAGATTATCAAACCAATGGAATTCTCTTGATCATGACATGCCACAGAAGAACAGTTGGAGCAAAAATCAACGAGGGAGTCAACTTTGGACCTGTGCGGCTGTAAAATTAATTGAATTGTGACCCAGCTACTCTTTTCTGAGCTCCTAGCCGTGTTGGATTTTACATGTCTCCAACTTGTTTATCTTTACAAGCAAGGCCTCTGTTTTTTTGACAACGTGGCCCAGTTTCATGAGAAATTATCATTTATATTTAGTTGTAAGTTTTTGTCTTATACCCTATTTTTTAAATTATTTTTTCTTTTAAAAAATATAAAATTAATGCTTTTTTAATATATATTTTTGATAATTTTGATATGCTAAAGTAAAAAAAATTCAAAATAAATATTATTTTGATGTATTTTTAATTGAAAAGCAAAACATCATGCACTGTAATATCAAATAAAATTAATAAACATAATAAATATAGAAAAAATTGGTGGAATGCAAATATAATTTATGAGGATCATAACATTTTATCCATACTGTTTATCACCGTAGTTTATATACGGTATAATTGACTTAAAAAAAACCCCTCAATCACAGACGAAAAGTAAGTATTAGACAGCAGCAATATCTGTTAATATATACAATATCCAGTGGTATATAATTAAGTTCTATCACCTTCACTATCTATGAGGACAAAAACATGTAGTAATTTGGGAAGCATTAATTCTATTTAATATTTATTAAGAGTGGTTTTCTATCTAGTGATGAAGCAAGACGACTATCCGAACTAGAGCCTGTTGTGTCAGAAGCAGCAAGGTCCCAAAGCCCCTCCATGAAACCATTTGGATCATACTCGTTCTCTTGAGGAATGATCATGTGCTGTGATTTTTGAGTCCCGTATGACTTTTGGATCCCCTCTAACACCATTGCCACTTCTTTCATTGTTGGCCTTTCTCTTCCTTTCATGCTCAAACATCTCTTGGCCAACATGGCAACCATCATTACATCTTCTTTCTTTCCTTTCATAGTAACTTGAGGATCAAGAATGTCAAATAGATGGTTTTCCTCCATGGAAACAATGAAATATGTCACTAAACTTCTGTTTTCTTCTTCTGATCTCATGGAAGAGATTGGCTTTTGTCCAGTGAGTAGCTCAGCAAGGACCACCCCAAAGCTATAAACATCACTCTTGGCTGTCAACTGGCTTGTTTGGAAGTACTCTGGATCCAAGTACCCGAAGGTGCCTAGTACTAGAGTTGTGACACGAGTTTGGTCGATGGTTACTGACTTTGATGTCCCAAAATCTGCTACTTTGGCTCTGTACTTCTCGTCTAGTAGTATGTTTGTAGACTTGATATCTCTGTGGAAAATTGGAATGGAAGCTGCTGAATGTAGGTAAGAAAGTGCCCCAGAAACCTCTGTTGCAATCCTTAATCGCATTTCCCAAGTTAATGGGAATTCTTCATTTGAGTCATGTAGAAACTGGTAAAGGGTTCCATTAGGAATGAATTCATAGACCAACAATGGAACCTCAGTTTCTAAGCAACAACCGAAAAGCTTGACCACATTCCTGTGGTTAATTTGTGAAAGAATGACAACTTCATTAATGAATTGTCTGAGATTATCTTCATCAAGAACTTTTGATTTCTTGACTGCAATGATTTTTCCATCCGCTAACATCCCTTTGTAAACTGTACCTTGGCCTCCCTGGCCAAGCGTTCTATTCACATTGTAATGATCAGTGGCCTTGTCCAACTCCTTTGAACCAAACAATTTGATTTTCTCGACGTTGACTTCCCCTGAAGATAGTTGTTCTTGCAGCAACAAACCACCATTCCGTTCAAAGAACATCTTCTTGCGTTTTTCATTCCTGCTTTTCCTTATAACTTTGTACAACCACCATGAACCAATAAGTAGGACCAATACTCCAAACCCCACGCCAAAACCTGCATAATGATTAACAGATCAATAAGCCTTCATGACTATTCACATTTTGAGAAACTCATGCACTCTTCTTCTCAAACTGTTGAAAAATAAAGAAACAAATCCATTTGTATCATGTCCTAGGTTGCAAGACAACATACCTAAACCCACCATTTTAACCCGAGATTTCTTGATTTCAAGCTTCACACATTGGTGGCCGCCGTATAGGTTTTGACAGATTAGGTCCCAGGAGCAAATAGTAGTGTTGTTGATGGAAGAGCTCTGGCATTCATTAATATCTGCATATGTAGACAACACAAAATTCAGCACATCATGTAATTATCCTATTCTTTAATCCATGTTTAAAGAAACTATTAGTTTAGTTGATGAGAATGATTACCTTGACAACCATCAGGAATATAAGGATTGCCTTGAAAGCCTGAGGAGCACGAACATAGAAGAAAAGTTGAGTTCTGGCTACATCTGGAAGTCCCGGAAGACGTTAAATTTGTTACACTATACGCTGATCCATTCAGCGTCATATTTTCGTATAATCCAAGATCAATTCTCCAATTTAGCACCACTGGGACATAGTCCATATCTATCACCGAAATGTTATTGTCGAGCCTCAGATTAAACCAATTTTGATCAACTAAGTAGGCATACTTGCACCCATCCTTCACCTTGTCGCCTACAACTTGTAAGGTTGCGTTAAAAAAATCGAGACCTGAGGGGATTGTGGTCTCGCAGCAGTTGATGCCATTACAAATAGTACCATTTGCAGAGGCATCACTACTGCTTACGTTGCAAATTGACATGCACCCGCCGACAGTAGCCTCATTTCTGCTCAACAAAGCAAGGTTGTTGCAACCAGCTGCAACGAACCGATTTTCAGTTGAGAAAGAAAAAGGGGTATCTTCCAAATTGACGACCAGTGAATCCCTGCTGCTGGTTTTGCTGCTGCAATTTTGAAAGATGATTGGGAAATTGATTTGAATATTGTTGGCTTTATCAACTGAGATATCTGTTACCTCCAGGCTGGTTCCATTTAGGTCAAGTGTAGGAATGCTGCTAGAGTTGCAATCTACCCTGAACCTCTCTTCTAAGTAACAACCAGTTTCCATTCCAAATGGATATGGAATGGTGATGTTTCCACAACGTTCTTTGCATCCACCTTTTGTTATAGATTGTGCTTCTGCAAGAAATGGATTCAATGAGCAAAACAAAAAAATGACTTGAAACACTAGCTGAAAAACCATTATTTTTCTTTACAGCTTTCCTCTCCCTGGCTGAAATGAAAATCCTGCCACTTGAAGCTATATAGATCAGATTCTTTACATTCTACCCTGTGAAATTCCCAACTAATAGTAGAAGGATTCAAAGCTGATTTCTTCTTGCTTTTGTTCTCCCCATTTACTTGCATCACTTTTAGAGCCAGATATTATTCTAGATGTGGGACTTTGACCAAACAAAAGATGATGATTTCTTCAACTAAACCTTGGGTTAATTAAAAGCCTAACCTAATTAACTAATAATTTTTTGGAAACTATAAATTTGATCCCTATTTTCTTAAATCCGTTAATAACTTAGTCCTTTCATCAATTTCTTGTTCTATTTTTACTTAGTTTTCTTACATGGATAAAAAGGGAAAACATATATAGCTAAGATGAGGTATTTTTGAAAACATAAACAACTAAGTTGAAGTAGGTCATCACTAGTCAAGGGACTAGATAGTTATTTTTCATACTATGGGACTCATTAGTTATTTTTAATGAACAACAGCAGCCATTCCTGACTGATAATATATAAAAGAAAGAAAAGATGTGTAATGTCTAAGATGAGAAAATTTGATTAGGAAGAAAAGAGATTTTTGAAAATAAAAGTGCTAAATTAAAAACTTCTGTGAAAGAATTATGTAATTATTTTCATACTAAAGGACTCATTAATTTATTAGTTCTGATAAACTATATAATTATGTAATTATGAATTAATTCTTAATTTTTTGACGTATCTATTGTCCATTCATCTAGAAAAGAAAGAAATATCTTGGTTTCTTGCAAGGAAATTAATCAATCATAACGCGTGAATGCTAGAAATTATAGAAATGTCAAATGATTTCCTTCTTACCATCACTGGACTTGCGGTATCATAACTTTTCAAGGTTTAAATTAATATTTGAATAAGTTTCGAAACTCTATATATTCGAGGAGCCATTCTTGACTGACAATGAATGCCTGTGACCAACACAGCATGCTCATGGAGTGCTTCATCTTGAACCAGTCAAGGACACATATATCACCAAATAAATCTACGTACGAACGTTGTTCTTGATAGTGTTATAGATACTATCAAGAACAATGGATACTAAAAAAATGGAAAATAAAAAAAATTCTTTATATTATTCATATGATCAGGAGCAACTATTTTGTTACAACAAAACATATAATTACAAAAAAGAAAAAAAAAATTCTAATATGTGTGCAAGAGTAGTGTTGTTTCTTTTGAAGAAGCAACACCATTGTCAAAACCAAAGCCTGTTGAGGTAGAAGCAAGGTCCCAACGAACATCCATTACTTCATAACCATTATCATATTCAATCTCCTGTGAAATGTTGATATCCTTCTCTGGAAATTTGATTACTAAGTGATTTTTTTTTAATCCCCTCCATCCCTAAAGCAACTTCTTTCATCGTAGGCCTTTCTTTCCCATTTAACCCCAAGCAACTCCTAGCCAAGGTAGCAACCATCAACACATGCCCTTTCTTCCCTTGCATCATGACTTGAGGATCAAGAATATCAAACAGATGGTTGTGTTTCATGGACTGAATGAAATATGCGACTAAACTTCTGGCTTGATCATCCGATCTGCTAAAGGATACTGCCTTATGTCCAGTGAGTAGCTCGACGAGGACTACACCAAAGCTATATACATCACTCTTGTCGGTGAACTGGCTTGACTGAAAGTATTCTGCATCCAAGTATCCAAAGGTACCAGAGTTGTGACATGAGTCTGGTCAATGCTTAAAACAGTGTGTTTGTAGACTTGATGTCTCTGTGATAAATGGGGATGGAAGCTGATGAATGCAGGTAGGAGAGTACCCCTGCTACCTCTGTTGCAATCCTTAAGCGCATTTCCCATGTTAATGGGAGTTCCTCATTTGGGAAATGGAGAAACTGGGAAAGTGTCCCATTAGGAATGAATTCATAGACCAACAATGGAACTTCAGTCTCCAAGCAACAGCCCAAAACTTTAACCAAATTTCTATGGTTAATTTGTGAAAGAATGACCACCTCATTGATAAATTGTCTGAGATTCCCTTCATCAAGAATTTTGGATTTCTTTAACTGCAATGATCTTTCCATCAGCCAACCTCCCTGGCCAAGCAGTCCATTCACATTGTAGTGATCTGTGGCATTGTCTAATTCTTTGGATGTAAGCAATTTGATTTTCCCAACATGAACTTCACCTGAAGACAGTTGTTCTTGCAGCAATAAACCTCCATTCCATACGAAGTATTTTTCCTCTGTTTTTCATTCCTCCTCCTCTTGAATACTTTGTACAACCACCACAGACCATGTTAGAATCTATTTACGAGAATCTGCCTTGAAGATAGAAGATAGAAGATAGAGTTAAGTACAGCCAATTATTTGAATTTCAATGTAATTGTTTTCATATCAAATTCTGCCGCAGGATTTGATGCAGAGTCTGTTATTAGAAGACCAATAATCTCTCAAGGTTGTTGAGAGTTTTTATTAATTTCAAGTTCTTTGTAAGCCTTTAAATAGGCATTCTTAATTTTTTAAAAAAAAACATAAGCTTTTGGGTTGAATTGTTTCTTTGACATAGTGTCAGAGCTTTGATAACCAAGCAGTCACGAGTTCGAATCTCAACTTCTCTATTTATTTGATAAAAATTAAACATAAAGTAATGTGAGCCTGTGCAAGTTTCAAGCCCAAAAAACTTTCACTTGAGGGAATGTGTTATAGAATGCTTTAATCATATATTGGAACCTCACCTAATAGCTTAAACTATTGAATTAAGATGGTTCTTTGACAATCCAATAAACATAAACAATGCTAATTAAGATAGTTCTTTGACAGACTAATGAGCATAAACAATGCTCCGAATCCCACTCCAATTCCTACAAAAGTCAAGCAATTATGAACAGATAGGGGAAGGGAACTGATCAGGAAAAATGCAAGTATTCTCACTCCTAAGCAATTGTCATTTCTTAGATGATATAGGATGCAAATGCAGCCACATACCCAGGACCAACGTTTTCTCTCTCAGATGTCCCTGGCAATCCATGTAGTCTGGATCCTCTGTCACATAGAGTAACATAGTTGATCTTCACACCATGTAATGGTAAAAAAATTCGAGAAGAATCGATGGAGTAGGAAGTATAATGCCAAAGAAAATATGAAAATTGTAAAATTAACCAGGAATTTACCTTCACAATGACCGAAATAAGGATTTCCTACAAAGCCTGGTATACAAGAAAACTGAACTGTTGCCAACTGGTTGGTTGAATGAATGGGAGGATTCAGAACTCGACACTTATAAGTGTGTGGGGTTTTGTATGTTCTCTTCGTCATACAAGACGTCTTTGATATTTATAGACTTTGTAGGGTTGTAAACTTATATACTACGCATCCTAATCGTATGAATAATTACGAGAATAATTACTTAACCATAAACAACTGCGTAACTAACCTATAAGACTAGTAACTCATGGAGGCGCCGGCCTCCCCTCTCAGACAAGACATTCAAGTAGATGCCACACTAACAAATTGTAAAACGGGAAATTTAGGCATGTGCATAGTTTGTAAAATAAAGAATTTTCCGGAAACTTAAGTGGAAAATAACTAAAAATATTATCATGCTCTACATGAATATTGATTCCTTTTGCAATAACCAGGACTCCAGCTAGGACTTGTTGTTCCTATTGCTGCATGCTACCAGGCTACATGCATGCATGCTTGATGATCGAATTAAAATCTATAGAAAATCCTATGTAGTGTATAAATGAAGTTCTAAAAGTTACCATTAGAGAAGAAGATTGGGGAAGTAGAAAAATCCCAAAAAGTAGTAAATATAAAAGAAATAATCATAATGCAAAGATTTTACATAGATATGTAATGTCTACACCCACAAATAATAAGGAGAAAGTTCAATGTTCTTGCAATCCAGGTTTCGAAGGAAATCCTTATCTTTCTGGTATTTGTCAAGGTAAACTCCTGGTTACATTTCCTACTCTATAGATTCTTCTGGCATGGTTTACCGTTGTATGGTTTACTGATCAACTCTGTGGTTTATCCAGGTGTTACAGAGGGTAGAGTATACGACGATTACCGGCGGAGAATCAAAGCTAAAATGGCAGGCCTAGGTACGTTGTTGCTGAATTTTCACTCTGTACCACTAATAAGTACAGCACCTACCCTGTACAGTGTGGCACCTACACTCAATAACTTATTTTGCAGTTACATGCGCATGATTAAAAGGTATTTCTTCTCCTCCATTTCTCATTAGGTAAACCACATGGTCTTAAGGGCCAAGGATATAAATACCCCAGGCCACCCACATAAGGACAGAATCACACAGAGCATAAGAGGCCACAAAAAACCACCAAACAACATTGTTCCTCTCCTCCTACACGTATTTCTCCTCTTCTTCTACACACACCTCTGCTCTTATACATATTGTTATTCCCCTGCTCCACAATCCCCCGTCCTACCCAGTTGTGCACACTTTTCCCTCTAGACACTCTACTACACCTCTTGTTTTTATACACTATTCTCCTAGTATATTTACTAACTCTTGTTTTTATATATTATTCTCCTCGGATATTTACTAACTTAAATACTATAGTATTTCTTATTTTGGTAGGGTGCTTATTCTTATAGTAGTATGGAAATCACCCCCAACCCCTCAACAACAAGTAGCCAAATCTAGTCACCTCATCAACCCACCATCCATTAGCGAAGAGCGAGTGTGAAATTTTTTTAAAAATAAAATTGTAAATTTATTATTTTAATCCATAGTAATTGACTAGGACAAATTTTCTAAACATAGGCTAATATTTTAATTTCACAATCCATAAAACAATAGACTTGAGTTCAATTAAGAAACTCAATTCTCAATCAATTTAATGTTGATGGATGAAATCAATAAAAATATTTTCAATTTAAAAATTTACTAAAGAAAAAAATAATAATAAAAAGAATTACCATCAAATCTAAAAGAAAAAAAATGAAGGAGGGTGAGATAAAAAAAATCAATTTAAAAAATTATTTCAAATAAAAAAACAATCAAAAGAATATGAATAAAATATTAAAACATTAAAGGAGGATCAAATTAAAAAATTTTAAATTTTAGAAATAAATTAAAATAAGACAAATAAAAAAAGAGGAAAAAAAAATTCAAAGAAAAAAAATGTAAAGGGCTGATTTGCAAATTTGAATAGCCAGAAGTAAATTTTTAAGAGGAGAGAAAAAAAAAGAAAAAAAAAATTGGTAGGGCCAAATCACTGTGGAATCACGAATAAGCCCTGCAATCAAGCTTTGAATCTATATAGAAGGTGATTTCTTGTCTCTTCTATCATATCTTCGACAAGTTCAGAATGGAAAGGAACGCAGCCATATGTCAATCAAGAAAAATCAAATTACGCTGTTAAATAAGTAGGTGGAGGAACATGCACGTCGTTCCACAAGTTGAAGAAAAACATTAACAAATAGACTAATGGAAATAATGACTGTGGAGCCCCTAACATCAAGTGGATGGAACCTTACAAGTGATCAGAGATCTGTTGATTAGACGTGCACCTAGAAAGAAATGTAATGTCAAGATTTAACTTGATTATAGCATGATATATGCTGTTAGGGTATGTTTGGTAAGGGGTAAATGATTGGATAACTTAATATATATATAGATTGGACAGCTTAACACATGGCTGGGTTACTTTCCGAGTAAAAGCCCGTTTATGTTCCTTCTCTCTGCTAAAAAGCTACCGTCTCAAAGTAGAAAAATGTGGTTTAGATTTGTGCAGGATTGTGTTAGCATTAAATATTTGTAGATTTTTTTAATTTGATTACTCATATATATATATATATTATACTTTAGGAAATAGCTAGAAAATTTAATGTTGAAGAACCTTTAATAAATATTTCAAGTTCAAATTAATAAACAAAGAAAATGATTTTTTTTTTTTTATGCTATAGCGATTGAGATTGACTTCCCTTTCGAGGAATTGAACCTGCAACCTCTAATAAAAGTGGCAGTGTAGCTTCAAGAGGAGATAGAGTCCCATTGGCAAAAATAGACCGTTGATGCAATTATAACCCACTATAGTATAGGATAGTGTAATTGACTGACTCGGTCAAGTCTGGCTGCTTAATTCTTTGTGTGGTTCTAAAGACTTTGGTTTTGAGCTTTCTACTCATGGAAGGCGAAAGTAAAAAAACAAAGAAAGAAAGAATTAGTAGAAAGAAGAAGAAGATCTTGGATACATATGGCTGGGTTACTTGCCAAGTAAGAGCCCGTTTTATACCTTCTCTCTTCTAAAAAGCTACTGTCTGAAAGAAGAAGAAAAAGGATATGGCAGCTGTTGAGTTAACAGTATTTCAGGTCATCCTGTTGTTCTGGTCATTGCGTCCTGCAGAATCACAGGTTATGACAAGGCCTGGATGTGAATCTTATTGTGGAAACATTAGTATTCCATATCCCTTTGGAATGAAAGAAGGATGTTACCTTGAAGAAAGGTTCAAAATACTCTGCAACAACTATAGCAGTGGAGTTCCTAAACTTAAAGTAAACGGCACTGATCTGGAGGTCAATCACATCTCAGTTTATGACAGTACGATTCACGTCATGTTTCCAGTTGTTTTTGCAAATTGTAGTGGCAAAGATAGAAACACAGTTGTTGACTTGGAAGGAAGCCCTCTTGTTTTCTCCTCCGAGAATTACTTCATTGCAAGGGGTTGTGACAATCTTGCCTTGATGACCCAAAATCAATCTACTATTGGTGGGTGTGTGTCAATTTGTGACAAAAACCGTGATAGCATGATGGCCAGCTGCAGTGGGATCGACTGTTGCCAGACCAGGATTCCTTCATTTCTCAAGGTTTTTAATGTAACCATGAAGGGGTTAGATGATGGAAAAGGAAGCAGTGGGGAAAAGCAATGCAGGTATGCCTATTTAATTGATCAAAGTTGGATCGAATCCAGGAGGTATTATTATCTCGGAAGGAACTTTGACCCATATGACATGAGAGATAGGGACTCTGTTCGCGTAGTGCTGGATTGGGGGATAGACAAAAGGGTATTTGAATCACTTGTTAAGAATGGATCATTCTATAATTCAAGTTATTCTTATTGGTGTAAGAATGTGAATTCTTCCATTAATTCAACGGACCAGAGCTTCACCGTTCAATGCTCTTGCTATGCAGGCTTCGTAGGAAATCCTTATCTTTATGGTTATTGTCAAGGTAAACTACTGGTTACAATTCCTACTCTATAGATTCTTCTGGCATGGTTTACCATCGTATGGTTTCTGATCCATCAACTCTGTGGTTTCTCCATGTGTTGCAGAGGGTAGAACATACGTCCATTACCGGCGTAAAATCAAAGCTAAAATGGCAGGCCTAGGTATGTTGTTGCATTTTCACTCTATATCATCATGATAGAAATGACCATAGATTATGTCACACTTAAATGGGTCAAGAAAACAATTGACTGGCATTGTTATGTTTGATTAGAGGAAAACTATGTTGTTGACTTGTCTCATGATAGTGCTCCGAATGTCATAATTGACGATTTTATTTTAAAAAAAGAAACTAAAAGAGTTTAGTTATTTATTCGAGCAGTCAAAATATTGTTTTCATTGCATCAAAAACTCCAAAAACATGGTCGTAGGGGTATAAAGGTATTTTACATGGAATTTATTTGTCATTGTTATATTTATTGGGTTTAAATAAATACTTTTACATTTTTCATCAACAATGTAATAACTAACATACCCTTATAAATTTTAAAAAATAAAGCTAAGTATAAGGGCTTTTTGGTATTTTTCATTTTCAGATGCACAGTTAAATAACCTCTTTGCCCTTACATTTCTCAGAAGTAAAACTGACAATTAGGGCTATTTGGATTTTTTCCATACGGTTTTTTTGTTATTGTCAATTGAAATGAGGGGCAATTAGGTCTTTGAACAAGTATGAAAATAATAAAAAATTTAAAAGTTGGAGGCGCTCATGCTGTTTGGGCGGCGTGTGTAGCGCCTCTCAATGTTCAAATGTCACTGTCAATGATGGTGTTGGAAGCAGAAAGTTGTCCTCTACATAGTGGTACAACACGTGTCAATGGTGGATGTGAGGTTGATCTCTAGTGAGTGTTTTTTTTTCCTCCTTTTTTTTTCTGTCTACACCTTGTTTTTCGTGCTGATCCTTCTAAACATCAGATATGTCATTCAGTTGTTATTTGCTTCAATTTTGGTCTTTATTCTTTTGATATATATTTGCTTTGTTTTTAATGATTTCTAAAGTTTTTTTTTTCGATTTCGTCCCTATACATTTTATTGCATTTAATTTTTTTTTCAATTTGATCATTTTTTTTTACTGATTCTTTTTTTATCCTTTTCTTGAATTGTTCTTTGTTTTAATTCCATCCCTGAACATTTTATTTCATTTAATTTTTTATATTCAATTTTTATCCTCATTTTTTTTATTTCTATTTTTAATTTATTTATTTTTCTAATTTAATCCATGATTATTTTCTTTGATGTAGTTTTTATACCATGATTGGTCTCATGACTCGGGTCAATGATTTCGAAGATTATCTCGATTTAATACGGTTATTTTTTTAGGTCATTTTTTTTTTGCAATTTTATCATTAAATATTGGGCCTTGAGCTTCATTATTAGTTGAACTTTCCTTTCTTTGGTATTATCCCAATTTCATATCCCTTGTTGCGAGATAATGGAGTTAACTTGGATTTACTCGAGTTTTTTTTTTAGTGTTTTTCTATTTTGAAATTGATTTTTTTTTAATTTTATCCTTTTACATTAGATTATTAGGCCTTGAATTTTGTTATTTTTTTCATCTTTCTTTATGTGGGGTTATACCGAGTCGCTAGTTAATGAAGTTAACCCTTATTGACTCTAGTTTTTTACGATTTTTTTAATTAATTGAACTTCAATCTTTTTTCCTAAGTCTGTTTTTTTAAAAAAATATTTTTTTATCTCAATCTCATGTCGTGAGTCAAGGGTTAGTTAAGTTAACTTGGGTTGACTCAATTTTTTTTCATCAGCTTTTTTTATATTATTTTTTTCAATTTTATTCTTTGTTATTAGACATTGAGCTTTGTGATTTTTTTTTAATTTTTTTATGTGTGGTTATCACGGGTTGCAGTTTTTTCAGGCTAACCCGAGTTTACTCAAGTTTTTTGTTCAACCTTTATTTTTAAATTAATGTAACTTCAGTTCTTTCTAGGTTCTTTTTGAAATATTTTATTTTTTATCCCGATCTCATGACATGGACTGCATGTTAGACGAGTGAACCCAGATTGACTTGAGTTGTTTCTCAGGTTTTTTTTTTTAGAATTGATTTTTTTTCATATTCATCATTTGACATTAAGGTACTGTTTGTTATTGCAACCGGGCTGCACTTTTTTTTAAAAAAGATTTTTTCCCTTCAAATTAATTTTTTTATGTTTTTTTATCGTTTTGATGTGCTGATGTCAAAAATAAATTTTTAAAAATCAAATATTATTTTGGTACATTTCCAAAAGAAAAACACTTTAAAACAAAACCGTTACTATAATGTTAGACACTACCTAAGCACAATCTCATATTCCATGTTGTGTACGAGAGAGAGAGAGAGAGAGAGAGAGAGAGAGAGAGAGAGAGAGAGAGAGAGAGAGAGAGAGAGAGAGAGAGAGAGAGAGAGAGAGAGAGAGAGAGAGATCCTCACAAGTTCCATGTGCTGAAGGAATTAAATTAGTTATATTAACTCGAGTTGATTCAAGTTATCATTACTTGAATATCTTTTTTTTACGTTAGGAAAAAATTTATCCGGTCCGCGAAGCAGCAGAGACCACTTAGCTAGTAAGCTCAAAGAAAAATTAGATTCAATAACGGATCCTATAAGAGAGACCAGAGAGGACAACGATCTCCTTACCATTTATTTTTTTTATATTTATGATCCTATAACTAAGTAATAACTAGCTATTTGATTTGTTCTCCATCGCGAGCTGCAGTTTTTTTTTTTTGCCAATAAAAAAATTAAATGTGTAAGCATTTTTTACATGTTTTTCTACATAAAAAATATCAAGTGTAAATCAAAAAGCTTATGCACACATCTAATTAAAAAAATCAAGAACCATTTGTATCAAGAAATGAAAAAAAAATCATTAACGATCACTAAATACGTATCTGGAAAAGTTGAGAGACAGATGTTGATCAAGGTATTTCATCTCGCAACACAGTCCATTTACCCTACTGTGTCCAATGACTATGTTTATTAAAATTATTTTTTTATTTAATTAAATGATGATAGAAATAGACACATATAAATTGATTGAATAAAATTAAAAAAAAAACATATCTCACAATGTTGCACTTATTAAAAATACTATCCAAACAAAAAAAATATTTTAAAAATAAAGTTCAATTATATAAAACATAAAAAAATAAAAGATGAATAAGAAAAGTCTCTTTAAAAATTAAATACATACAAAATAATTAAAAAAAACCACTATTTAAAAAGGCTAAATAAAAAATAAAAAAATAAGAGAGAAATGGGTAATATTTTAAATATAAATTATAAAATTATAAAAAAAACTACTATCGAAACAAAAAAAATTATTTTAAAAATAAAGTTCAATTATATAAAATTATTAAAAAAATACATATAAAAAAACATGATTATTTTTTTTAAAGCCAAAATTACCAAAAAAAACATGAAGAGGCAAGGTGCTACTGGGCCTGACTCATATAGAAGGATCCATGCATAGGCCTCCAAGGATAGGCCTGCTCGCTTGCTTTTTTTTTTTTTAATGTAATTGGGGCGGACAACCACAATGTTTTTTGAAAAAAAAGTCATATGACGCGTCGTCTGACTTTACCCAGATTCTGGCCACTATAATGGTCAGTAAAACGCGACTGAAGGGTTTTTGATCTAAAAACCCATTTTAACCCCCTTTTTTTACCCAATATACCTAGAAAACACCGTAGGCGCCTTGTGAAATCTATTCATGACCTCTAAAACCATCAAAAAACTTGAAATCAACCCGAAATAAAAATTTTTCTCAATCTCATATATGTGTTTTAGGCACTTTCAAGGTAAAAAGAAAACATATATTTTTAATTTTTCTTATCAAATGAAATCATTTGACATAAAAATCGACCGTTTTGATGGTCGAAATCGATGCCAACGATATTTTTCTTTCTTTACAATTGGAATCCGGTGATCTCTCTCTCTCTTCTCTCTCAAACCATGAACTAAAAAATAACAAAAAATAAAATTTTGTACTAAAATTGAATTGAAAAAATATTTAAGGACTGAATAGGTATAACATGTGAAGTTCGAGGACTAATTAAAGTGAATTTTTTGTGATAACTTTGAAACCACAAAAAAAAATATTTAAGGACCGAATAGGTATAACTTTTTCTACTTTGATCCCATGGCTTTTGATTTTGACCTTAGTCAATAAATTTGATTCAATTGTCCTTTTATTTTGTCAAAAAAGGATGCAATCGTGCAAAAAGAAGTTTGGGGATCAAAATAAAAACATAAACAAATTTAAAAGTAAATTCACAGTAAAATATGAGAGAATAAACAATACATGTTTACAGTAAAAACAACACATCATTTTGTGATTTCTATAATTATCGTGCGACATGTGTATATATACAAGAAATTTTATGATGCATCAAAAATAATTAGTGACATTTTATTAGTCATTTTGTATTATCCACTTAAAAAAAAATACAAAAAAAAAAAATTCATGAACCATCAAAATAATAAGATTATCTCCATTCTTTCTCATACCATAGGTTATTTTCTGAACTTCTCGTATATTTAGGATTGTAGTAGTGGTAGCGGTTGCGGTTTATTTTTTAAAAATTATTTTTAAGAATATCAAAATGATATTTTTTTCATTTGTTAAAAATTATTTTCGAGATCAGTACATTAAAATAATCTAAAAATAATAATTTTTAGTAAAAAGAATAAATTTTAGGGAAACGCGGTTTCAACCGCATTCCCAAAGGCAACCGATCACTCTAGTTTTAAATATTCCATATGTACGATTATGATATATGTCATTCTATAATTCGTCATTATTACTTTAAGTAAACCGATGGGCTAAATCAAATCAATCAATTTATTCAAGGACCAACGGCATGAAATTTTTGTCGATGCCATTTTAAACAATTACTCATGGAGATTGAGTCCGATTTATCTTTCTAAAGTATTCACTTTTGTCCCCTCCTTTTTAAATTTTATTTGTAATTAGATCGTTGTTTCATAATTTTCTTCTTTCCCTAGTATAAATAATGCTTTCTTGAAAAATGTATGAATAATTAGTTTCAAGTAAAAAAGTACACTTTCTTGAAAATGCTTGCAATAAAGTTTTTTTTTTCCACATAAGATTAAAAATAAAATTTATACACTTAGTAAAGCAGACCATCAAAATTATATATTAAAAAATTAAAATTTAACTTGCTGTTTTTTAATAATCAAATTCTCTTTTCAAAACTGACATGAATAAAGTAGAATATTGAGACAAACTACAACACTGTACTTAACTATGTTCAATTGATGGAAATTTTATGCAAAATCCTCCACTGATCTAAGCGGTACTGGAAAAAACAATGAGCTAGAGGAAGCAAGAAGGAAATTCAATCGATGTTATAGGACACAGACTCTGTTGCCTGGATAAGTAACAAAGACAATCCGCAAAATGGAAGTTAGAGATAAAATCTAGACCCTTGCTGCAGCTGTACCACCCCAAAATCACCAATCCTATCCCAGCAGCATCAAATAATTGCAGATACTGCACCATTACTCAAGCAAACAGACAGAAATTGTTTTTCTTAGTTAAGCTCTAAAAAATGAATTAAATGCAATTGGTTGACTTATGCAGGTGTTGGAGTGGGATTTGGAGCACTGTTTCTACTCATTGGTTTATGGTGGTTGTACAGAGTATTCAAGAGAAAGAGGAGTGAAAAACTAAAGAAAAAGTACTTTAAGAGGAATGGTGGTCTATTACTGCAAGAACAACTATCTTCAGGTGAAGTCAATGTTGAGAAAATCAAAATGTTTCCTTCGAAAGAATTAGACAAGGCCACTGATCATTACAATGTGAATAGAACGCTGGGCCAGGGAGGCCAAGGAACAGTTTACAAAGGGATGTTGGCGGATGGAAAAATCGTTGCAGTCAAGAAATCTAAGGTAATTGATGAAGGGAATCTCAGACAATTTATCAACGAGGTCGTCCTTCTATCCCAAATTAACCATAGAAATGTGGTTAAGCTTTTGGGTTGTTGTTTAGAGACTGAAGTTCCATTGTTAGTCTATGAATTCATTCCCAATGGGACCCTTTTCCAGTTTCTCCATGACCCTAATGAGGAATTCCCTTTAACTTGGGAAATGCGCTTAAGGATTGCAGCAGAGGTAGCAGGGGCACTTTTCTATCTACATTCAGCAGCCTCCCTCCCCATTTTCCATAGAGACATCAAGTCTACAAACATACTGCTTGATGAGAAGTATAGAGCCAAAGTCGCAGATTTTGGGACTTCAAGGTCGGTAAGCATCGACCAGACTCATGTCACAACTCTAGTACAAGGCACCTTTGGGTACTTGGATCCAGAGTACTTCCAATCAAGCCAATTCACAGACAAGAGTGATGTCTATAGCTTTGGTGTAGTTCTTGTTGAGCTACTTACTGGGCAGAAGCCAATCTCGTTCACAAGATCAGAAGAACAAGGCAGAAGTTTAGCCACATATTTCATAATGGCCATGGAGAGCAACTGCCTGTTTGATATTCTTGATTCTCAGGTTGTGAAGCAAGGGGAAAGAGAGGATGTGTTGATGGTTGCTAGCTTGGCTAGGAGCTGCTTGAGGTTAAATGGGAAAGAAAGGCCTCCGATGAAAGAAGTCACAATGGTGTTGGAGAGGCTTAAAAAATCCGAAAACTTGATCGTCCAACAAGAGAATGAATATGACAGAAATGAAGTGATGGGAGCACCTTGGGATGTTACTTCTGCCTCAACAATTTCCAGCTTCGATATTGGTGCTCCTTCATCACTAGATGAAAAACCACTCTTACATACATATTGAAATTATTTACTGCATGTCTTAATTTTGTGTTTGTATGTCAAACTTAAATAGGCTTGTGGTATTGGTTTTAGACTTGTAGCACTTTCCTCCTTTTTTTTGTAATTGTGTGTTCTAGTTGCCCGTAATTTGAAACAGCTGTTGAAGTCGTTACTTATTAACAGAGAGTCATCATCCAGTGTCTCTCCAAAAGCATAATGCTCTTGAGCACTTGAAAACAAGAGCGCCATTAAAGCCCATCTGTGCAGGCTAACATCCTTGTATTTCTTTTATGGAAAGAGATTGGGTATGGCCCGCGCAATGAACACAAGGACAGAGCATCCCGTGAGGCCATGATCTAACTCTCTTATCATCTCCCTTGCTGTCATTTTCCAAATGCCATACCCTAAACTTTTTTCTCCCGCTTGTCCACCACCACCATCACCACCAGCTTCTACTAATGGTCGAAGGAGCGTGGTCTATTGATCTCAACGAGGTCCCCTCTTTGGGGTAGTACTTGTCCTTGTTTCGCATGGAGCTATCTTGTCCTTGGACACTCAAATGACACACGTGCAACCAACCACCATTTGAACTTTGAGACTCAATAATTTCCTTCCCCACAAACCAAATCATAAATAGATACGCATCCTATTAAGCTCAATATTGGATGATTTCGAATCGCCAGGAATATGATCCCCTCAAAGTTTGGATTGTGATGCATAATTGTCCAACACGTCATTAGTGTTCAGGTCTACATCCATTGCCATTGGGTCCATTCTTTTTCCATCAGTAAGTCGGAAAGTAGTGGAATCCTGGCATGCATGATATATAGCCCTTGTAGCCTAATTGCACAAGCCCTCGATCATTGTGGCAAATATGATCAGGATTCCTTGCATGATTTGATTGGCATTTGAAAGCAGACACTTTTTGTGATGGGAGCGCATTTCCTAATCGTACATGAAAAATACAGGGAATGCCTTGACACCTTTCTCTCAATCATCTTCCGACATTGGGCATCTTTTTGTGAAAGCAGGTGCGACAAACCACATGCACAAGGGATCCTTGCTCTGTGAACTTGAACCTGAGGTCATTCCAATGACTTCGCTATGTGTGAAGTGTGAACCTTTGTAACTGTATCATGCGGGCATAGCTCCCATCAGGATAATTTTTTAATAGATGCGAGTGGGATCCTTGCTCTGCTACTTTACCATCATCAATTACAGCAATGACATGAGCATTTCTTATAGTTGATAGCCGGTGTGCAACAACAATTGTGGTCTTTCCTGAGCAGGCACGAACCAGGGCTTCCTGGACAGACCTCTCAGACTCAGCATCTAGTGCACTTGTTGCTTCATCGAGTAGCATAAGCCCAGCCTTCCTTATTAAAGCTCGAGCAATGGCAATTCTTTAATGAAGTGGACAAAAATATCGGGTCCCGAAGAGTGAAGATAATAGAAAAGCCATGATCATATTAAACTTTTTTTAATTGTAATAAACTGATGTGAGAGGTATGTATTTAAATTTTTTTAAATAAAAATGATAAATCTAGATTTAATGGGTTTAAAAACACCCTCAAAAAACACTTTTTATGGGTTCAATAAAAGGAATGATCTAATTCCATGGACACAACTAGATTTTGGTTCATGTTCTTTTTACACCCTTAGTTATATCAAATTCTTCTAGATTCCACTATATTTTTATTTATATTATTATTGAGTAAGGAATACTGTGTAAAAGTTCTCTAAGTACCCACTATATTCTATCAATATTAATACATATATCAGAGATATTTTTTCTCGTTAATACTTATATCAGGGATATTTTCTATCAACATTAATATATATATCAATGATATTTTTTCTCATTAAAATCATCAGGGTAATATTACGCTTTAGCCTCTCTTTTTCATAAAAGAGACTCATGTGCTATAAATAGACCATGAATTCTTTTACCAAAAAAGATTCGGAATCTTCATTCTCTACTGCATAATTATTTTTAGAGTATATCCCTATAATATTATTGTATTTTCTCTCAAAAAATCACTGCTTAATCATCAGAGAGTCCCTAAATTAACCAATAAAACTTTTTGCAAGTATTCGACATCATTCTCTAATCACCTTAACTAAAATAAATAAATTAGACTGTCAATATCAAAATATTAACTAATTATCCAAAACATGCATAAAACTTCATCCCAAATTACTTATTTTTTTTTTTATCATCGGAAAGATTTAATTTTAAGTGATGTGCAAGTTATTTAGAAGATATCTCATATATTCAAATTAACAAAAAACAAATAATGCACAGTTTTTTTTATATATATAATAATAAATGTTGTCCTCAGCCCATATTCCATCCATTCCTCCTTTTTGGAGGGATAAAAATTAGCTTAAATCTGTCTCTCAGACATATAATTTATGGTTTTTATCTCCGTCCTTGCTATAAAGTATATTCTTATCCCATTTGTATTTATCTTTTCTATTTCATAACATAAATTAAATGCTACAACATGATATATTTCTTTTTTTTCTTAATATAGAAAATTATTTTATAATTTTTTGTTTTTTAACATAATTGTTTTTCATAATTTAGATCTTCTATATTTATTAATATTTTGATAGTGTCTTTTCATCAATTTATTTTAAAATAAAAATCATTTCAAAGTTTCAATCAATTACAAAATAACATTAAATGTGTAAATATCAAATTCATATTTAGTTTCAAAAAGAAAAATCAAAAAGGAAAAAAATAAAACAAATATTGAACCAAAATCTTTACATGGAAATGGACTTTTCTTGATTAATAAGTTTTGAGTCCGTGTTGTGTTGATTCTGTAAAATAAATCTTTCATTGAGAAATATTTTTATATTTAATTAGTTTTTAAAATCTTTCCAATGACAAGTAAATAAAATAATTCGAGAAGATAAAAATAATAATTTTTTTTTGCAAAAGATCGGTGTGTTTTCTTTCCTTAAGTGAGTTCTATGCTTAGAGGAGAGTGAGCTAAGTAATGAGTATTTATAAGTTTGATAATAATTTTTTTTAAAATATTTTTTACTTTAAAATACATTAAAATAATATATTTTTTTATGTGTTTAAAAAATTATTTTTGATATCGATTCATTAAAACGATAAAAAATATAAAAATATTAATTTTAAACAAAAATAATTTTAAAATTTAGAAACATAAGGCAGTTCCAAACAATCCTTTTATCATCTTACCTTGATGGGATTGAAGTTCTTTCTAAGAAAATGGACCGTGAATAACACACGGTGAATGGTGTAGTTTACTTTGTAGAGTGATGCTTTATCAGGGTATTAATAAATGGAGAGATATTATTATTGTAGTGCGTAAGCGGTTGAAAAAATTACTGGTGAATGGTTTATATAATTTTAACCGGAGACTTCTTGACTTCGGGTGGGAAGCAGCCATATCCAGCATCAAAATTTACGCAGACCATATTCTTCCAACAATCGTTGAAACGAGGGTCCTCAAATTCATTGATATCTGAATATATCCATATATATAGACAAAGAAACAGATATTAGCTCTAAGTAATCCAGTATAATATGTTTTCAGTAAGAAGAAAATGGAACAAAAATGGAAGCCCCTGAATTCTATTTACAAGGCTTCCATTTTTGTGACAGAGAGAAAGTTTACCTGGACAACCAGCAGGAAGATAAGGATTCCCATGATAACTAGCGCTGCAAGAACATTTAACCATGGATTTCTGATTGCTTGAAATGTTATCGTAATTGTTAACTTGACAATGATATGTTTTATTATCTGCTAATGATCCATTCCTTTCTAGAGATTCAAATATCCAGTAATCTATCATCCAGTCCAGCACCACAGGCACAGAGTCCATATCTGTCACTGAGTAAGGGGTCTCAAGACTAACTATTGAGCCTATCATGGAACCATCTTTGTTCTACTAAATAGACATGCTTGCATTGATCCCTGCCTCTACCTTGACCATCATCAAGATCTTTGAATACTGCATTGAAAGACATTAGATGTGACGGGATTCTCATCTGGCAGCAGTTGATGCCATTGCAACTCGCATGATTTCTAGAAGAGTTGCTGCTCTCATCGCAAATAGACATGCACCCACCATAGATTGAGTCATTTTGGGTCATCAAGACAATATTGTTACAACCCACCACAACAAATCTGTTCCATTTTTCTGAGTAGACAAAAGGGCTTCCTTCCAAATTCACAATAACTGGATTGCTTTCTTTGCCTCGACAATTACTTGAATAGAAAATCGGAAATTTGACGTGAATTGTGCCTTCATCAACAGAGATGTTCAACACCTCTAGATTGATTCCATTCATAGAAAGCCTCGGAGTCATGTTGGAGTTGCAATGTATTCTGAACCTCTTATCCAGGCAGCAGCCTGCTTCCATTCCGAAGAGGTACGGAATCTTATTTTTAAAATATATAGAATTTCAACTCCGTAAGATGACAATTGCTCATTGATAGCACACCCTAATAGTTTTTTTTTTTTCATCATGCCTTGTTATCAAAATATAATGGACTGCCATATATATGTAATGGCAGGACTTTCTAATTCCACATAACTGGAGTCTGCTATCGAGCTATAGCTATTAGTATTTAGGGGTTGAGTTTCTATTATATCTATATTATGTTTATTATTTATCAAATAAAAAACTTATATATTTATATTTTATTTATAGTATTTCAAATATTTATTATTCAATATAAAATAAAAGATTTGTATATATTTGAGGTATATTTATATATTAAATGAAAATATTATATATACATGTATATATTATTCTAATACTAGGGTGTGCGCACGCGTGTGTATCCCTCTATTTTGCTTGATTTTTATTATTTGTTATGCTTGAAATGCTATGCTATTTCAAAACTTGACAATATAAAAGATGAATTCAGACTCTAGTAATTAGGTCATGTGCATCTTTTATTTTCTTCTTTTATTTTCATTATCTTTCTCCTTTTCTTTTATTTTTAATCTTCTTTTTTTTTCGTTTGTTTTCCTTCTCTTTGTTATCTTTTTTTTTTCTACTAAATTAAATTAAAATATAAATTAAAATAAGAAGTAAAATATGTGACCAGAAATTGAAAAGTTGGAAAAATTCAAGAAAACTTGTTTTCTAGTTTTTTTTATTTAAAAAATTTAGAAATTGATTATGGTTTCAGCTTCAAATGTTCATTTTTTTAAAAAAAATATATATATATATTTCCTACGTTGACTTTCGTTTCCTCAAAATAAATTCTGTAACCTTTTATATTGTCAAGTTTTGAAATATAAAAGTATTTTGAATGCTTAAACACCTGTCATTGATATGATTTCTTTCAAAATCAAATTACTGGTAAGTTCAGTACTTGAGTTAAAAAAGAATAACAAAATTTATGATTTTAAAATAGATATTGGATTAAGAAATTATTTTGATGAGGGACGAACCTGTATACTATGTAAAATATATGAATATCTTTCCCTCCTTGTCAATTTCCCAACTATTAATTGAGGTATTACGTTTCTATTTTTTCCTTTCAATGGTAAGAAATTATGGAACTGTTGTCCTACAGCCCCATGGATTATATTAATTGAGGATAGCCGACTCTAACTATGAACAGAGAAAAACTCCTCAGTCAATAATTATATTATGGCCTGCTTATTTTTTCTTAAAAAAAAAATCTTAATAAGCAAAAGAAAAAAAAAACGATAATTGTTTTAAAACCTAGATTGGCATGATAGATCGACCGGGATATAACTGGCTGAAAACTTGACCCAGACCAGGTTATAAAAAAAATAGAAGAAAAAAAAAAATCGGCTAAGCCCTGAAAATATCTATGTTGGCCCAACTCAGGTTTTAAAATTTTGTTTGAAATCCTAATTCTAACAAGAAACATATAGGGCTTGAAACCGAATAGAAGCGGAAACCTAAATCAGATATAATTTCTATAAAATCCGAGCACTTGTCTGATTCCACAAACAACGCGTACGTAAAAGGGACTAGAGACTTGTTTATAAACACAGTGGTATCGACATTATTGTTCATTCAAAAAGATTTGCTCGTTCTCTGGGTTATGAGAGATCAGGCGGGCACAAACAAAAGGAAGAGAGGTTTTAGTTATTCAATCATGGATCGAAAGAAGGCACCCAGCAGGCTTCTTGTTGATGAAGTCATTAACGATGACAACTCTGTCATCACACTCAATCCAGCTACATTAACGGAGCAACTTGATATTTTCCGCAGAGATAACTTGTTGATCAAGGGAAAGAAGAGGAGGGGTACAGTTTGTACTGCCCTAGCTGATGATAGCTGCGATCAGTCCAAGATTATGATGAATAAGATTGTGAGGTCAAACTTAAGGGGTCAGGCTTGGTGATATGGTTTCGGTGCAGGTATGTCCGAATTTGCAGTATGGCAAGAGGGTTCATATTCTGCCTTTGGATGACACAGTTGAAGGCCTTAATGGTAGTCTGTTTGATGCCTACCTGAAGCCTTACTTTAAGGATTCTTCTCGTCCTTGCGCCTGATACGGAGATCTTCTGTGAAGGGGAAGCTCTAAATGTTGGGTATACGACCAAAGTCCCACATTGGCTAGAAGTGGGGAGGATCATGGGTATATAAGAATAGACAAATATCTCCATTGGTATGAGGCCTTTTGGGTCCAGCCCAAGAGCAAATCCATGAGGGCTTAGGCCCAAAGTGGACAATATCATACCAATGTGGAGATAAGTGGTGTCCATAGTCCTTGCAGTGGTATCAGAGCTTTCTGGTTGGTGTTGTTAATACACAAAAGTTATTCGTGTATACGGTTACTATTCACGTCTACGACACTATTCACCTATACGGCACTATTCATCCATATGGTACTGTTCACATACGTTATTGTTGGCGTATACAGAAAGTCAGTACGGTGATTAAATACAGTCTAGGAAGTTCTGTCTAAGGAGATTGGGTTTTAAGCGGGACCGTTTGTGACCCCTCCAATCTTTCCTGGGAACTTACTTAGTGAAGTATTATTCACACGATACTATTTCTATATACGTTACAGATCTGTGAAACGGTGATAGCTGAATAGATCACGGTGAATAAAATGGCAGCAAAGTACGAGATTGAAAGGTTCAATGGGAGCAATTTCTCACTCTGGAAAATGAGAATCAAGGCAATCTTAAGGAAAGACAATTGCTTGGCAGCAATTGGGGATCGGCCCGCAGAGATCACTGATAATGCAAAATGGAATGAGATGGATGGCAATGCTATTGCTAACATACATTTAGCATTAGCCGATGAAGTATTATCAAGTGTAGCGGAGAAGAAAACAGCTAAGGAGATATGGGAGA
>Ga0325402_1000602_pt1 | contig 26009 bp, 14 predicted proteins | sample PopdelMetagenome_22_FD_207212 | JGI IMG/M metagenome (GOLD analysis project Ga0325402, IMG submission 207212) | Populus deltoides microbial communities from Bellville, Georgia, United States - Xylem-PdKOR-R3 | ecosystem: Host-associated > Plants > Phyllosphere > Stem > Wood/Secondary xylem...
ACATCATTAACCTGTGTGGTGGTAATTTAACTAAACAAAAAATGAAACCATCACATGCATGTATAGGGGTAAAAAATTCTTCAGAGGTAGAGCTAGAAGAGTTTCATAGGAGATGAACAGCATTAGCCACTCGAAACCAACATATCAAAAGAAAGCAAGCAACATTCCCACCATTCATAACAGTAGTTAAGCAAGCAGTTAGAAATTGTCATAAAATGTTCATACAATAACTCGAGAAGAAGAAAACCGCAATCATACCAGCAATAGTCGCTGAACAACGATTAACTGGACGAATTCGGAAAATAGCTTGTGGTTGACAAACAATCGCCAGTACCTTCTCCACCGAAACTGAAAGCCCGTAAAAATCAACAAATTAACCTTTCCCACACACACCAAAAACAAAATTCTATAGACAAAACTAAAATGTTACGATTCTCCTTCTTTTAACTCTCACTAACCTTTGTTTTTCTGTAAGTAAGTTTCAAGTGGCACAACAAGCTCTTGATCCGATATATAAAAAGCATACGGTAACTTCTCTTCCTGAGCCGAAAAAGACACGAGATTCAATAGGCTTTTTCAAATTTTAATGCATTGTTTTTAGTGACTAAAACATTCCCAGTATTGCAAAACAAATGAAAATCGAAACTTACATTGTTAAGAAGCTTATTAACGATTTGTTGAAGTTGTTGTGGACCAGCGTTTTGAGGAAGATATAGAGGAGCTCCAAGTGGCGTCCCTTCTGGGTCTGTGAATTGGCACATAACATTGTTCACTGCTTCATCCTCCATCTTTGCTTATTCAATATTGTGCCTTCTTGTGTTTGTCTATTTATATATATTTTTATACCTACAAAATGGGAATTGGGAGGTTTTTGGGTTTATGGCTCCGTCACTCTGCAACTGGAAGTGAAGAGGACTTAGAATTAGGGTTTAAATTTTAGGGGTTTAAGAGCCTGTTGGTTATTTTTTTATTTATTTAAAAATATATATTGGAATAATTTTTTAAATTTATTTTTTAATATAAAAAAATAATTTAAACTTTTAAAGAAAAAAAAAATATTTAAAAAAAAACGCAAAAGGTGTGTGGTTGATGTATTGTGAGTGCTTACATGGAGTTCGCTTTCTGGATTCATTGCTGATTACATGGCTTTCTTTGGCACACGCAGCCGCAGGTAAATTTTTTTAATTTTTTTTTATTTGATTGTTAAAATTAACATTAACAATTAACGTTAACATTAACATTATTAATATTCTTAACATTGACATTGATATATAAAAATCAAAGGATAGTGTTTTTTCACTGTATATCACACCAATGAATATTATTTATTGCAATGAAAAAATTTTCCTTTTATTTATTTTTATTTTTCTAGATTTATTTTTTTTTCTAATTCATTCTTTAATATTTAGTTTCTAATAAGTATAATAATAAGTATAATTAATTTTTAATTTGCATCACACTGCAAGACCTTGTTCATTCTAATATCTTTTTTTATTTGGTTTTATATTTTTTTAAATCTATATGTTTCTCTAATTTTATCTTTTTATATTTAATTTATTGGAGGTTAGGTTTCATATGTTATTGTGATTTGTTTTTTATACAGTTATTCTGGTCTTATAACATGTGTCATATATATGGTGAATTAACTCGGTTGATTAGAGTTTTTTTTAATTGTTATTTTTTAATTTCATTATTTAACGCTGAGTTGATTAAAAATTAGGTTTCATTGTTTATTTTGTTTTATTTTCTAAGATGCTATCTTAGTCTCATGATCGGGGTGTTTCGTGGATTAACCCTAATTGACTCATTTTTTTTATTCTTTTAATTTGTATTTTTTTTCAATTTCATCATTCAACATTGAAATGATTAAAAAATAGACTTCGTAATTTATTTCGATTTGCTTTCTATGAAGTTATTATAGTCTCATGACTCTGATCACGAATTTAACGGGTTAACCCGGGCAAACCCATGTCGTTTTATTGTGTCATATTTTTAGATTGAATTTTTTTTTCCAAATTCATCATTCAACAATAGGTTTATTGGAAATCAGATTTTATAATTTGTTTTATTTTGCTTTGTAAGGGATTGCCTCGGTTTCATGACCCGAGTCACGGGTTTGACATGTTGACTCGAATCATTTTTTTTGTTTACTTTGTATGAGATTATCCCGATCTCATGACCCGGGTCACAGGTTTGAAAGGTTAACTCGAGTTTTTTTTTTTTAGTTTTATTCTTCAATACTGAGTTGATTATAAATTAAGTTTTATAATTTGTCTTGATTTACTTTATATAACATTTATCACAGTCTTGCAATTCGAATTGTGAATTTGACATGTTAATATAAGTTAACTTGAGTTGATCTAATATGTTATCATTACAATATTATTGTAAAAAAAAGACAATGTCTTAAATTTTTACAAGTTAAATTATTTTTTTACCGATTATTTAGGTTACTTCTAAGCTCATCAACTCAACCAGATCGCATTAGATTAACTTTCACACGGTTTTAAAAACTTTTATATTAAAAAAAAATTAACAATACCCGAATATTTCTTTTTATCTTGAAAAAATAAAGTTAATTTGACTCGCAGCGCAAGCCAACAATGTAATTATATTATACTCTATACTAAAAGGCATTAGCTTTTTACTGTGCAAATTCACAGTGAAAGGCAAATGTCTTTTAGTTGTAGTTTGTTTTTTCTTTTATTTTATTTTCTCTTTTCATTTAATTTTTGTTTGTTTAATTTAGTTTTTAAAGGTTATTTTTTTCTATTTAGTTATCATACTCTCATGACACGGATCTCAGGTTTAACGAGTTAACATAATTTAGCGAGTTAACTCAGTTGACTCATATTTTTTTTCCTTCAAATTTCATCCTTTAACATTGTTTTGATTGAGAATTAAACTTCATGATTTGCTTTGTTTACTTTTCATTAGATTATCTTGATCTCATGACACGAGAATAACGTTTAACGGATTAACCCGGGTTAACTCGGGTTCTTTTTTGTATCTTTTATTTAATTGATTTTTTTTCAATTTTATCATTTAATATTGGATCGGTTGGAAATTGAGCTTCATAATCTATTTTGATTTGCTTTTCATGAGAATATCTTGGTCTTAAGATCAAGATCACGAGTTTTTGCAGTTTAACCTTGGTTAAATCAAGTCATTTTTTTTATTTTCTTTCTAAGAGGTTATATTGGTCTCATTATCATTTAACATTGGATTGATTGAGAATTGAGTTTCATAATCTATTTTTAACCTAATTGACTCATTTTTTTTCTCTTTTTTTAATTGACTCCCATTCCCAGTTTCATCAATTAATATTGTATTTAATCGAGAATTAGGCTTAATGTTTGTTTTCATGAGGTTATCACGGTCTCATAACTCGATAATAGTGCTTAATGATTAACTCAGGTTAACCTTGCTTATTTTTTAATGTCATCTTTTTAATTAAGATTCTTATAATTTTTATCATTCAACATTATGTCCGACAAGAACGATTGCAAATTGATATTTTATATATATATATATATATATATATATATATATATATATATATATATATATATATATACTTTCTTTCTATAAAGTTGTCTCAATCTCAAGACTAGAGTTATAGATTTGACAGATTAAACCGGGTTAAATTATGTCGTTCTTTTTTTTAGTATAAGGTTATCTCCATCTGATGACCCAGGTTATAGGTTTGGTGGATTGACTCGGATTGTTTTTCTAATTGTTTCTTTTTTTAATCTCATGCTTCAATATTAGACTGGTTAGAGATTGAAATTTGTAATTTGTTTTTCACGGGGTTATCTCGGTCTTATGACCCGGGTTACAAGTTTGACATGTTAACACGAGTAGTTTTTTGTGGTCATTTTTTAATTTTTTTTTCAATTTCATCATTCAATATTGTGTTGATTGGAAATTAGGCTTAATAATTTATTTTGATTTGCTTTCTATATGGTTATCATAGTCTCATAACCTGAGTCATGAATTTGACGCATTAACCCGGGTTGTCCAAGGTCAATCTAATATGTTGTTATTTTAATATTAAAATAAATACCATCTTGAAATTTTGTTTAGTCAAAATTTATTTTCATATGTTGTATGAGTTGTTTTTAAATCAGTAAAATCATCCGACTTATATCAGGTAAATCCTCACATGATTTAATTTTTTTCTGTTATGAAAAAAATATTAGTAACATTTAAAAAATATTAGTAATATTTAAAAACATTTAAATATTTTCTTTACATTAATTCAACTTATCCAAGTATCTCGTAAACTCAAGCGGAAAAAAACAAATACACTTGAATAAAACAATTTCTGATTTTACACCCTAAACATTTTTGTTTTTTTGTCCATTTTGGCCCTTCGTTTAGATTCTACGTGGGTAATTGACGTAAAAGCCCCTAAATCCTCTCTCTCTCTCTCCATCTGCAACGAAGATTAAAAAAAAAATCAACTTCTTCTATTTTTCTTCTCCTCCCTCTAATTCTTCGCTTGTAAACCATACAAAGGAAACGGAAAGAAAAAATCCCATCAACCCCTACAAAATACCTTAATGAAAACTCTCAATTAATTCTATCCTTAAAAATTCCAATATTCATCCTCTCTCTACTATTGTTGAAAAATAAAACAGTTCAAACAGTTAAATTATTTATATTTTGCCTTCATAGTTTTGAATATCATAGAAAACATTTTGAATTAAAGAAAACCAATAAAAAAATAATTTTTGCTATTATTTTTTATTTAATAACTAAAAACACACATAAACACCGGCCCAAAAACAGCAAGAAATGCTTAAAAAACTGCCATAAATCATTCGACCCACGCTGCCATACTCTTCCCATCAATTGATATACAACCCAGAATTGATAAAATCTCTTCAAATCAACTGCCAGGAAGTATGCAACCCAAATGCCAAAAACCAAAACAAACATTGCAGGAACAGTTATGGCAAAATTTAATATACAAGAACAGATTGATGAGATGAACCACATTACAAACTGTATGAATTGATGAGAGTAGTCTTGCTTACTCACAGAAAATTGACATCGCAGATAGTTGATGTAATTTTTCTTCCTTGCCTTGCTATTTGGGGTCTCCATTTTTTCATTGAAAACATATAGCCCGAGACAGTAAAGAACATTCCTATCTCTCGATTGTGCCTCGCCTCGAGTCCTTAACTCTGTGTAGCCTGGTTGCGAGTGCGATTTTTGCAAGATTACTGCTAAATGCCAGAGAATCGGCAACATGCATAACATGGATATCGACAATAGATCATGCCATTCCTATCATCTCAATGCCCTAACCTTCATGAAGTTTTCTTTGATTTTTTAGAATTTTAGACTCAGCAATGATGAGATGAGTTTTGATCCACAATGAAGAAATCACAATGATGAGATGATGAGAGGGAAAGAGAATAGGTTCTGTTTCTCTCGGCGAGTTTTATCATATAATTTATATGGGATTATTTTGGTTATTTCAATCATTTTTCTTTACCGGTGATTTCTTTGTAATATTAAAAAAATATAGAAGTAAAGCGTAAAATAAAATAAATAATAAGATGTATAGGATAATTTTTTTTATTAATTCAATCATAACTAGTTTCCAGAGCTGTTTTTTTTTTTTTTTGATTATCGTGGGGTGTCCGGACCAGCTTGCACGCACCACGACTATTCTCCACGGCCCACTGAGCATCTTGCAAGCTCAGTGAACAGGTAAGGCACCACGGGGGTGACAAGCGTGCACATAGAGGATCGAACTCGGGACAGGAGCGGAACAAGTCACACGATTGACCACTGAGCTAGACCATCAAGTGCTTCCAGAGCTGTTATTATGACTTGAAGTGCATTTGAATTTAAAATTATAATTCATTTTAGAATGATTTTATAAAATTTGCCATTGAGATGGGTGAAAGGTGTAAAATAAGAACGAAATTGGTATTTTTTTTTTTAAAAAAAGAAATTGGTAGAACCTCCGAACATCACTATGAGAGAGTTTTTGTATTTTTTCCAAAAGAAAATTATGAAAAAGAAAAAAAAAAGGCTACAAAAGGACTAATTATTCTATTTATACACGTAATTTTATGTTATGTGAATATACAAAAACATCGCATAAACTCAACTTGTGTCATAAAAAATCTTGATTATTATAAATAATTATTTTATATGCACACAACCATAATTTCTTGCAAAAAAAAAAAAAAAAACATTCAAAAAGTTGTGTAGTTTATTTAATGTTGTGTATTTAGTATTGTATCGACTATTATTTTTTAAAATATTTTTTTGTTTGAAAATATATTAAATTATTTTTAAAAAAATTAATTTTTGATATTAACATATTTAAATAATTTAAAAATATAAAAAAATTAATTTTAAAAAATAAAAAATATTTTAAAAATATAAATAAAAACATGCTGTTACATTACATATTCTGAGCTAAGTTTAAACAATTAACATGATCATAATTATTTATTTATTAGAGCAATTATTATTTCAAACGACCATAGCCACCAGATTTCGTTACAGACAACCAGATAGACCAGTCAGTCTTACATCGCTTGGGCGACCGAACGATTTTGACTTGTATCACTGTCGTTTCTCTTCTTTCTTTCTTTATGTCCTTGGTTTTCTTCTCCAAATCACAAAATGGCTCCCCCCCTCTACAAATCTTACTGAACCAGAGAAGGACCACCACCACCACCACCACCACCATGTCCACTCTCAAGACTCTGATTTTCACTACAACACTACTGATACTAACACTGTCATCAGTAGCTTTGTCAAGACCAGAAGCTATTGATTCTTTACTTAAACGTTTGGATTCGAAGCGGGCATCTTCATCAGACCAAGAATCAGCAGCTAAAGCTGTCTTGAAAAGATTGCTTCCTTCCCATACACACAGCTTTTTGTTCAAGATTGTATCCAAGGTACATAACTTAACGCCCTTTTTGTCAATTGAATTATGGCGTCTGTTTTCTTGAACTGGGTGAGGTTGCTTTAGTTTCAATGTTCTTGCTGTCCTCGTATAGTTTGCTGATAACTTGAAGGGGAATGATGATTGGAGAATGTTCTCTGATTACCGATTGATTTTACTCAATTGTAAATTTCAGGATGTTTGTGGGGGACACAGTTGCTTTTTGATAAACAATTACTACAAGGAATCGAGCGGGAATGGACCTGAGATAAGGTATGTAGCTTTAATTCTTCTTTAATAGCTAGAGGTTGAGAGTTTTAATTTTGTGGCAATACTCGTTGGACACGATTTCTACAGAAAATCAGTTGCTGAAGCCTTTACTGGCTTTGGTAAAAAATGTCTTTGACATTTGCACAAGTCGAGTCAGTTGGTTTCTGTAGTATGCTCTCTCTAACAAGGTTGGATCTCGTTGGCTTTAGGAAATATCATATTTCAAGGTTCTGCAAATTTACAGTTTGACTAACATTCATAATGATGGACTTCCACATTCGATTTTAATTACAAAATCTTTTTAGAGCACTTAAATATATTCCTTGAATCTGGTCAAACTGATTCCAGAGATGGTGTCTGAAATAGCTCAAGTTATTTTTTCCTTTTTAATTTCATTTATTGAGATGCAGAAAATGTGATAATTTTCGTGAATGTCACGGCAGCTTAGTGCTAAATCATTCGGTGTTTCACCTTATTGTCATTCTTCAAGTTCGGGTAGGTTGGAAGCTTATATAGTTTGCTTTAGAGAGAGTTAGGATAGCGTACTCGTGTCATTCCTGACAGAGACAGTTCACCGGGTTTTATATACTTTTATTCTGTCTTTTTTCAAAAAAATTTCTATACCATTCTACCTACAAAATCAAAGGGCAAGATGCTTTTCTCTCTCCCTCTCTCTCCCCTTTTCTTTTGACATTTTGGTTGTTGTATCTCACTTTCAGTATTAAAGGCACCACAGCAGTAGAGATTGCATCCGGCCTCCATTGGTATTTAAAGCACTGGTGTGGGGCTCATGTTTCATGGGACAAGACTGGTGGTGTTCAGATAGCCTCGATTCCAAAGCCAGGATCACTTCCTCATGTAAAGGATAAGGGTGTAATGATCCAGCGACCAGTTCCATGGAACTATTACCAAAACGTCGTTACATCCAGTTGTAAGTCGTATTTCTTTTGCCTTTGTTTTGTGTTTTTTGCTCCGATCCATTATGTGATAATCACTATGGAAATCACAAGTTTAACTGTGCAACATTAGAAATGACTAATGAGATATACAAAATACTAGGTTATGGATACCATGAGCTTCATTATAGCTATCTAATGACATGATTAGCTTTACTTCAATTCATGTTGATTGCTTGAGAAGCATATTAGAGTTAAATTACATGTTTTGCAAAAATCCGAACTGAGTCCTGGGTACAACTTATTGGTAACATAAGCATCCAATTTTAACATCTTTCTTGTTGAATTTATTTTATGTGAGTGCATTTGTATCAGCATATGCAAATCCTTTGATGCTCTAATACTATATATGCCATGATATTGGCTAGTGTTGGTAAATTGTAATATCAGATTTTTTTACTGCAGATTCTTATGTTTGGTGGAATTGGGAAAGGTGGGAGAAAGAATTAGATTGGATGGCTCTTCAGGGGATTAATCTGCCTTTGGCATTCACTGGACAAGAAGCCATTTGGCAAAAGGTTTTCATGGTAAGCAGTGATAAACACCATTGTTTAACTTGATGCGTCACCCACTAGACTGGATGCTGAATTTCCCTTTTGCTATGTTGCAGCTCATAGTTATAGGTATACCGTACATACTTTATGTCTTGTCAAAACTCCATGTTTATTAGATGAATTTGTAAAGAATTGACATGCACAACCTTTTTGTGTATGACACTGGTTATTTAAGTCCCCACTCCACTGTGTAGTAAGCTACAACAAAGTGCACTTATCCATGCTGAATAGATTACTAGTGATTAGATTTATTTTTTTTAGATGGCCGCATAGGTGGATTTTTTTTTCCTGTGAAGTTTTTGATGAATAAGACACCTTGGCAAGTTCCAGTTTGGAGTGGAATGACAAATTGGACTTCCAACCAAAAGGTTGCAGGTTTGTGGTCTAAGACCAATTATTTAATGCAGAATCGTAAAAAAAGGGAATACTGTTTGTGAATTACCTTCCCAAGACAATACTTTAGCTGGACTGTGGGATCATAACCTATTAACGAGGCGCCTTGTTCAGTGCCATCAAAGATAGTGATGAAGGCACCTTGTGTTGTTTATTTGTGTTTATGATATAGGACCTTGCATATGGCTACTTTTGTGAATTTGGATCCAATTCTATCTTCATTAAAAACATTTTATGTTTTCTTAATGTGTAAGACTTCTAGCCTTGTATACGTGGTCTCTTTGTTATGTTTAAACTTTCAGCATATACAGAGATAATGACTCAATCAAGCTGATCAATTTTTTATTTTAGATGTATTTTTTATTTATAATTGTAAGTACAATTGATTCGGCTTTCAACATGAGCAGTTGGTATTTTGATGAGACATATCAAGATGTTATATTTGGTCTAATTTATTCTGTCTGATCGTTGCAGAATCTTAATATTACCACAGAAGATTTGAATGATTTCTTTGGTGGACCTGCTTTCCTTGCATGGGCTCGTATGGGAAATTTACATGGGTATGTAAACGTGATTCATATTTCTGTCCCCCTTGTTTTTTTTCAAGGTATGTTAGTCTTGTTATCCGGAGGTCTTTCCTAAATTTCAAGAAGTAATTATAGAAAGAGTGTAAGAGGGATAGATGCACATTATACTTTTCTGATGTCATAGATCCTTTTTATGCAAAATAACCTGCCTCCTAATAAGCTGATCATTTCACCCAAAATTTTTCTCCATGGACATGTGTTTTGAGCATTGAACCTTTCTGGCTTCATTAAGTTATTTCAAGAAGGCACCAAATTGGAATGTGAGCTTTATCGTGAGACTGTTGTGACCTCTCCTGGTCCATCCACAAAAGAAACAATAGCAATAAACGCATCCCTAGAATTAGTGTATATACATGACTATGAGATTCTGACATGTTGGATTAGCGATAATCCAAGAGATGTCCTCTCTCGACTGCTTATACATGTTTTGGTGATTGTCTTCATCTTGTGCTCTTAGTATATAACTGCCTATTGCCTAATTGTAGTTGGGGTGGACCTTTGTCGCAAAATTGGTTAGATCAACAATTGTGTCTGCAGAAACAGATACTGTCTCGGATGCTAGAGCTAGGCATGACTCCAGGTAAACTAAAGATTCCTAACAGAAACAGCTATTGATTACAATTTTCATGTAACGTAATGCAAAAACAAGGCATTCAAGATGATAGTCTTGGCATATATCTTACACAGAAGTCCGGGATAAAATCTTATTTAAAGAGATAAAATTTTATATCGCATGCTCCTTCTCAATCTAATAATTTTGCTGATCAAATGTATTCCCCACTTTGTTCCAGTGCTGCCATCATTCTCTGGAAATGTTCCAGCTGCTTTGAAGAAGATTTTTCCTTCAGCAAATATAACAAGACTTGGAGACTGGTACTTTTCTTTCCTTAATGCTATCCTCCTCTGTATGGAAGAGCTACATGATCTGTCATTATAATCAAGTAGGCCACTAGTTCTTGTTATTTAATTACTTTTATCATTTTTCATGTTATAAAAAATGGATTGGGATTTTTCTTTCAAGCAATCTCTTTCTGTCTTAGAGTTTCATTTTGAAGCTGGGGTAACTTCCTGTTCTCATATATTAGGTTTATTTTTGTTTCTTATTCCCATCAGGAACACAGTGGATAAAAATCCTCGGTGGTGCTGCACTTACCTTCTTAATCCTTCTGATCCCTTATTTGTTGAAATTGGGGAGGCTTTTATAAGACAACAGGTTAAGGGTATGACTGGTTTTTAGTTATTTACCTTTTCTGATCAGATTCTTTTCAATTTTTATCCTTAAGAACTTTCGCATAGTTATACATCATTGAATAGTTATTAGTAAAAAAATTTCAAAAAGGTGGGAACTTCAAAATTTCTGAAAAGGCCCGGGAACACAACTTTTTAACATTTAGTGTCAAACTGTTAGAACCAAGTGTCTGTGTAGCTTTACAGATGCATGCTAGCATATGCATCAATATGCAGACATGCATAAGTGATATAGCTCAGCCAGGAGGGGTCAAATAATGCCCCAAATAGATGTAGGTTAGCATTAGAAATATAGCATTGATACTTTCATTTGGTGTACATAGCAAATCTCCATATTCTTTAATTGATCTTTGACTAACTTTTTGGTTCTCGGCAAGTGCTATTTTTTTTCAGAATATGGGGATGTGACGGACATCTACAACTGGTAATTCCCATACTTGTAGCTTAACAAATCTGTCTTGCCATCATGGGGTTCATATTCAAAGTGCTTTAATAACTTGTATGTTGCTGTTGGTGGTAAACTCATTAACAAATGATGATATCAAACACTCTCATCTGCTTTTGAGCTTTTCTGGCATTAAGAACAGGCCCACTGCCCAAAAAATTGATGGTCACTTAGGATGATCATTGAAGTAGACAGATATTCTGTTGCTGAATTTACAAGTGATCTGAAATGGACATGAAACTACACTTCAAAAGCCTGTGAATTAGTGTTCATTCAGTGTCTACAAGATGTACATGGGAAGCTATTTTGCTTCGTTAACTCTTTAACTTATTTCACTATCAAATTAAAAAAAAAAGTATGATTTTTGAAAAAGAAAGGAAAGGCAAAAGAGGAAAAAGATAAACTTAATTTCAGCAATTAAAAGATTTAAGGAAAGTGTGAAAAAGTATGCTATGGTTGGGGCCGTTGGGCTGTTTTGCATTTTAGTGATAAAGTTTTTTCCTCCCTTGGTGACTTCTGCTTTACTCCATTATTGATGTCCGCAACTGTGTTACTGTCTCTAAATGTGTCCTGATACTGATACTGGTCGCACTTTTCTTGAAATCTGAAGGGTAGCAGATGTAATAGGCTTTCTATTAATTGTTGTCAAAGGAAACAAGAAAGCATCACCTTCACTGTATTTGCTAACAGCTTTGAGGACATTACTGATGGAGAAAAACACAACTTACTGGCATTGTAAAAAAAATGTCACTGAAGTGCTATAGTGAGCAAATGGCATGGAAAATGTTTGCATTTAACCCAAAGATCTATGGCAAAGTACAGATTGTAATAGGATCATCCCTTTCCCCTTTTGTTTTATTGTGCCCTTGCCATGCTTGCTAACATGATACTTTCAACTGAACTTTACCTTGTTTGATGTAGTGATACTTTCAACGAGAATTCCCCACCTACAAGTGATCCAGCTTATATCTCTTCACTTGGTGCTGCTGTATACAAAGCGATGTCAAGAGGTGATAAAGATGCTGTGTGGTTAATGCAAGTATGCTCCTCAGTTGTCCTAGCACTCTCCCTTTAGTCTTCTGTCTCCTTGCCGAAGTCATTATTTTTATTGGCATACATTCAATTGTCAAAATTTCTCTACTACATTCTTCCGGTGTTTGTTTTCTACTATTACAAATGTTCAAAACAAGCTTTCTGTGTAAAATGCCCCCCCCCCTCTCTCCTTTTCCCTCTGGTAAAGTAATTTGAATTGACAGTTCAACGAATGCACAGGGCTGGCTCTTCTACTCAGACTCTGCTTTCTGGAAGCCACCTCAAATGCAGGTACACGTGATGAGACAGAAACAACTTTTGTTCATAGTCTTCTTAAGATGTGGGTTAGCTTGCTTGGACTTGCATTTGTGAATTTCAGATTCTTAATCAGGCTGCCATTGGAACTGGTGAGAAGCAACTAATTGAAACACGTAGCCTTTAGGGGCACTACCATGTTGGAGAAATAAAGCATGAGAGTGGTAAAATACCTTGTGTGATTGAAGGAAATCATATTTCCACTAATTTCCCCGTAAACCTATGAATTCTAGGATAAGCTGGTTTGGTATTGCTGGAATGTTCTCGAAATCAACCTCTAAAAAAAGTATGTTGTTGATTAAATTTGATAGATAGGGGTGGTTTCTTTTGATTGATTTCCAAGGTAGTTTATGGTTGCGACATCTGTGAGTGTTTATTTCACATCAATCCTATCTGATTAATTTTTGTTTTTCTGGTGAGGGATCTTCAATTACAGAACCTAACCACTATGTGTTATAAGCTGTAACAGAATTGATAGGTTAGGAAATGGGGCTTTAGGTGGGTATTGGGGTGTGTTCAGCTTAAGGTTGTGGTTTAGAAAAGTAAACAACAAGGAACTAAGGATCAAGCAAGCTAAAAGGAAGTAAACAAACCTAGCATCACACTAGGGCTCCTGGAAATCACTCCTACAAAATCTTAGGGATCACACCTAAGATAAGATGCATCACACATCTAAACCTTAAAGGCTGAGGTCTCAATTTCATTCATTGAAAACCAGCCTCTCAAAAGTGGGGTTGCAAAGAATATAAAGGAGGTGCACCATAGCTGGTCACTTCCTTGATGCTGAAAAAGTTGACTGGTCAACTTTCCCAACATTAAAAAATTACCCCTTACAAAAAGAAAAATGACAGAACCTCCCCTGGCAATTAGACCCTCCAAATTATGCCATATTATCTAGTAAAGAATCTAGGTTAGCTCCAATTAGGATCAAGTCAAAACAACATGCTTGTAGGATTTGATTCCCCACCTTTTCTATAAATTTTCCAGGTGCTATTTGCATCATTTTCACTCTGAACCATACCTCCAGTTTTCTGTTCCCAATTCTCTATTTATTGGTGCTTCTTGCTGTCATACAAATGTGGCTTATTTTGGATACTTCTGCTGTTTAAAATTTCAACTTGGTGGAATTTGCAGGCTCTTTTACATTCTGTTCCATTTGGAAAAATGATAGTTTTAGATCTGTTTGCTGAAGCCAAACCGATATGGAAGAATTCCTCACAATTTTACGGCACTCCTTATGTTTGGTAATTAGCTGTTTCTTGCTATGTTGACAGTAATTTTACCCTTTCCTACTCCTTTGTTTTTAAATTGCATTTGAATATAGTAGGAAATATATTCACAGTTGGTTGAACATGCATCAGGTGTCTGTTGCATAATTTTGGGGGAAATATCGAAATGTATGGCATATTGGACGCAATATCTTCAGGTCCAGTTGATGCCCGCATCAGTGAAAATTCAACCATGGTATGCTGGGTGTGTGAGTGTGAACTGGTATTCCATTCATCATGATACTTTAAGCACATAAATTTTGTGAACTACAGCAAAGTAAGCCATTTTAACATGATGATGGAGTTGAAAGAAATTACAATTAGTAGTGTTATTTCATCTTGATGCCTTTGATTTTCTCTATTTTTCTTCACATAAGTATGATAACTTATTTATAGTTATCTTCTGGCATGCTATTTTTAGTACATGTATAGAACATGCTCGTTCATGTAACTTACAATTTAATGTTCAAGCAGGTTGGTGTTGGCATGTGCATGGAAGGAATAGAGCACAATCCGGTTGTTTATGAACTAATGTCTGAAATGGCATTCCGCAGTGGAAAACCTCAAGTTTTGGTAATTTCTGGATTGTGATTGCTGCTCTATGCTTGAATAGTTTTGGTAATTTGAGTTCAAGCTCTGGTAATTTTAGGATTGTAATTGCTCTTCTATGCTTAAATTTTAGTAGTAACACTAGTTTTACATGCATTGATGCATGTATTTTGAAAATAAAAAACATGGTTTTACAAAGACAACCATTACATAATTGGGTTTCCAAACCTGCTTGTTATAAATGCAATCATCTATGGATATCTTGGTATAAATGGGAACTTGAGACTGATTAAATGAGAGATCCTTATTCTTGTGTGTGATTTTTGCTGTATTATGGACATTGTTTAACTTTAATGATTTTGTAGGAATGGTTGAAGACCTATTCCCGTAGACGGTATGGTAAAGCAGTTCGTCAAGTTGTGGCAGCTTGGGATATTCTTTACCACACAGTTTACAATTGTACAGATGGAATTGCTGTATGTTTTCTATTATGTTGATTAGATGCAACATCAATATGTCATTTTAGTTTTCTTGATAAGATAAAATTAGAAACTGAATTAAGCAGGAGATAAGTCATAACAGTGACAGAGGAATTCTTTTTAATGTTCCAGTGTTCGATTATTTATCTATTTTTATTTTTTTACTTTGTTATTTGATAAACTGGCTTTCAATTTTTGGCTTATCTTTCTCTTAAATACTAATAATTGTTTTCATTTTCTGCAGGACCATAACACAGACTTCATTGTAAAGTTTCCTGACTGGGATCCATCGCTGCATTCTGGATCCAACATATCTGAACAAGACAATATGCGCATTCTCCTCACATCATCTGGAACCAGAAGATTTTTATTCCAAGAGAAAAGTTCTGATATCCCTGAGGCACATTTATGGTATTCTACACAGGAGGTGATCCAAGCTTTATGGCTATTCCTTGATGCTGGAAATGATCTTGCCGGGAGCCTCACGTATAGGTACATGTACACCTAATATGCAATAGTTATATCATGATCTTTGTCTTCTTCTACTTTAGAATCCTGTGCATCAACCACCATTCATTTCCATGTTCATCTGGAAAGCGAATAAAGCATGCTTATATGATTCATCTGAATTGCCCTCATAATTTAATTTTAGCTCCTTGGTTGATATGTATCTGTTATGGCTTGCTAATCAGCCAAATTCAGTATGTGATTCAGCAGGATTGACTCGGTCCATTACATGAATGAACTATGCTTTTGACTTCATAAAATGCACGCGACTCGAACTTTTTAGTAATTAGTGCCGAAGTTATTGGAAAGAATTTTTTTTCTATTTTCATTTTTGACAGGTGAATAAGATTTAACTGAATAAAGAAAGCTATTTTGTAACAACAACTGGATCCTGAAACCCAAATTCTCATAGAAACTTTGCCATATTCTGAATGCACGTTTAGTTCGAGGACAAATGGTAAGAGACCGTAATGGAATTAGAATGTCAATCAAAATTTCTCAGCTTTTTTTCAAAAGCATGTGCTTGTATAACATGGATACGCCTTTTGAGGCCTAAGGGTACAACTGAAAATACTTGTTTAATGATAATTCCACACAACATACATATGATTCAAAGAAAACACCAATTTCCTAAACAAACTCTATTACCCCAACCTTTTGAGCTGTAAAAACATGACTTATCCTTTCATCTGTCTCCAACTCTTCAGTTATCTCCAAGCTCTCTCCAGCATCTAATATCAATGCTTGGTGTTTCTTCGTGTTGCCTGTCTATCTTCCTGGATTTATTATTTGATATCAACTTTAATGAATTGCCCTTTTTATTGAGAAGTTCTACAGTTCTTGGTGTGGTTCTGAGTGTCAGCTTATGTTCGTATACTCACCTGTAAATTGTGTGGTCTGGTGAAAAGGGCGATGATGCATTGTCATGGAGTGTACAAATTCTGTTGGAATTTTTGTTTGTGCAGATTGCTCTTATATGACATGCGAAACAAAGAAAAAGATAATGCAACCTCAAAACTATTTAAATATTGTCATTTGTGACAGGTATGACCTGGTTGACTTAACACGACAAGTACTGTCAAAGCTAGCAAACCAAGTATACAGGGATGCTATGATTGCTTTTCGAAGGAAAGATGCTAGAGCTTTGAATCTTCATGGCCAGAAATTTTTGCAGATCATAAAGGATATCGATGTGCTTCTTGCTTCCGATGATAACTTTCTACTTGGAACATGGCTTGAAAGTGCAAAAAAGCTGGCTATTGATCCAAACGATATGAAGCTGGTGAGAACTAATAGTTCCTTAGCTTCGGAGAATAATAGCATTGTTATTATTTGATTGAATTGTATAAGCCAATGTTTCATTTCTTCAATCATATGCTAAAACAGCTGAATGAAATTTCATGTCAAGATTAGGGTTTGCTGCACAATTTCTTTTCAGTTTTTAATTCTATCTATTTTATATAGCTGTCTATTCTCTTAAATCAGATGTCACCTTGTCTTTTCTCACAGGTCATAAATCTTTTTTTTTTTTCCTTGTTCAAGTTATGCCTTCAACTTTCTTTCAAGTTATATTTTCCCCTAGTCGATGTTTTTCCTGTTACATGTTTATTCACAAGCACTTCACCCAGTATGCTGAATTTAGAGACTGTTATTTATTATTGTGGATTTGGATCGATTTAATGACATCATTGTTTCAAAGGAGCAAGTTGTTGGAACTGTGTTTTCTTTGTTCTTTTTCAGAAACTATAACAGGGTTTTTGTAAGGCAAATTTGATGATGCAATATTACTGAACGTACCGCTTATTTTTTCCAGTATGAATGGAATGCAAGAACACAAGTGACAATGTGGTATGATACGACAAAAACCAACCAGAGCCAGCTTCATGATTATGGTAACGTTACTATTTACTCTTCACCTTATTTATTATATTTTTAGGCCACGGAATTGGGTACAGATACTCTCCCTCTTTTCCTCGTAGCTAACAAATTTTGGAGCGGGCTACTAGAAGACTATTATCTTCCACGAGCTTCAACCTATTTTGGTCATTTGATGAAAAGCTTGGAAGGAAATAAAAACTTCAAGTTGACAGAGTGGAGAAAAGAATGGATAGCCTTCTCAAACAAATGGCAAGCGGATACGAAGATTTATCCTGTGAAGGCCAAGGGAGATGCTCTTGCTATTGCTAAAGCATTGTACAGAAAATACTTTGGTTGAATCATTTCAATGGCGTTAAAGAAATCTGGTGGGCTCAAAAAGATGAGCAGAGCAGTAAAAACTTGCACATTTATTTTAAGGGATTATGATATCTCTGGGAGCCCTTCTTGTTTGGTGGGGCTTTACAAAGAAACCATAAGTTGTCGTGTTTCTCTGACTATTCCATATGCAGGCACGGCCGGCCTTGTCCAACTTTGGCATGAAGAATTACTCCATTGTACACTACACAGTTTGTCACAGTTAAAGATCCAATAATCTTCCATTCATTTTAAGCTTGAACTTTCTTAGCCATTGCTCAATTTGATCTGATGGTTCATTGTTATAGATTTTGCAAGTGCGACAAACACCAATTTGCAGAAAAAATCAAAAGGTAGATGAGTTGGAAGGGTTTTTCTTGTATAAACAAGTAACCGGTACATTTAGAATCATAAGTATGCTTCTTTCTTGTCTCTAGGTTTTACCCCAATTAGCTAACATCACATGTATGCCTAAAACAATTACCTCCAAAATGCCCAATAGGCAGGGCACCTTCATGGATATATAAGCTGCAGGAGTTGGGAAATGTTTATTCACCAAGTCGCGTGCCTCTACCTGTTTTCTTGCATTTATCCATTTCATTCTATTCTATTTTCTGAAGGGCATGAAGGGTCTGGGTTGATTTCGGATCCAAAGAGATCCAGCCATCTTCTTTCTCATCTAACATATTTTCATCGTTAGCATCATCAAAGTTGGATTCGTTAGTAGGTCCATATAGTCATAATATCGCTTCTTGAAGGCCAACCTTGCCACCAAGGTAGAGTTGTGTAGGAATGTCACATTTGTGTAGGCTTGGGACTGCTTCTGTCTGTGTGAGTGTTAGTGATCCTGTCAATGCCAGCAAGGGCTCTAACAAAAATGCTTGACTCTCACTTTTTCTTTCCTTCTGTTTTCTCATTTCTTCCAATAGTGATTTGCTCGTGTCAATCCCTGTTTAGTCGATCAGAAAACATAAAAGACAAGTAAGCTCAAGAAACCACATCGACGAAAAGAGTTCCATTTCAAGTATTCTCACCCGCAAGATATCCGCCATGGACATAACCACTAAATCGTTCACTAGTGTGTTCACCAGTGAAGAAGATGCGTCCTACCGGGGCCTGAACAAAACAAGCAAGATTTAGAAATGCATTGTGAAGCTCTCTCTTTATTTTTCCTCTTTTTCTATGAAACAACTGCAACATTGAAACTGCCATGTACAGCCAGAGTGAAAACAGAGGAATATATGCAGCAGAAATAAGATGGGAATTACCTTAATATAATGAACATCTTGGTTATCTGAAATGATGGGGTAGTTGCTGTAGCTGCCACGCTGGAATCTGTTGTTCCACCAGCGGGGCACAAGTATATCAGTGGCATTAGGTATATTGGGTCCAAACATGTCTCTAAGGACCCCCATAGCTTCCTCCAGTGTCTCCTCATCAGATTGAGCTTCAACGCGTTTCGATTCCCCATTCGTCAGCGTCACGACCAAAATATTCGAACCAGGGTATGCATTTTCCATGTGCTGATGACAAAGCAACAAATCAGCAGCCAACTTGGATGAGTTCAGTGAGTTACTAGCTATGATTTGATTATTAAGAGACATTATACTTATCAATCAATCACGTCTATTTGCCATAGTGTAATTAAGCATAGAATCTGCGTTGATATTACATGGATATATATATGTGAAAATGTTGGAGACAGTGAGATCCCACAATGCTTCCGCAAGAGGACACGAGTGATCGTTAAAATATTTCAATCCTCTCCTAATCAACTGAGAGGAAATAATTTTAGATGTTGTGGGTCTCAAAATTGATTATCATGCACATATCTTGTCTGCATATAGAGAAATAAAATTATAAAAAAGAGGCTGACATTGCAATCGATTCCCTTAATTCAACTAGAAGCGCCAGCTCTAAGACAATGACAGAAACACCAGGTACATAATAACTGGAAGAACAATACAAAAACAAATAATGCAGCGGATTCTAGTTTGCTTCCTATGCAAGAAAGCTAGTCGACAAATTCTTATCATGTTGCAATCAAGCTATCATACGAGATCTACAACAGGACAAGCTGCTTTATTTAGTCAAGCTAATATCATATGCATTGGGTTATGTTTGGTATATATGATTTTTGCAAATTGATTTGAATTGGTAGGAAGTAAATCTTAACTTAAATCAGAAGTTAAAAATGTTTAATTTTTAACTTACGGATTCTAACGTATACATCCTTCTTTAAAAGAGCTGCTTCAAGTCAATTTTAACTTATTTTTATCATAAATTGTTTATAAAAAACAACTTTTGAATTATGATTTAAAATCAAAAGTGTCATGCCAACCATAATCTAAGTATGGGTGGGCCGGCCAATACTACAGACCTCTTCTCTGCAAAAAAAGGTCCCAGGTTTGAGCTTTCCTTTGCAAGAAATTATCAAAATATGTCACTATCGATGCTGAAACTGTTTGACATTAAACCTAAGCTGCCAAGCAGCAAATTGTATACGGATTGGAAAAAAGTCAGCATCCATGTTCCCCTTAGCACCATGCAGTCTATTGACTTCTTGAACTAAAGGTTGGCCTGAGGTTGCAATTATAAATGAAAGATTTAAATGCAAGGCACTTGGGACAGACAGAGAATTGAATCACTGCCCATCATACCAAAGAACAAGCACGTTTAAGATTCTAAATGCAGTGTTGAACGATTGTTTTCAAATTCCATTCAGCAGAAGCAAGCAACACGGCATTCGGAATATGATCTAGGAAGCAAAAACAAGGAGGAGAAATAACCTGCCAGAAGGTGTAGTATCCCCTTCGCTCGTGAGCATAGATGAAGAACTCTTTTCCGGGACCACATGGCCAAAATTTATATGGGAACTTGAGGAAAATCTTTGTATATATCATCACATCACATTTCTCTATGGCCTCTGTTTTCCACCTCTGCATTATTATTTTTTAATTTAATTAAATACCGCACAGAACATTTACTTATAATATGATGGGAGTAAGCTTCAAACCAGCTAAGCTTTCTTAACTTGTTCCGAATCCAGGTGATGTATTTTTCAATTTAAAACTAAGGAAATAAAAGCTCATATTCTTCCGAGTCTTTCCTAGATATCTGCCCAGAATTACGCAGATCATGTGAACAGATTAGCACCCTAAGTTTCACTAAAGAGGACAGATCACACCCATATGTATCTCACAAGTTACAGCACAAGGCTTGGACAATCATATGATTTTTCCTTCGAAAATAGCCAAGTAACAAAAATATATATATATACACATTCAAAACAAGAATAACCCCACCCAACTCTCTACGTAATATTTGAAGCAATCAAAGGACAAGATTCTTAATCAGTGCCATCTAAGATTTCTAATAATACCTCTTCCTTTATTACAAAGTAATCCTACATCACACGAGTTGCTCACTTGCCTGTATCCCAAGTCATTTGAACAAATCATAAAGAATCTTAAGGTTCATAGCTATATGTTGAAGCTGACACCAGTGTGTCCAAGAGTAGCCCACCAAGTTTAGGTTAAAATAAAATAAAAAAGCTATTCCAGGCAGCATTATTGTTTTTATTTATTTGTTTTGAACAGATCCGTAGCATTGTTTGATACGACTGCTCAGGATTGTTCATGGGTAACAACTGTTACAAAAAAAAAAAAAGACGAGTTGTCCCATTAGGGCCTCACACGTGGTGAATCAACCAAATGAGCCACCCAAGAACAGCAACCCATGAGCAAGCCTGTGGGTTACCAATTAATACTGCGGATCACCATTCATGCAACCCACGGTATTTGCTCTTCTACAAAGACAGTAAGACACCTCGAGAAGCTATCTCTTGCATCATCACACCACCTAAACCTTATTTAATAACTACAAGGCCTAGCTGCCATAAATTCCTGACTCCTTCAACTTCAATGATAGTATTTAATATCCTGGGCCACAACCCTAAAATATCAAATGAAAGATTGAAGAATCCCGCTAATCCCACCCCCCACGGCCTAGGGCCTTATCCCTATCTAAGTGTAGATTCCCCTACATTGGGACAAACACGTTCAAAGTTCAAGATGTAAACAATACACGTATAAGGGAAACAAAATAAAGGACATTGAAGACATGCATGGTACATTTAAGACAAATGAAAGACTATCAGAGTCGTATATTTATGAAAATTTTGGAAGCAGCACACACGACTCATGTCATGGCTGTTAAAAAATAGGAGGAACAGTAAGCAAGTTAAATAAAGGAATAGAAGACGTACGGGCAAGGGAGGCCTGAAGGAAATGAGGTCACTTTGGAGAACACCGATACTAGCTGACAAAATCACATAATTGGCTTCGTAGACACAGCCATCCTCCGTTTTCACAACAACGCCGTTTCTCGAGTGCTGCAACTCCCTGACAACCTGCCACAAAGTCATCACAAAAAATAAACAGAGTGGGAAAAGGAAGGTAAAAACCAATAGTATTAGCAGAGTCCGAGGCAATTAATTAACATTAACAGTTACTACTCCAATGAGATAGATTCTATGAAGTCAAACCAAGAAAACATGTGCGCACTGAGAGATGGAAATGGAACGAACAGCATTGAAGTATTTTTTATTGGAAATATATATATATATTAACATATTAAAAAAAATTTAAAAAAATATATAAAAAATTAGTTTAAAACAAATTCAACCTAAATCAGTCACCCTAAGGTTTCATTAGGTTCTGATCAGTTCTGACTCTCTGGAGCAACTGAGGATATCTTTTTTTTTAGGGAACTGAGTACAGAAAAAAATAAATGAAGAAATGGACAGGACTAGCTAATTTGATGTTCTTATTTTGAGTTGATATGACATCTCAACCTACTGACCGTATAGTGGTCTAATTCGTGTCAGTGTTGGTGCAAATTGCGGGTTCAGGGACCTACAGCCTCTAGAGCGGTAAAAAACACTTCGCTAATTGAAGGATGTCGACTAACTTTTTTGCCGATCAATGGCTATATGATTGAAAAATCAAACATGTTCGGGGGTCAACTTTTAATGGCTCTATGTAGGGGTCCTCCACTCAAAAAGTTCACTGAAAATTTTGGTTTGTTTTCATCATGAGGATGTAGCAAGCATAAGGGTCAAAGACCAAAGTTTTAAGGTCTGGAAATAAATAATAACAATGGATGATGTTATTCAACTACTTCCACAAGAGAATAATCAATGTTAAGATGGTTAATATTTCAATTACAAGTCCGGCAAAAATATTCCATTCATACCTCCATTCCCAGTTTTAATCTAATGCTCCGAAAGCATGTTTCAGACAGCTTTTCTGACAATAATGGAACAGCGTAAATGGTTTCTTGTCTAAATTGTTTACCATATCGCATTCATCATGCTAAGCTTAAATTTTCCTTCTTTCTCGAGTTGATGATGACAACAAGTAGATTTTATCATCTTTAAAGCGCATCAACCTCGAAAGATCTCCTTGATATGATGTAGATAGATATACTTAAAAGCTTTACCACGGTTGAAATGTTGGAAAAAATAACAGTACCCCAAAAAAAAAAAAAAAAAACAGAGAGAGATCAGTTTGACTCTTGAAAAAAGAAATGAAAAATGGTTGAGAATATGTTTTTGGCAAAATGGTACTAGCAAGAATAGAATATTAAGAAAAGGCATAAGGCTTTTCTTAAAACGTCATTATCTGCAAACTCCAAAAGTGGGTCAATCAATCTCAACAGCAACAAGATTTATAGCTTTGCATCTGCATGAACACAAAACAGAACACAGTTTCCAATTTTCTTTCATACACTTTTCTCTGTTCCTTCTTCCTTTTTCTTTTGTCGACCGCTCTGTTAACTTTTAGCATTTTCCCTTTGTTTTAGCAAATGCATAAAAGCGATAAAACAAATGTAGAACAGAACAAATCATAAAGCAACAAGAAATAAGTTGTAGGAAAAGAAATCAAAAGGTGGTGTCTTTCCATTTCTTTTTTGTTTGTTTTAACTGTTGAATTACCTTGTTGAGTTTGAGACGGTTGTCCAAGATTTTGCCCTCGGAGGTGAAAAGAAAATTCTCAGCCATTTTGTATAGCAAATGCTCATATCCTCTGTCATCTGCTACCAGAAACTCTCTTTCTCCAAAATCTACATATGTTGATATTGGCTCTACCTCTGTTTACACAAACAACCCATTAACTTCTCTGTTTAGCAGTCTTCAATCGATTATTACAATACAACGAAATAAACCCATTTGAGTTTATTAATTTATTCTCCGCATTTTATGAGATAAACCAACAAATAAAAAAAGGCATAAACAGGGTACCAAAATAGTATTTTCTTTTCCTGGGAAACGAACAGAAAATAGTGTGAAATCAGTTGGAAAACCAACCTGCCATCTCAAAGTCATGAAGGATGAAATCAATGGCAAGCTCGATGGGCGTCTTTGGTGAACTGAACAAGCAAAAGACATTAAGATTAAAACTAATTAAGACCATTAAGAATTATATATTAATCGATTGATTTGAAGACTTGAAATTTACCAAGGTTGTTCACTAACTTCACCGTCAAGGTTTGCTTCTAGACTCCTCAGCTTCTCAATTGCTGAGTCCACCGCCTTCTTGTAAGAGTCTGCCGCCACTCCACTGGGAAATATTTTCCCACTGCACCAACAACACAGCAAAAGAAATCCACTTTCTTTAGCATCCAAAGAGAATTTCTCTTTGAAATTTTCCGTTGCTCAGTGTCCAGATGTTGTGTCATTTTTCATTTGAAGGAAGATAGAAAGCTCAAAATTCGAGGCGGGCACGTATAAAGATACCTGCGATCATAGATATTATAGCGAGCATTGCTATAATCAGAGAAACAAGTGCGGAGGCCAGATTGAGAAGCAAGTTCCCAAACAGGGTTGGATTCTTTACCACCAACTCCGGCGATCCAACCGGCTCCAAGCTCAGCCGAAACGCCACCGAAATTCTCCTTTCGGATCCTACCACCGATACGGTCTGAAGCTTCTAAAATTATCATGTCCTCTATTCCATTCTCCGCCAATACCTTTCCCGCAGATATACCTTGACACAAGAAAGAGAACAAAAATTGCTTAATTTTTAGTTTCAGATTATAAGTGTTTATGTATATTTGTATCGGTTGTCAATTACCGGAGACACCAGCGCCGATGATGATGACGGAGGAGCGAGAAGGGGAATCCATTAGAAGGAGAGGGAGAGATAGAGAAGTGTGTGTGCTTGTGTGTGTGTGGGTGTGTGTGTTTGTGTTTGTGTTTGTGTTTTGTTGGCGAGACATGAAGAATTAGCGGGAGTCAGTTTATATAGGCGTTTTTTCTGTTAGTTTTATTTTTATTTTTATTTTTGGATTTTGTTTTTACGGTGGTGGACGTGCCTCTCTTTCTCTAACTTCGGGTTTTGACGAGGGTTGACTGACGCGGCAATGGAAATTATGGAATGGAGGTGGATGCATCATCATTTCGATAGGGGTAGGTTAGGTAGTTTATTTTTATAGAGATAAAACCCGGACCACCCCTGCTATCCACTCGGGTCATAAATTGATTCGGATTAAAAAATCTAATTAACTTGATAAAAATCAAAATTGATTAGCTGATTTAGTTAATATAGACTTAACCCAACATTTTAATTATTAATTAAAAATAAATTGGTTAGAACAATTTGAATCAACCATTCAAATTCATAATACAATCCTTGTTCGGGTGAAACTCAAATTAATTTTTACGTGTATTGAAATAAATTTTAATTATTTAGTGGGAATGACTTTACCTGAAATTTATAATATCTAATTTATTTTTATATATTTAATTGTATTCAATGTATTTAGTATGTTTTTTATTAGATTTTCATGGTAAGAATTAACGAAAATATAACACATAATTCATGCATGATAAAAATCAGATTTTATATATCTAATACACCTCTCATTAAAAAAATATTTTTAAAAAATAAATGCCATAGATAATTTTTTATTTTTCAAAACTTATAGTATGTTGAATGATTTACTCATGCAACTTGTCAAAACTAAGCACCAAATCCTAGTATATCAAACCTTAATTAGATTTCTAAATGGTCTTCTCTTGCTCTCTATTCTTAAATGAATGGTATATTGGATATATAGAGTTTAAATTTGATCATGTACGAGTCACGTGGTATATTTTTATTAATTCTTGCATGAAAATCTCGAAATAATAGATTGAAGACACAATATTTTTTTTAATGATATATTAAATGTAGTTAAATATATGGAAG
>Ga0325402_1000605_pt1 | contig 25993 bp, 11 predicted proteins | sample PopdelMetagenome_22_FD_207212 | JGI IMG/M metagenome (GOLD analysis project Ga0325402, IMG submission 207212) | Populus deltoides microbial communities from Bellville, Georgia, United States - Xylem-PdKOR-R3 | ecosystem: Host-associated > Plants > Phyllosphere > Stem > Wood/Secondary xylem...
CTGGTTATAGTGAAAATGTCTGATAGATTTGAAGCTCGTATCAGTTGGCAAGTAATGGGTCTTTTTCTAAATTAAATTCATTTTTGAACCTCTTGCACTCTGTGGTAACCCTCAATCAACATAACTGAAGCACATGCTACTTTTAGTAAATATAAGAAAGTAGATTCACTTTTACTCATGCAAAAGCCAGCTAGTCAATGACTCAGCATAGTTTTCAAGTTTGTCCTACTCAGGGAAATCATGATCATGGGAAGTGAAATTTGTTTGTGGCACTAATCTTAGTTTCTTTTGCTATGTATGCCATTCTTCTTCTTTAATTTGTTTGTTTCGTTCAGTTGTGTAATACATCAGCTTTAGGGGCCAAGGTAGGAAAACTTTCAGTGTACTTTCACTGTTTCTTTCTTTCTCAAGCCATTCTGTTTAAATGTCAAGGGTGTGTGTGTGTGTGTGTGTGTGTGTGTGTGAGGGTGTACTTTTCCTCAAATGAAAATCCAATTAGTGATGCACCAGATATTTTAGCAATAGTAGGGGCACTGTTGCCTAGGTGGCCAATTTTATTGTTTGTTTTTCTCTCTTTATTCCTGCCATTTCTATTCCATGTAAATGGTTGCTTGTTATTCTAGTCAAGTATTATCCTCATTAAAAAATCAAAATTGTTGCTCCTCTATCAAGTTTAGAGTCTTAGTTGTTTATCATGTCCACTGAAAAATGTACAATTAGTTCTTTATAAGCGTGCTTCATCAGTATATACTCTTCAAATATGGTATGGTCTTCTAGATTCTATTCTCGATAACAACGATACAATGAGCTTTATTGAATTCCTTGCATTATAGTTTTCTTCCATTGCTAGTAATATTTATTGCAGTATTTTGTTGTTGGTATCTTTGTAATGTTTTTGCAGTTTTATCGTGTTGCATAAAGTTTCTGACTCCCATTGGTTGTGATGGTTTTGTTTACCCCAAATTCAGCACCTCCTAAAGTAAAGAATATAAAGATTATTGGTCATTTACGGGAAAACAGTAAGGTCACTGTAACTGCTACTGTTACTGGTGGAACTGAAGGTTCTAGCAGAGTTCAGTGGTTTAAAACAAGTTCTTCAACATTGGATGGTGAGAATAGTCTTGATGCATTGATCACAGCAAAGATTGCAAAGGTGGGTAAACCTGTATGTCTGTTTATGTACACAGAAATAATGGGCCAGTGTCTCCTCTTCTTTTATTTTTGTTGGATGTTCATAGTTGAACTTTTGCCTTAATTTAGGCATTACGAATACCTTTAGGAGCAGTTGGTTATTACATTGTTGCGAAATATACTCCTATGACTCCAGATGGTGAATCTGGTGAACCAGCATATGCTATATCTGAAAAAGCAGTTGAGAGTAAGTAAATCCTTTTCCTCTGCCTTGCTAAAGATTCTTGAATATGTTTTTGACACAAGGTAAAGTTCTGGTTTGAAATTCACATAATCTACATGTTATTTTTCCACATGTTTCAGCTCTTCCCCCAAGCCTAAATTTCTTATCAATTTCGGGCGACTACACTGAAGGTGGAATATTGACAGCATCATACGGTTATGTAGGTGGTCATGAAGGGAAAAGTGAATATAATTGGTTTCTTCATGAGGTAAATGCTTAAATCTAATCCACGTGCACTACAACTTCAAATTTTTTGTCACATTAATTTCTTTTTCTCTTGTTTAGACCTGTCTTCTTAATGATAATCAGATGAAATTAAAGTTTTGTTAACATGGTTACTTCAAGAGATTCATATTTCTAACTTTCATTGCTAGCATATAAGAGATGTTGCTTTGACAATCATTCTACTGAAATCATTTTTGTATTTGATGCTCTTGTGGATAACCCATACCCATGCAAAGAAGATTTTCCTTCATGAAAACCTTCTCTTATTTCCATGAATAAATTCTTACACTCAAGGTGTGTTTGGTTTTGGGTTAAAGTTGGTCAACCTCGAAATGGGGGTTAAATGTTAACCTATAGGGGATGGGGTAGCAAAATTTTTGAGAGGGGAAATAATTTTGAAGTTTGACATTTTTTTTTCCAAATTCAAATCCCATTCCCTTTTTTATGCACACCCAACAAATGGATCCTACCATTATTTATTATTGTTTTATTATATTTATTTTAATATCGATTTAAAAATTATTGGGTCCCACCATTACAAGTAGTTTTTACACACCTACCAAACATCTTTAATACTTTACCTTTTAACCAATTTCTTGGATTCTTAACACTTATCCCTTGGTACTTAACCCCTTAACATTTAACCTCCATTTTTTAACCCCAAACGAAACCCAGCCTAAAACCAAAATGAAAAATCATTTGCTATTTGAAAAATAGAAGATTTTTATTGAAAAATCTCGAAGGTTTTTTTCCTCCCTTTTTATGTGGGGTAACGGCTCATGCTGCAAGGTGTAGCCTTTTTTATTTAACTATCTGCTATTTGTGATTCAATTTTTCAAGTCATTTTTTGCATCTCTAGAGAAATAGATAGGATATCTAGAAGTTAACCATTTGAGTCTTAGCAAAATATGTTCAAATTATTAGTATTCATTTTTGTTTTGCTCTTATGTCATTTGGAATATGTATCTTGGAACTTTAGCTTGTTTAACGTACCAAATGGTTTTCTTGTTTCTTCTATCAACTTTTTTTCTAGTCTTGACATCCATTTTATTGCTTTTTTTTTTTGTATCAAGTATATTTGATTGTTCCTTTGTTTAGAAACAACAATCAAGCATCAAACCCAAGCTAGTTGGGGTAGGCTATTTTAGTGTTGTCAAGAGGCGCTCGCTTAGGCGAGGCAAGACCACAACACCTTTATTAGTTTCAGGCGATGGATTTCAATGAAGCGTTGCCTAAGCGAGCGCTTGATTGAAATACTTTTTTTTTTCCTGTTGGATTTGTTTTTAACTAATTTATGTTTTGACCTATTTGTCCATTTTTAAATTTACCACAAGAAACAACTTAGGGGTATTTTTGTAAAAAAACAAAGATTAGGGTAAAAAAAGAATAAAAAAATCATTAAAGTGAGAGGGAGACATACAGTCAAAGAAGGGAACTTGAAGAGAAACAGAAGCCAACTTTGCATTGAATAGAGTCAGAGAACAACACAAGTACAAATGAGGATGTTTTTGAAGATTAATGAATAATGCTGATGATTTTAAGTTTGCCTTTTAATCTATTTGGCTACTTACTGCAGACCACTTTAAATTATCCTTTTTTGTTTTAAGGGTGAAAAATATAACTTTATATGACTATGTCATGGTATTGTATATTTTCTTTTGATTTTCTAATGATCTAATCTTAATTGGGAAGATATATATTTTAGATTTATTTTATATAATATAATATATTATACTATAATATTGTACACATTTTTTAATCTATAACATATTGCCTTGGTTCATTTGGGCGAGCACCTCAAGCATTTTACAGGCTTGGTGCCTTTTATCACCTTGTCTTTAACAACACTGGGCTATTTGTATTCCTTTGCACCATTCCATTCGATTATCCCACTGTTTTGAAACTGGGTAGTAAAGAGTTGAGTGTTTTAGTTTAAAGAAATAAAATTATCGAGTGTCTAATGCCTGTTTTTTTATCCAAGAATTGCACTTCAACTTTTCAGTGTTGTTTGGAATTTTCAGTTTGAAAGAGACAATGGAACCTTGATACTTGAGGGTTCTGGAGTTCTTCAGTATTGTGTTACTAGGGATGCAATTGGTAAATTCATATCTTTTCAGTGCATCCCAGTCCGCGATGATGGAATAGCAGGTGAGCCAAGAACTTGCATGGGGGTGGAATGCATTCGACCAGGTGATTTTCTTGTCTCAAGTTTATATAATTTTGCTTGCTTGTGTAAGTGTGTGAACCAAGAATAGATGAAGCTGCAAAATGTTGCAATTAATGTAAATCACAATATAAAACTAAAGTTTATAAGCAAAGCCAATGATTTGTTTTTTTTTTTTTCCTTCTTAATTAGCTCTTTCCCTTAAATGTTTACTGGCATTGAAGTAGATATTAGGCACAATTCCACCACTACTTTTTGTTGATATTAAATTTCAAATAAATGGAGGGATTAGGTTTTGAATTCTTGACATCTAAGTCAAATGGACTTGTACTATATATATATATAAAATTAACATGAAAGTTTAAGCTGTTAAGTGAAGGTTGAAGATAAATTTTGAATCTTAAGAAAGTTGTATTGAAAGCATATTAGTTTCTTGTGGTTTAGGTATTTCTATGGACTAGCTATCTGTAGTGAATGCTTACCATTCTATGGACTAGCTATCTGTTGTGAATGCTTACCAAGACTTGTGTGTTTAAACTGGTTTGTGCTGTCTGCATGTAGCTAGTTATGTTGTTTATGTTTCAAACTTATTTCTTTATGAGAAATTGTCTTTGATGATTAGGAAGTCCAAGATTGCTTTCTCTGCAAATAGTTGGAAATGCTATTGAAGGAACTTCACTACGCGTTGACAAAAAATACTGGGGAGGTGAAGAGGGGAATTCAGTTTTCTGCTGGTTTCGGGTACTTTTTTCTTTATGCATGTATGGACTCAGTAATCTTCTCATATTTTGAAGGCAAACTGCCATAGTTGCTTGTGACATAGTGTAGCAGAAAGGAGGAACATCACTTACTGGTAGAATTGGCATTTTTCTGCTCTGATTGTTGACTGCTTTATGCTTTATTCACCAAGCTATTCTTTTACAGAGTAGTTCAGATGGTGCTCAAATTGAAATTCAAGGAGCCAATACTTCGTCATACATGCTTTCAGTTGATGACATTGGCTCCTTTGTCTCGGTTTCATGTGAGCCTGTGAGAAGTGATTGGGCTTGTGGTCCTACCATTTTTTCTGAACAGATTGGACCTATTATACCAGGTATGTGAAGTCCTTTCCATAGTTGCTACCCTTTTTCTTTGCCGTGTTTCTTTATAAGCTTCTGAATTATGCAGTTTTTGAGATTTAATCTCCTCTATTCCATCATGTAATAGTTGACTCAGTAAGGTCTGGTTTTGTGATTCTATCTTTAAAATCTTGCACAGGTCCTCCAACTTGTCAGTCATTGGAGTTTCTGGGATCGATGATGGAAGGACAACGTTTGAGCTTTGTTGCATCATATAGTGGAGGGTGAGAATTCTAGTGAACAAGATGTCCTTTTCTTTTATTGGCATTAGCAACCAATTGTTTTAGTGAGTGTTGGAATGTCTATGCCGGTTGTAGTTGTTTCTCATGAAATTAAAGCCTTTCTATGATTCAGAGAGAGAGGGAATTGCTTCCATGAATGGTTTAGAGTGAAAAGTGGTGGTATCAGGGAGAAATTAAGTGTGGATGGTAAGTTTCTGTGAAGTAACATGAAATATGATGTTTTACCAATTCGATTTGTCTTCTTGGAATTACTAGATTAGAAAATATCTTCTCAAAATGTTGCAGAGCATCTTGATTTGACTTTAGAGGATGCTGGACAATGCATCGAACTTGTTTACACTCCAATTCGCAAAGATGGTATGAAAGGAAGCCCACGGACCATATTATCTGATGTGATTGTACCTGGTGAGTCATACTTTCATAATTCGGAAAATATAAGACACAACAATAATTTTTTTGTGGACCTCAACATCTCTGAAAATTATTGCCTAAAATAAAATAAAAATTTCTGTAGCTTTTGTTTGTCTAAAAAAGATCTTTGATTCTGATTGGACTGCCCACATTGTTGTTATGAACTTATGATTGCTTAATAATTAGATTACTTTAGGGGATATGACATGACTCTCTAGCAGGAATTTTTCCTCATGTCAAATTTTACTCGGGGATCGAAATTAGTACCAGAAAGCTGCACTTGAGGGAAAGCTTTGGGAGGACACATGGATTGAGTTTGAGTTGTTTTGGATTGTTATGTATCATTGTTGTCATGCTTGCATGATAATTAGGCTAAGAAGGTCACAGTTTCAAAAAGCATGTGCCTTTACATTAACTTCTGTGAATCTAAATTAGCACTCAAAAGGTGCTCTTGATGGAAAGCTTTGGAAGGACATAAATGGATTTGAGTTTGATTTGGTTGGGGTTGTTATGATACATGTATCATCAGCTTTGTGCATGTTACTTAATTCATTTTTTTTTGGGAAAAGTTTAAGTTGTATAAATCCAAAAATAATTACAAGATACAAGGGGTATACCCCAAGTAGTACAAGTCCGAAGACCGGATAAAGAGACCATAAGGTCAAAACAAAGAACAAAGCTAAAACAACAAGAAAACAAAGCAAAAGCTAAAATAGAGACATCTGGTCGACTGGTTTCTGGGAAATCCAGAACCGGTTGACCAGTTAAACAAAGAAAAGCCTAGGAACCGGTTTCTGTCCGACCGATAGATGATTGATTGAAAAAGATTAAAAACCCAAGATGATGCAAGACATATTTGAAATTTCTGTTCTAGGAAGGATTTATGGTGAGCTAGGGTTTGTTGTTTGTAGAATTAGAGTAGCTTAGAGCTTGTTTAGAAAGAAATAAGGAGAAATTAGGCTGTGAACAGTGATCCGTTGTAACAGCATTGCTTTAATGCAAGAAAGAAATAGAATTACGAGAAAATAGAACAGAGAGTGAAAACGTAGTATCCCTCATTTATAGAGATTAAAACTCCTTAAATGATCAGGATTTCTAATCCTTACTTGACTAGGACTGAAACTAAATAGGAATACTCTATTAAAGACTAAGCTTACAAAATAACCCATGACATAAGACTCCAAATCCCAAACATAGAAATCTACCAAGGACACTATTGTTTTTTTTTTTTTTACTAAAAGACCTGCTGGTTGAAGAAGAATCGCATAATGTAGCTTTGGGTTTCCAAAGTGGAGAGTGTTTCTTTAAGAATAACATAGCTACTTCATCACAATGGTTGGTGAGCTTAATGTTTTAAATTCCTAAACTTCTGGAAAATCAGCCAAAATCTATATCAAAATAGATTTTCTTGTAATTGAATGCTATATGTGATGCAACTGTAGGATCGTGTTTCTTAAAGATAGACGCACATGTCATTGTTCTGTAAAATGTCTTATGGGAACTCAAAAACATATTTCACATGGTGTTTTGGTACTCAGGTCTTATTGGTTTGTCAGTGGCATATACTACTTGGATGCATGCTTGACATGACAAAGTGCATTTGCTAATGTGTTTATAGTTGCCCCCCCTCCTAGATGCACTGCTTCATTAGATTCCTGATTGAAATTATTGAATCTAATTGACATTTTGGTGGTTTTAGCACTGATTCTAATTTAGCATTTTCTTCTATAAAATTTCTATCACACTCAAATTTGTCTTATTCTATATTTACTCTTTTTAAATAGCTGATCCAGTGGGATTGGAACTTGTGATTCCTAATTGCTACGAGGACAAGGAGGCCATCCCACAAAAAACATACTTTGGTGGACAGGAAGGTGCTGGAGAGTACATTTGGTTTAGAACAAGGGACAAGCTAAATAAATCTGAATTGTTGGATATATCAAATGCTGGTGATGATGATCTTATATGTGGTAAAACCTTGTAAGTAACTTGTATAATATATTGGGTTCAAAGAGTTGAGAAAGTTCATCTTAACCATGAATTTCTGAGACTGATGTGCACTCGTGGCAGGGCATATACTCCATCAATTGAAGATGTTGGAGCTTATTTGGCTCTGTACTGGCTGCCTACTCGTGCAGATGGCAAGTGTGGAAAGCCTTTAGTCACAATTTCCAACTCTCCAGTTAACCCTGGTATTCATTCATAAATTTCAACTTCATATGTTCTTTGACAACAAAGACCTATCTTGTTATGCAAGGCTATAGATAGTCATAGACCTTCCATAAACATCATCACAGGTGCATGCATTTTGGAGTTCTGTTAATCTTGTGATGAACCTATTTGGCCACTTTTTGAACCACAGTATGGTTGATTAAATTGAATTACATGTACTCCATTATACCAATCCATGGTCTGGCCCAAGTTATGCCAAGAAGCTGCATTTGTTTAGTTCTTCTTTTCCTTAAATTAGCTCATTAAAAAGTGGAATTGATATCTTGTGGCAGCTCTTCCAGTAGTTTCTAATGTTCATGTGAAGGAGCTGTCTTCGGGTGTTTATGCTGGAGAAGGAAAATATTTTGGTGGGCATGAGGGATTGAGCCTCTTCAGCTGGTATAGAGAGACAAATGAGGGAACAATCATTCTTATTAATGGGGCTAACTCTAGAACATACAAAGTCACAGATTTGGATTACAATTGCTGCTTATTGTTTGGGTAACTGTTCTTACTCTTTTTTACCATCCCATCTAAGTTCCTCAAGTTTAAACTTAGTTATCTATTGATGTGCCAAACATTTGAATATTACTCTAGAATGATTTTCCAGTATTCCTTTGGTTCATAAGGCTATGTGATGATATACTGCAATAAACATGTCCAAATTTTTCTTGTAGGTACACACCTGTTCGTTCAGATTCAGTAGTAGGTGAGCTTAAGTTGTCTGAGCCAACTAACATCATTCTCCCAGGTGTGTAGTCTCTTTTGGGAAAGAATGGGGAATATGATTTTGCATTTACTTGTTAAATAGTGAGCACTTTTTTTTTACTGTTGATGAGCTATATAAATTGGACTAGATGACCTTATCCCGCCCGCCCCCCCCCCCCCGCGAACTCTTCAGTGGTGTTGTTTTCTTTATTCTTGTAGATCAAAATGCTGCAAATTTCTGTCCAAATGTTATGTTACCTTAAAAACATTAAATAGAAATGAAGGTGGGTAATATTATCGTTCACAAGATTTATATTATCTCAGTTTCCCTGTTTTTTGTGTAGATGAAGAGAAGCCTTGAAAGGTAAATTAGAAATTCATGGGAGGGAGTGTCCTAGATTTATGAGCTCTTTTGATTTCTTTACTATTCCTGAACAACTACCTCTAGTCAGCAGGATCTAGCCTATCATTCACAAGATTTATATTATCTTAGTTTCCCTGTTTTTTGTGTAGATGAAGAGAAGCCTTGAAAGGTAAAATAGAAATTCATGGGAGGGAGTGTCCTAGATTTATGATACTGTGCTCTTTTTGATTTCTTAAACAAAGTTACATGGAATTGAATAAAGAAGTTACTATTCCTGAACAACTACCTCTAGTCAGCAGGCTCTAGCCATTGCCTTGTGCTCTAATTATCTCATTGCACAACTTACAACTTTAGGTGAGTTCCGTTGATGAATATATCTTCTGTGAAACCATACTCTGTATGGATTCAATTCAGTCAACCTGAAGTCCAAACTAGCTGGGAATGTTGGGGGAGGTGTGGAAAAGGATAGAAGCATGAGATTGTACTTTGATCTAAATTAAGCAGTGTAAGATTGTATCCTTTTTTGGGTTGTGTTCATAAGTTGAATCGGGAAATGGGAGATTGCTTTTTATTAGTAATTTGGATTTTGTCCTTAATTTAATGGGAAAATCGTTGATGGCATTTACTAGGATTTTGATTCCTATTTATTCGAGTTTAGGGTTTTCATCAGAGTGCTATGAGTACTCGCATGATGGTCCCTGTAAAATGGATCCACAACGAAATCTTTCCTTTTATTTTTTCAACCTTTTCCCCTTGTTTTCCAAGAATCTGATGTAACTCAGAAACCTTCAAACTTTGCTCTTGTTGCTTGCAAGATCGTCATGTACTCAAGCGGTTGAATTTCCTCATGACAATCAAGATTGTCATTATCATTGTTCAAAAACTTTTGTAGTAACTCTTGCAAAGGTTTTGAAGCTAGACCTGCCTTCCGAGTAGATTTATATTTACATCAAATTATTATTTCAACCTAGTCAATAAGACTAATTCTCGAGAAACTAGAGCTCATGAAATTAGAAAGACAATTGGCTTTACTATGTTAAAAAGCAGGATTAGTAATGTTACCAACAAAAGTTTTTGAACAACCATGAAAAAATTGTCCTAATTTCTTGAGCTTTGGTTTCTCATGAACTAGCTTTTTTGGCTAGTTAGAGTAATAAATTTATCTAGACATAAGTCTATCTAGAAGACAGGTCTAGCTCCTAAACCCTTGCAAGAATGATCCATGCGCGTAGCCATTCCTCTTTCCAAATTCTTATCAAAGCTCTTATTTGCAAGGTAATTTTGTTGAACATGGCATATAGTACTCGTTTGCAGACAGATGTGACCTTATATCTGTCCCCCTTCTTTGATTCTTTGCGTTCCTTGCTGCATTACATTCTTCTCTTCCACCCTGTTGCTTTTATTGATATAGTTGCTGAACATTATATATGCTATGCTCTATTGTATACTGTGTTGTGGCTACATCTCCTTGGGAGCATCATGCAAATTAAACTATATTTCTTATTTGTCCCAGAGCTTCCACAAGTGGAAATGGTTGCTCTCACAGGAAAGGCAATTGAAGGTGATGTCCTTACTGCTGTTGAAGTGATCCCGAAGAGTGAAACCCAAAGAAATGTTTGGAGCAAGTACAGAAAAGAAGTCAAATACCAATGGTGAAATGCAAAATTCTCTTTTAGAGTTTTTTTTCCCTGTTAGATTTCTAATAATAACTAGTATTGTTAGGCATTCTTTCCCTATATCCTTAGCAAAATTTTAAAGTATATTTATGAAGGGTCAATGCAATTGAAGTGTTTTAAACTTTTTCATATTACAACAGCAACATGTATCTAACCCGATTTTCTTTTTACTGGAACCAAAATTTGTATGAAGGCAAACATTTTTAAATCATTTTACTTCTATTGGGAATCTGAATAAATAGATGCTAAAACACTTTGGTATACTTTCTGGCTATTGGTGAAATGACATGCATAACCATTAGATGGCTGGTTTCTGTTTCAGAATTTGGCATGTATGCAATGAAGTCAGAAATATTTCCAGTCTCTTGAATTTCATCACAAGTCCTTAGCTATTGTCATTCTCTCATTTGACACAAAGATGCTGCAGGTTCTGTTCAACAGTGACAGGGGATGGCTCTTTTGAACTCTTGCCTGCACAGCACTCCTGTTCTTACAAGTTGCGGTTTGAAGATATCGGTAGACGTTTCAGATGTGAATGTATTGTGACTGATGTCTTTGGAAGGTTGAGTGAACTAGCATATGCTGAGACTGCTGCTGTGTTGCCAGGTCTTTTGCTTTAAACTGTGTTTTTTTATCTATTCAGGCGAAATTATTTCATATTTTAATCTATCTCCATCAATTTGATTTCAAAATTTTGTATCACTCCATGAGATGTATGTACTTATTCTGATGGGACATGGTTTTTAAGTAACACACTCCATTTTCTTGATTTAATTTTTCCAAATTTAATATTTTTTTGACATTTTGGCCAACTATGGATGTCTATTTCTGAACTGACTATTAATCACATGTTGCAAATGTTTCACTTATGCTTGGATATTTCCTCATTCAGGTTAAAGTCGTCTGTTTAATCTAAATGTTGTGAAAGTAGTGTTATATCGCTCTCTCTCCACTCACAAACACAAACACACACTAACACTAGGGATACCTGTATTTTTTACTAAATGTTACAATATTAGAGGAAGTTTTTTTAAGTCATGATAAAGTAAATCTTGCTATTAATGTAACATTTACCATGGATTATCTAAGATCTATCATAGATTGACACATCTGTTAGTAAAATATTTAATAAAAGGGTGAACCTTTTATGTGTGTATATATGTGTGCGTGTCTATTTCAAACTATCCCATTATTTTGGAGAGCATTCACACCTGAACCTTTAATGTCCCTTTTGATTATCTATTGCATAATTTTACAAATAGTTGTTTTTCTTAGATTTTTCATTGATGAAAGTTTCTGTTCTTTTCTTTTTGTTGACATGTTCGTTGCTAAGATTTTATTGTACCTGCTGCTATTGACAATTTTTCTTGAATGCCTAACACTTGGATTGCATTCTTATATTATTTGGTATTTGTTCTCATGAACTCTTCTTCTTGTTTAAGTAATTGATATATTGATTGATTTTAGGGATTCCTAGAATAAATAAGTTGGAGATTGAGGGTAGGGGTTTTCACACCAACTTATATGCTGTTAGAGGCATTTACAGTGGAGGAAAAGAAGGCAAAAGTAGAATTCAGTGGCTTAGATCAATGATTGGTAGTCCCGATCTAATCTCCATTCCAGGTATGACAGCTGAAAAACCATTAAATTGTTCTATAAAATGCTGGAACCATACACTCGAACAAAAAGCTCCACATGGACATATTTGTTGACAGTAATCTCTTCATTTAGTTTCATTGCTGGTGGTGGGTTCCACTCGAATGTTGTATTTGACTTGGAAAATTATTTGATCTTGTAGGGGAGGTGGGAAGGATGTATGAAGCTAATGTTGATGATGTGGGGTACAGGCTGGTGGCAATTTATACTCCTGTGAGAGACGATGGTGTTGAGGGGCAACCGGTGTCTGCATCAACAGAGTCAATTGCAGTTGGTATGCTTGAATTCACTCTGCTACTTGTACTTCTCCTTTCCCACTGTTTATTTTAAACAATTTAGCAAATTGTTGTTGGTATAAAATCAATGTCACCTAAACAGGTTCAGCAGGGTTTGAATTTTTACAGTTATCTAATCCCTCTGATTCTAGCCTAAACCCTAGAAGGAACTGTGGAACAATACCCAACCAAAAGAGCACTAGTATCTGTGTGAAACAATGTCTAAAATAGAGATTCCTTATATGTATTTAAGTGAAATTTTGAGAAAAGAAGATAGAAAGTCATGGATTTAAAACAGGAAGAACATAGGTTGGTTCGGATGAAATTTATGTTACTATAGTTGATATTTAATATGAAATTAATTTGTTTCTTATCATCAACATCAAGCTCAATAACAATCATGTATTTTATGTTTAGCTTCGGGAATAAGTGATGTTTATTTTAGATAGAACGATAATAAAACCTTCCTTTTAAGAGTTAAATAAAGTTTGCTGCAATTGAGCTTGCCTTGTTTCTGTTGAAATTTCTCCGTTGATTTCTGAATCATAGTATTTATCTTTCAGTAATTGTCACGAAGGTGTAACTTTTTTATTGGGTATTTAGGTGGTAGAGTAGTGAACATCTCATTTTAAATATATAGGAAGCAACTTTCCAGAAATTTTACAAAATCGAGACTAGGATTGGGAACTTGAAAAGCAAAGAGATTAGGGCAAACAAAGTAAAGAAAAAGAGAGGGTTCGAGTTTTTTAGTTTGTATATATCATGCTCATTCAATTTTTTTATTTTTGTTTTTGGAAAATAGGATCTAATGTGCCTTGCTTTTATGAAGAAAAGATTTAGGAAGTGCCTTGTTGAAAAAGAAAAGGAAATTAAAAGATTTCCTGGTTGAACTCTGCTGGACACCCATCTTATAGTATTTGCCGCTTGGTTCAACTTTAGCTGATTGGGCTTTGAGCAAGCCTGGCATTGCAAGTTTCATGGCGGATCAGTCATGTGACATGAAATCATCCACATTTTTTTTTGGTTCAACAGAACCTAAGACAGGTTTTGGACCACACAATGGGGTATCTCCTTCCATCTTTAAATCCCACAAGCCCTTCTATTGCTTGGACTAGAGCACTCCAAGTGGAAATGGCCACTGGGTGTTCTTTTGGGGACAAATTGCAGTGAACTTTAAAATCTTAAATAATGTATTGATTAAGAAATGAGTCGTGTGTGTTGAATTTGATGTATAAACAGACAAGATTTGACTTGCAATTCTTTTGTCCTGCTCCAAGGACAAACCCACAGCAAGCTTTATGAATGGGTTTTCATGTCCATGTCCTACCTTAGTTTCGTTTAGTTTTTCCCCACTCACTTATGTGAAATACCTTCTCTAATTATGATTAATCCTGTATAATCTCTTAAGTTTTTTGATTGTCTGTCATCAATTCCCCCCCCTGATTTTGGCATGATTAACTTTCAGAGCCTGATGTTTTTAAAGAAGTTAAGCAGAAGATTGAACTTGGATCTGTGAAGTTTGAGGTGTGTATATTTTAAGTATTGTGATGAATATAATTTCCTCTATACTAATTGATTTTTGGTGCTCTTGGTATAGTTGCTGATGTTTCTTGTACATCTTCAGTTTTGTATTTGTTGAATTTATTGTAAATTATGCATCTCAGAATGTACCAAACTATACTTTCATGTAAAGAATAGTATTTCAAGATTGGTTTTAATGTAGTTTTTCTTTTTCTTTTTAACTGAAGCTGTTTTTGGCCTCTTTTCTGTTGAGTTATGAAGGTTTGGTGGAGGTGTTTTGAACATACATCTCATGTTCTAGAACTCTTAATTGGAGGGGAGAAGGATAGGAGGATGAATTTTGACTTCTGTTCTTTTGGGTTTTCTCTGTGGAAGTATGAGAGAGATGCTTGCCTGAATTACCATGTTTGCTATTTTTGTTTGGTTCAGATCTTATATATTATTGCTTGTCATGAAAGGACTGCTTGAAGATGACAATTGCAATAGTCTTGACTGTCCAAGCCAGCTCATTTATGTGTATTCTCTTACATTATTCAAGAACTGACTGCAAATCTTTGTATACAGGCATTATGTGACAAAGACCGTTCTCCAAAAAAGGTTTTTCCATGTCATTGCAATTTTGAGGTTAAAGTTGGAATGATAAAAAAAAATATAGCATTTTATTGTTACTGTTAATATTGCAGGTTCTTGGAGAGGGTAGTCTTAGTCTTGAGAGAAGAATACTAGAAGTTAATAGGAAACGAGTGAAAGTTGTGAAGCCTGGTTCTAAGACTTCTTTTCCAACTACTGAAATTCGTGGAAGTTATGATCCTCCCTTTCATGTGAGTTTGTGTCTGAACTTTAATAATTTTGTATACACCTTGCTTACTTTGTTCCGTGGCATACAGTATTATTCCAAACTTGTTTCTTATCATGATTTCAAGAAGGAATTCGTTTTAGGTTTTCATTCAGTCTAATCGCATACCAATTTTGCTTTAAATTATCAATTCAATGTCAACTTTAACAAACATTATACTATAAATGTAGAAGTACTGACAGTTTGGTAAATGAATTTAGAAGTACTCTGATGTGGTAAAAATAGAAAATTGCCCCTGTTTTTTTTGTCTTTTTCAATGCATCTCACATTATGTTGCTCTCTTCCCACATCACAATAATGTGTTTTGCTCACAATTTATTTATTTAGCTTTGTCAATAATCGGAGCTTAAACTTAAAGCACTTTTAGTCCACTAATAGATTGCTTTTCCCAATCTCACTACTACCAGAATAGCTAAGGTTAAAGATTTTTTTTTTCAGGTGGGGCTTTTCCGAAATGACCAGCATCGGCTTAGGATTGTTGTGGATAGTGAGAATGAAGTAGACCTGATGGTCCACTCGAGACATTTGCGGGATGTCATCGCTCTTGTGATTCGAGGCTTTGCTCAGCGATTCAATAGCACATCCCTCAATTCTTTGCTCAAAATAGACAATAACTATGGTGTAAAATGACTTAGCATTTATGCATAGGTTTTTAGTTATGTGGGCGTCCACTCATCTGTCACGCCCACTTCACTTTCATTTTTTTCTCTTATTATCTGTGGTGCCTGCATGTATTTCAGAAGTATTTTGTAGAAAATATAAGGGTGAGGTGTTAAGAGATTTGTTGACGATGAAATCAAGTTGTGAACCTTACATTTTGATGTATGGTTTCGGACTAGGCGTTCAGAATAAAATAGCAAGTTTGATGACCATTCCAGACACTTTCTAAAACTTTTTGTAAATAAAATAGAATGTTCTGTGGTAGTTGACCAGCTACAAATTTCAAAGACAATTGATAAACTAGATAATAGCGCTGGATCCAATGCCTTGAGATAACAGGTATGCTAGACATGGACAATTTTCTCTAACATGTGATTGATCTCTTTGTTGGGTGAGCCGAAAATATTCTCTCCTGTGCACAAGCGCGCAAGAGTTTTACCTTGTTCAATCCTTGCATTGAAATTTGAATTACCTCGTTCTTGCATCGATATTTGAATTTGAAATTGTAATCTAGATTAAACAAGATAAGCATTTTAAACATATAATGTTGGCACTCTTGCTCCTGAGTGATATTTCTTACACTATCGCTTAAACCAACTAATATATTGAACTATTGGTTTATATGGATTAAGTTTGAGAAACTCTTCAAGATCAGTGTGGTTTATAACAACCTAGTCTTGAAGAGTCTATCATATTGTAAAAAAAAAAAAAAAAACTAATATTAATGTAATTTTTGCTCAAACTCCAAATAATCCTAGATTATTTAATGATAGTTTGGGAATCTCAAAAATTTCTATCAATTTCTGTATGTGTTTTAGAAAACTTAATATTATGTCTTTGTGTCTTTGCCCATTCTACAAATATGAGGAGCAACCAGGAGCCCATCCTCATATAGTAAGGTTTCCACTTAACCTATTAAAATATTAAAGCAAGGTATCATATTATAAATAATTTGACACAAAATAATACAATAAAAATATACAAATCAACTCTTATAACCCATACTTGATGCAACTATTGTCTATCCAGCTCATTATAATAAATGACAGGAACTGAGTTAGATTATCTTTAAAGATTATACTGCTACACCACCTGACCTTGCAAATCACAAAGTTATTACGAGTTTTATCTAATTATAATTTATGTGCTAATGAAAAACTATTTAAGAATATATATTACTTCATTCCTAATAGGAGTGTTAGCCTAAAGATTTGACCTATCATTTCTCACCCCTAATTTGAGGACACCTAACGTGTAGATGCTCTTAGGACTATAATTATATATTAAAAAAACACTAACTATTATAAATTGCTTATATGTTTTGTTATAACAATAAATGAAGATAAAGTAAAACACTTTGTTTATATTATTATACTTACAAAAACAACAAACAACCACCTAACTTGATTGGCCCCTATCATGCATTAATGACTTAACCAGCAGTATAGATTGACAAGAATTGTCGACCCCCAACTATATCCATGAATATCATCAAAAACCTCTAATTATAGAAAACACATCATTGACACTACATTGTTAGTCATGCATGGAAAGAAGATGTTGCTAAACATATGCATGATTTATGCTTTAATATACCCACACAATCAAGGTTGTCAAAAACGTTTTTTTGATACGACATGAAATATATAATATAAACTCGGATCGTAAACTTGGATCGTAAAATCATAAAATCACAAGAAAAATATTTTAACTATTTATATATTGACAATTTCAGTCAAGTAGTAAATAATAATATAACACAATTAAAATAAAAATGAAATAAACAAACAAAAGTCTAAACACCTTAAAATACATAATTCAAATAAAAATTCATACATGGTTTAAATAACTTAAAAATAAAAAAATAAAAAAATAAGATTGAACAACTATGTTTTATTGATAGAGTTTCAAAACATTTTCTAGAGGACATGTCTTGAACACACTGCAGGCAACTAGTGAGATGATACAACATTCTAAAGTATATCACCAACTTCAAAAATTTTTTAACAAAGACCAATACAGTGAACCCGTGACAACGAGAACAAAAACATACAAAATGACATCAATTTAATCTCATGCTACCTCACCTTCCATCTTTTTTATGTTAGTAACAAATCTTAGAAATAATGTCCAAATATCCCACCAAGCAAGACATGTATTTCAAGTTCTCTCTGAGTCTTTGTCGTCTCTCTTTGTAGTTAACAAATGATTAGTCTAAAACACAATATTTCTCTCTATATAAGTATTCCTATCTCTTATTTTACTCATTTGATTCATCACCATCTACCTCTGTCTTCCCATGGTTTCGATCCTCCGAGCATGCATTTCTGACCTAAAATACAGTATAAAGCTTTCTCATACCCAAGATCCTCTAATGCTAGTGTTAATCTGCTAAGATTGAAAATTTGAGATTTAGGCAACGGGGAAAGGGGAGACTAGGGAGTGGGGACTATGTAGTGGAGTGTCAGGGGACTCAGATAAAGAGGCAGTAAATTTTTTAACTTTTGCGAGTTAAAACTTGAAATCTGTCAAACTCGGTCAAAATCGGTCAAACTCGTAAAATCGGTCCGATTTTACCGATTTTAACCAATTTTGACCAATTTCGAGTTTTAACCCGATTTGACACGTTATATACATATTGACTCGTAAAATCGTAAGATTTTAAGAGTCAACTCGCTATTTTAACAACCTTGCACACAATCCTCATTCGCATCATTAGGATGTGGGCTAAAAAAAGTTTTTCCAATCCAATTTAGCTTGATGGCATGCCTTTTTAACATACAAGTTGGGGGAGCATGTCCTACTATGCATAAGCATATATCCTCCTTGTTTATTGACCACCCACAAGTCATAGGTCATCCATTAATGGGTAGGCCAAGAAGAATAACAATGTCCTGGAGTCTAGGCGTCATCTCACCTACTCAAAGATGACACATATGGGTCTCACGCCTTTATCTCTTAATCAATACACCAATAAAGTCATAACCAATTCTAATATGTGGCAGATAGGTGATATATAAACCTACCTATATAATGTATAGCACCACACCTGGATGTAGATCTTTGTCTATGGTGCCAACAATAGATGCTATCGTTGGCTTGAAAAGCAAGCAAATAATATAAATATTAGTATAATTGTGATATTGTGAACATAATTGAATATTAAAATGCTTGAACATAATAAAAAGTATACTTACATCTTCCACCTATATACCATTCGATTTATGACCTTCCTATAATCATATAACAATCATATTAATAGGATTTGTAACAAGACTATCGTCCTCGACATCACAATGAACTATATGTGAAATTGGTAAAATTAGAAAAAAAAAATCACTATCTAGTATTATGGTTATTAAAAAACCTAACTTAATACAAATCAGCAAGCATCACCAAAGGATCTATTAGAGGTACCAATTGAGCCTATTACTAGGTTAAGAGTTAAAAAGGTTAAAGAGGCATTCAATGAGTTAATTCAAAATATTTGGCCTTATTTCCTACAAGACTTGCAGATTCAACTTATTTTTCTACTTAAACGTCAATGAGTTTATTTTTTTATAATGCATACTTTTATACTAGCAAACATAATTTTCAATGTGGCCATTGGATTGAGTAAAATTTTACCAAAAGTTTTCAAAGGTCTTGTTTTATGTTGGTTTGACATTATAGGTTAATTGGATATCAAGAAGGCCTTGCTATATGATCCAAAATCTATTATGTAGGATTTGTATTAGTTTTCCAATTGATTTAAGATTCTTTTCTCTATTTTATTTAAAACTTTTTTATTATTTTTCCAGAATTATTTAGGATGTTTCATCTATTATAAATAAGGTTATTTAACAGGTTTATTTTATTTTTTTTTAATAAGAGATGGATTGATTATTTCAAATAAAACTTGTGTATTAGAGTTTGCTTTTACTCTTGGTTCCTTATGAAACTACTCTAACTTATCAAAAAACTGACAAAGTTTTGCAGTATCTTATTTTGTTCTGATTTAGAGTGTTTTGCATGTTTCTAGAGTTTTAGTTGTTTTTTATATTTTTTTTAATTCTTGGTAGTTCTTGGTACTTTTCATGTGTTCAATTATTGAATTAGGTTGAAATTGGGATGATATGAAGAGGCAGAAAATTAGCTAAGCTTAGAGAGCAAATCCTAATTGGTTTGATCTAGTCAAACCAAAACATTATTCAATTTTTGGTAATTGGAGTTACATAGCTTGGTTTTTAGTGTTATTTAGCTTTCAAGAAATCTAAAATATATGCCTAAAACTTTTATGAAGAGCCTAAAACCCATTTTCTCATTTTGAAGCTCAAATATTAGAAGTGATAGAGAAGCCTGGATTTTTCTAGAAATTACTCTATTCTAGATCTTGTTTTAGTTTTCAGCCTATATCTAAAGTTTTAGAAGTTTGAATAAATCAATACTAAATGCTTTGCAAATACGAGAAATATATCTAAAACTTTTATGAAGGATCTGAATCCAAACTATATCATTTTGGTACCCTAAATTGAGCTAGAAGCAGGTTAACCATAAATTCTAAATTTTTAGCACCATAAATCTATTTTAAAAAGAAAAGGAGAATAGTTTTAGGGGGAGGGATTTTTAGATATAGAAAAGGGGAATAGGCTTTATCATAGAGATACATTAAGAAAACCCTAGAAGAAGAAGAAGAATAACATCCTAGTAGCCACACCATAGGGAAGGGAAAGCTGTAACTCTGAGGGAAGAGCAAAGCTTAGGGTTTCTGCAATTTCAGAGTTCTTCTTTCTTTAATTCTTTTAATTGTTGAATTTTTATCAAGGATGTTGAATTTACATTTATGTTTAAGAAATAATTTGTTTGTTTTATAAATTATGATTTGCTAGTTTTTATTTATTCTAAGGCTAGGATGTAGTCATTGAATTCTTGAAATGAATTGAATATGGTTATATTGATTATCCTTTGTTAATTTCAATTTGATTATTTTGGTTTTAATTCTTGCAATTTATTGGCAATGAATTGCTTATTTAAGATATTGAGAGAAGTATCAAAAGTTAAAAGTTTAAGATTAGTTCATAGAATCATCAACCTTGGCAGTGTAGTTTAGAAATAAATACACATCTTTATGACATCATTCAAAAATTCCACAAAGCATTATAAATTTACATTAATTTCTATGATGACAACACTGGACATAAAGTTAATATATGTATAGATGTTATTTCATGAAAAAGGATATCATATTAAAAAAAAAAAGAATTTGATCATTGTAATTAGCTTAACATAAATGCAAGCAACTAGGTTTAAACTCATTGAAATAATTCAATTGATGAAATCCAAGCCCTTGAAATCTTTTACATTTGATTTTTAGTTAGTTATAATGATTTGGGACTATTTAAATAATATAAAAAAATTAATAAATTGATACTTGAATCTCCTTCTTGTGGAAATAATATTTTTTTTTTGCCCTGTTTTATTTGTCAAAACCCATGCACTTGAGGTAAAGTTTAGGGGACATCACTCCATGGGTGGTGATTATAAGTCTTGGAACATCTCTACTCCTAGAGAATACCCCATAATCATTAGAAGAAATGGTTAATGTTGTTATTAGAGATTATTAGTTTTTTGACAACCCTTCAATGCTCTACCACTTTTTTGAACTGCTATTAAGGCTTGATAACATTGTAACACTTTGTTATTGTTGTTCTCAGTGTGTTTGGACTAAAATAGAAATGACAAACTGATAACAATTATACGGGTGAAGATGGCTTCCATTATCACCAAGAAGGTAGTGTTTTTTTTTTGTTACCTTACTTTTCTTCCTCACTGTCTTGTTTTTCTTTCTCTATATCCCTTTTATCCTTTAAACTCTTTTTTTTTCTTTTTTCTTTCTAGTTTTTTTTTCTCTTCTAATACTCTTTTTTCTCTTCTTGGGTAGGGGTCTTTAAGAGGCTTTTCATAGGCGAAAATTAAGGCATGAGAATCTTTATGTTGGCGAGATCAACACCATTGATGCCTAGGAACTTATTACCATTATTAATCATGGTGTACACTTATTCTTTTATGAATTGGAGACTGGAAAAGTTGGGCACCTAACTGTTTTCGCTGATATTGGCTGGTTTGGTAGGAGTTTTGGTGTGGGTTTACAGAGAGTTTCAGAGGTACAAATAGACAAAGAAGGAGTTGGGGCTGCAGATGGTACATGAAATTAGAGATTGAGAATATCTTTTACCTGGTTTGATAAGAGAGAAAGGGCATCAAATGGTTTGAAAAAGGGTATCCACATGTTACGTAACTTAGCTAGATGAGGGGAGAAGACAATGAACAATGTCTTCAAAACAGAATGAACAATATCCTCATTTTTCCTTTTATGAGTATTTTATTATTTATTTTGTGCTTCTATCTTCACAATGATGTTTTAGATGAGACTTGTCATTTAATTTAAAGTGCACAATGTTATTTTTCTCAACCTTATTTAATGTGAACCCCATTGATATAAAGAAAAAAAACCCATAGTCAAATTAACCATTTCCAAAAAAGCTAGCTTCAAGTTTATGATTGAGCTTGATACAATAATAACCTATATCAAGGTACCAAAATTATAGAAACTAAATCCCCACCCAACACTCATGAAGAGACACAAACAATAAGTATAGAAGATTTCATGAACCTTGGTTAATTATTTGATAAGTCAGAGTAGTTCCATTAGGAACCAAGAGCAAGGGGCAAACTCTCACCCGCAAGTTTTATTTCTGAATAATCAATCAATCTCTTATTATTTTTTAAAAAAACCTAATACTAGATAAACAACCCTATTTATACTAGGTAAAACATCATAAACAATGTTGAAAAAATAACAAAAGAGTTCTAAATAAAATAGAAAAAAGATTCTTAAATCAACTAGGAAACTAATATAATCTCATACGATAGCTTCTAGATCATATCACAAGGTCTTCTCGATGTCTGATCACTATGAAATTTTAAACATATATAAAACAAGGCTTTTAGAATCATGTGAGAAAATATAAAATTGATCCAAAGGTTGGATAAAAAAATATGTTTGTTAACGTAAAATTATGAATTAGAAAATATAAACCCAAAACTGCTTTTGATATTCTTGAATGATAAGGAAACCTTGTCAACGAGGAAATTCATAAAAGAAAAGGAAACACAAGTAGTTGACATAGAAACCCTTGCTAAAATAATCCCAATTGCTTCCATCTATATTGTCCTTGTAGAAAAGGAGTCCTTACTAAATAAGAAGTTCACAAATCATAAGAAAACAAATAGCTAAATATATACAGCAACTTCTAGCCCGTATTGGAATGCCTTTATGAACTTTGATTAACCTGAATTTTACTCCAACATAAAAAAATATCTTTAGAAACTTCTAGTAAAACTTCAGTCCAATCCAACATTTAAATTGAGAGTTATGCTTGTTAAAGTAAAACTGCATATTAGAAAACATTAAACCAAAAATCAAATCTGATTGTCCAACCCTTGCATTGATCATATCATTTATTTTTTCTTTAAATGGATTCATCATCAAATCACCAATGGAAACAATGGTAAGATCCAGATCAATAATAGCACTCATTTTATTAGCTTTTTGTTTAAGCCTTTATAGCTTTCTGTTTTTTTAATCGATTTTTGTCTCCAATAACATTGTATAAATATAGAAACTCATCTCTCTTGTTTTACATCCTTTCAGTGCACAACTTCTCTCTCTTGATTTGTATCCTTTCAATGATGATTTGAAGCTTCCTAATCATCAATTAGTTTTTTGTTTCTACAAATGTCATTGTAATTTTCTTGAAAATGGAAAGGAAAGAGTTTTCATATAAGAGGCAAAAGAGAAATGAAAAAAAGAGACATAGAGTACTTTTATTTTAATGAATTGCACATTTTAGAACACCGCAATCCACTTTGATTATGTTGTTGAGAACAACACAACCTATAGACTGCAATGTTTCTAATAATGCAACCTGTATATTTTTAAAAAATTAAGCGGTTTAGGCTATTCTAATAGCACAAACCATTGAGTTATGCTATTTTCCTAAAACATTTTAGTGTTGTGCTAGTTTCTCAAAATATTTTTGAGAACTTGCTATTTTGAAAAAATAATAATTCATATCTATGTCCTTTAGTTTGAAACATCTCTCCTTTCCTTTAATTTTTTTTAAGGAAATTAACCTTTAACATCATGTAGTTTGATCCGTGTGTAATTACCCACTATAGTTTGAAAAATTACAATCTATCGCAAGCCAATAAAAAAATTTTAAATTGAACATAAATACCAAACTATTCACATATATAATATATCATGAACTCAAACAAACAACATAAAAAAATCTCTTTGTTTAATGTACAATTTCTCTCTCTTCTCATGACAATATAAACCCAAATTGAAACCAAAATATAGTGTTTTTAATTGATTTTTCTCTTATTATGCTGCTAGAATCTTTCATTTTTCAAAAAAAAAAGTTAGACTTTTTTATTAAAAAAACCTTTAATTAAATATTAGAAAGACCTTAGCTTTTTTATCTCATCTATTTTTAGCTCAACCCCTGCTATTCAAAAAATTACCTCTTCACTCTTATCTCGTTGGAGATGCCTTGATTTTTCTCAGTGGCTCTTTGAAATCCTGCTTCTCCTTAAACCATGTAAGTTATAGGAATAATCTATTTATTTTTGGATTAATGTCATTCAAGTCTTGACATCTTTTTCTCATATTGTACTTATCCGAAGAATAAAAATTTAACACTAACTAAAGAATATTCAAAAAATATGATGTAGTTTAGAATTTATTTATTTTTGGATTAATGTCATTCAAGTCTTGACATCTTTTTCTCATATTGTACTTATCCGAAGAATAAAAATTTAACACTAACTAAAGAATATTCAAAAAATGTGATGTAGTTTAGAATTTGCAAGGGTTATCAAATGTCAATCATTAGAGTGTTATGAAATGTCACAATCTTGCCAACATGTGAAAACCATTAATTTATTTCATTTGATATATGTTTTTCAGGTCCACTATTTTTTTCTGGTACACATTTTATGATGTGGCCTTTTCATGTTTGTCATCAGTCACTTTGGTTGTAAGCAGATGCAGAAACATTTTGAAGAAGCAATATATGCTTTAAAGATTTGTGATTGGCGATACTATAAATTGTGTAGATATTGTTGACTTTGACAGCTTAAAATGTATTGCAATTACACATCCCAAAGAGAAGATGGCTACTGAGAGGGTGCGATTCCCCCGAGGTTGGAACATTAATGATGTGCCCATTATAGGTTAGATACTAACTAGAACTATGCATCAGAAAGCGGAGACAGTTAAGGAGATGGTTCCTATTAGGTAGGCAGGGTGTGCATGTTGATAAAATGTCTATTGCCCATTGATGGTGGAGGGATCAACATACCATCTTTTTTAAGGGGATTTCACAGTCTTCTTATTAAGCTTAATGATATTTTGATTAATTCAGATCCTTCAACAGCTGATCATGGCAGCTTCCTTCCCCAGATGTATAAGTGTGTGATTGGTATTGTGGTGTAGGGTGCTTTTTAAAAGTGATTTTCATTTGAAAATGTATCAAAATGACTTTTTTTTTTCAAATCTTTTATTTATTTTTGACATCAGTATATCAAAATCATCAAAAAATTTTAAAAAATGCATTAATTTGATGATTTTTTAAGCAAAATATGCTTTTAAAATGCATCAAAACATAATTTCAAGCGCAAAAACAAATGGTAGGGTGCATCCAGATGGAGATGCGAGGGTTGATTTCTACTGCTTTCTCGTGCTGAAATGTTATGATTGTTGCCTTACCAGAGTCCATGTCAAGGATGGTGGGTTTTGGAGTGGTCTTGTTAGATGGTTTTTATTATTGACTCATTTGGAGAGCCTCTAGCTGTTAGTGGCGATTCTAGTATCAGAATGAGAAGGAGATAGAGTTTGTTTGTATGGACTATCCAAAGTGTAGGGATCTAGGTTTTGGAATTGATTCTCTAACAAATGAGCATATAAGAGTTAGGAAGTTATTGGAGTCCTTTGATATAGACAGGATGATTGATGAGATCAAGGAGGAAAATGCTATCATTATAGAGGGGAAATCAAACATTGAGAGAGTTGTGGTGCGATCTCAGTGGTATTGAAAAGTTGATGTCTCAAAGACTTTTTTCTTGATGAAACATTTGGTAAAGCCACATGTTGGATTGTCTACAGTGCATGACTATTTTATGCTTTATGAGATCACATAATTTTATACTTTGCGAGATCACATAATGCTCTATATATTTTGAATTGCAAATAAGATGTTCGATGAGCTGTGAATGTTTTAGCTCTATACAAGATTATAGTATTATTTTAAAGACAAAATAGTAATTATTAGCTTGATGACAAAGTTATAATATTAATATTGGGAAGATTCTTCGGTCATAAAATAAAAAATAATAGTAATCTTGTAAATAATCAGATATTTTGTTATTTTTTTATTAAGATTAAGTG
>Ga0325402_1000609_pt1 | contig 25958 bp, 11 predicted proteins | sample PopdelMetagenome_22_FD_207212 | JGI IMG/M metagenome (GOLD analysis project Ga0325402, IMG submission 207212) | Populus deltoides microbial communities from Bellville, Georgia, United States - Xylem-PdKOR-R3 | ecosystem: Host-associated > Plants > Phyllosphere > Stem > Wood/Secondary xylem...
TTAATATTTTTTCTGCAATGAAAAAAAAAAAAAAACAGTATGCCGGACCACCTATCAGATCTTTCTTTTGAATGAATTTACCTTTGGGGCGACAAACTGCAAACCGTACGATAGATGGAAGGAGGTGTTCCACTCTAAATATTTTAGGTGGTGGTATGGTTAGAGCCCAATCACACCCAAGCCTGTCAAGTCTGTAATGGAAACCAAAAATCTTAAACTCAGGTTGAGAAGCCCAAATGAAAACCAAGGCTGAATTGGCCAACTTCATCCATTCTATACAATTGACAAGATGGTATTATGCTACCAGAGAAGATAGGTCGTAAAACATTTTATTTTGTTTGATTTATATAATACATTAGCGACGGAGATTTTTTTTTTCTCTTTTTATAATTCGATGAGTTTGCAAATTGGAAAATTGTCGGAAGTTTTTGGGATTTTTGCTATGTTCTTTTAATCAAGTTAATGATATGGTATTTTATATAATAAGTATTTTATATGCGAGTTTTAGCATATACAATTGACAAAAATGGTTAGTCTTTATATTTGTAAATTCGTATACTAATTATGTAGCAAAATCAATAAAACTTAATGAACATCGAATATGCACAATTGGTATTTGCTCTTTTTTTCTTTATTTTATTTCATATATTTATGTAAATGATAATACCTTTTTTGCTGTATCAGTTAAATCAACAATAATTATCTAATAATATTTTTTCTGTAATATTTTTCCGTGTTCATATTATGTAGGGGACAATCTCTATTCTTTTTAATTTTCCTTTAGATTAAATTAATAAAAAAATTCTGCATAATTTATATAAAAAAATAGGTTAAATATTAGTTAAATTAATGCATGATATCGGTGATTGTTGCCTCGTTTATATTTAACCATTCTGTGAAACCTAGAAAAATGTCCACACGAAGCATGCAAGAGCCGAAGATGGGAAAGGAGATACCTGTTTTCTTTTTGATAAGCCAATAGACCATATTATTAGAAACATCAGCTTGAAAACAAAAGGGAGAAAGAGGAGAAACAAAAGCAAACTGCAGAGGTGGAGAAGTCGCAGAACGAACATCATTTAGGTACTATTTGGTAACGCGGCTGCGGCTGCGTTCCTAAAAAATTTGAATTTTTTTTTTTGCTAAAATTTAATATGATTTGTACGTTTTGGATCGTTTTGATGTGCTGATTTCAAAAATGATTTTTAAAAAATAAAAAAAATCATTGGCATACATTTTGGCACGAAAAATTATTTGAAAAGCACCCGCAACCACACTGCCAAACACGTTCTTAAAAGAGAAAAAATGTTCCTAGGAACCTAGTAAACCTATAATGATGTTCTAAAATTCAATATGATCAGGAATAAGGTTATTTAGTATTTGGATAGTGATTAATCAGATATTCATATCAATATTTCCTTCTCCATAGCTCATGAAGTTTAAAATTGATGGTAGAAATTTTGATACTTACAAAATAGTCTTTATCAGTGGGACTAAAAAGCCTTTAGATGATAGAGTCAAAAAGTTTAAGTGGGGATGATAATAAATAAAAGAAAGAGCTTTAAATTATAAGAACAAGAATGTTTGTTCTTAATTTTGTATGATTGATGCTCTAAGGACTAACATATATAAGTTTGGAGAGTATGAAAAGTGAACCTTTTACTTGAGAGGTTGAGAGGATATTTATAGCCCCAAACCTTGTCATCTTCAAGGAGTAGAAAGACAAGAAAGTCATTAGCTCTTGATGCCATTAATAAGGAATAAATATTCCTTACACATCATTAATAAGGGATAAATATCTCTTACATATCATTAATAAGATGTAAACATGGTAGGCCATTGGGAGATCTTTTATACACCTACAAGTGTAGGGAGATAATTATTTCTAACATGAAAGTATCATGTCAATAATCTTAAGAAAAAACTTTATGGTCCTAATATGGATTTTTAAGATCGACTAGGTTAGGCGTGTAGCCAAACCTAGAAGAAATGAATCTTCATACTTATCAGAACCATAACGCCTTGGATTAAGCTCATGGCTGAACCCAAGTGTATTGGGTCTCATATCTTGCCAGACCTATGGTGACGGTTTGGCTCGTGGCTGAGCCCAAATATGTTGGGTCTGGCATCTTGTAAGACCCATGATGATTTGGGCTCGGCTCATGGCTGAACCCAAATATGTTAAGTCTGGAAAGATATTAGACACACGGTAACAAGGGCTCAGCCACTAGTTACACCCAAGTTTATTGGGGCATCTTGCCAGACTCACGATGTCTTGGGTTTAACTTAATGTTGAACTCAAGTGTATTGAGTGTGGCATCTTACTAGACTTACAGTGACTTAAGCTCAGCTCATGACCAAGCCCAAGTATTTAGGGTCTCGCATCCTGCCAGACCCATATTTGATTAGGTTAACACCCTATTATGGGTTTGAGCTCTTTTAAAACACAAAAATATTGGGTAACAAAATACTAACTCATCAGTTATCCCCCAAATATTTATGCATTTGATACAAAAGAATTGAAAAGTCTCTTGGAAGACAATTGGTTAGGTTTGTCTTGTCTCCCATAAAGAAGAGGAGCCTTTCCATATGGATTTTAAATGTTGTCATGGGGAGGCAAAATAAATCTTATTGAGAAGACTATTTAGCGGCGTGTAATCAATGCAATAGGTGTTTAGCCTTCCTAGGGTTATAATGGAAAGCCACATGTCTTTTATTCATTGCTAAGAGTAGAAGGCGATGATGTCTTTTTTTTTAATTTTGCCAAATTTCTTTCTTAAACTTCCTATAATCGAAGCTTTAAATGAGAAGAATAGTTCTCTCTGTTTTTGCAAAAGAATTGTTTCCTAGGTAAGCACAAAATATACTAATATCTTCTTTCTTATTTTAAATTTTCTTAAGAATGACATATAGAAAAATCATGGGAATTACATCTCCTGAGAAAGATTTCAGTTTCAGACCTAAAACTAGAAGTGCTTGCTAGGGATCTATAACCATTAGAATAAGCTCTCGATTTGAAAATGATGCTGCTCAACTGATGCAACCATATTATTCGATAGTTTCACCCACATTTAACTAGTGTTTTACCTATGTTTGATATATGAAATGACTTGATATTCTTTGTTTTATGTTTTGAAGGCACTTTTGGATGAAAAATGCAAAAAGGAGTAAATTGGAGGTAATTGGATGTAATTGGTAGATTTGACCTTTAGTTGATGTTTTGTGCACATAGTGAGCTCTAGAGGTCAAAATGAAGTGCTTTCAGTGGCATTAAAAAGCTAACATCCATACCTTTTTGGACATCTAAGACAAGAAAATAAAATTAAAAAAAAAGCATGGAAATTGTAGACTTCAAATTCAAATCTTGCAATTTGTAAATGTTGACCTTCGACCATTCCGACTTGAATATCTGGAGCTAAAAGTCCAATTCGTGCAAACTTAATTGTTTTGGATTCTTGACTCAAAGGACTACCAACGCTCCAAATTACAGCAAAAAACGATGTTATATGAGGGAAATATGATTTTTCAAATATGACAACTGAATTCTGCTAGCAAACAGGTTTCGTTAAAAAACGAGTCCAAATTACATTCCGAAGCATCTAAATCAATATCCAAGTTTTTATTTCAGTAATTTAGCTCTTCTAAGTCAAAGCTTGAAGATTTCATGCAAGACTATTTCTCCTTTTTTAGGAAATTAGTTATTGAAGTACTTAAATATAAACTGTCTACTTAAGGGAGGATTATTTTTAAAATAGAGACTAGGGTTTTCTAGGATTAAAAAGAATAAGAGAAGAGAAGGGGGGCAGCTAACCAAGAAGAGAAAACACTCCCTTCCTCTAAGAAACCCGAAATCATGCATTCCTCATTCTTTTTGATTAGTTGTTCAAAAAACATGCAACGCTAAACTCTTTTTCTTGGTTGCAAGGAAACGGAAACCTTTGGATTTCAAGAACTATGAGATTTATTTTACCTTTTCTTTCCAGTAAAAAGAATAAGAGAAGAGAAGGGGGGCAGCTAACCGAGAAGAGAAGGGGGGCAGCTAACCAAGAAGAGAAAACACTCCCTTCCTCTAAGAAACCCGAAATCATGCATTCCTCATTCTTTTTGATTAGTTGTTCAAAAAACATGCAACGCTAAACTCTTTTTCTTGGTTGCAAGGAAACGGAAACCTTTGGATTTCAAGAACTATGAGATTTATTTTACCTTTTCTTTCCAGTTTGTATGATGAATATGTTTGTTCTCTATGCTTATTCTTCCTATGATTGTTTATTTTAATTGTTAGACCGGACTCTAAGTTATTATTGTAGACAATCTATTGCTAAGTTTGATATCAAAACCGAAGTTGTGGCATATGAACTTGTGAAGCAACTGAGTTTAATAATTGTGGCGGATCTACGTTATTAATCTTAAGGAGAACATTCAATCAAATCAAACATAGACTGCGGACAATTATGTTTTCTTGATTAATCAATTTATCTATTTCTTAAGGCTGCCATTGAATTAAATTACTAGTGCGGACATTTTGGTTGCTTGATAGTTAGGGTTAGTTATACGGCAGATCCGTTAACTAACCAATGTTAAGAAGAGATAAATATTCAGAATATAAACTGATATCTCATTTCTATGATTAGTTCTGATTTCTATATGTGGACATTTACTTGTAACCAAGGTTTGTTCTATTGATTATTTTTTTATTTTATTTAATTTCACTTGATAGTTTTCTATTTTTTTTTGCTTTAGCCTAGATAACGTCCAAAGCCCCCTAAATTGCATATCATCTAGCATAAAAATCTGACTTGAACCTTCCTTGTGGGATCGACCCCTTGCTTGCTCTATACTATCTTGTGTGTTGTGTTTTAAGCTAGGGTAATTAATTTGTGCAACCGCGACATCATAACATCAACCCTCTTCTACTAAAAAAGGAGATGAGACTTTCCCCCAAAGGGTTCCAAACCTTAGGGTACAATTAAGATTACTTAGGACACCTTTGAATAAGGCAGATGCATAGTGTCCTATAAATAAGTGACCTTGGCTAACTCTAAACAACTAGGGAATTTTATGGTCTTATTATCGAAGGCTGGTGATCGTGTTACCTAGGTCACTAATAAGCTTGTTAAGGACAATTTCATCATTAATACCCTCATATGCATGTATGAGTTTGGGTACTCATTTTCCTTACAAAGGTTTGTAAGTGATCTTCCATATCAGGAGGTCCAAAGATTCCAACTTCAACCTCAATTATGCTGGAGGTTGGCTTCTAATGAAAAAGAAGAAGGATCTTTATCGACTCTGATTTTGATGTACAGGTGATCCCTTTGCCAACTAGACTGGTCCTCATGCTCTCTAAGTCCTCAAGTCAGGTGCCTTATGTTGTGGGGTTGGAGGACTTCTTCTTGAGGTTAAACCTGGATCGTGCTCTTTCAGCTTTCCCAACCTAAGTTTGGAAGAAATGAGCAAATAAAGGCTTTTCTTTAAGGGAGGGTTACCCTTGGGCTTGAAGGATTAAAGGTGATGAACACCTTGGATAGACTCCTGAGTTTTCCCTCTGATGTTAGAGCGTTGATAGATCCCAACTACTAACACTTTTGTTATTACTAGGCACATGGCCTTCCGGGTATGCATAGTCCTTAAGAAATTTCCTTTTTCTCATGTATTGATTAATTTTAAGGACTTGGATTACATTTTCCTTTTTTATTGTTTAGAACTTTATGATGTACGCCTATTCAAAAAGTTGATGGTCTAAAGAGAGTAGGGCAATGAAAATAGCTATTGAGAAGTAGTGTGCTGATACGATAGGGGTGCGCAAGTTAAGGAAGGACAATGCTGTTCAGAATGCTAAGATAAAAACTCTTAATGCTGCTTATGCTCAGCTACAAGTGGAAGCTGAAAGCATAGGCCTACCTAGAGGTGATCATTTTTGGTTCGATTTGGTTTTTACCTATAAAATACAAGTAAACAGAAATTTTGAAAAAAAAAACGAAACCGCTTCAAACTGACCGATTTCATTTCAGTTCAGTTTGGTTTTTTATGTTAAAAATTGAAACCCAATCGACCGGTTTTGATTCGTTTTGGTTTGGTTATTTTATAGTAAAAACCAAAAACAACATTGTTTTTTTTGGGTTTTTTTGGTTTGGTTTTTTTCGGTTTGGTTTAGTTCGATTTGGTTTTTTAGTTTCAAGCTTACGAAACCGAACCGAACTAAATATTTTTTAAATATTCTAATTGGTTTAATCAGTTTTTTTTCATGGTTCGATTTCTCAGTTATTTTTTTTCAGGTTTTCTTGGTTTAATTGATTTTTCAGTTTTTTTGTTTGGGGAGGTATACAGTCAAATAGACTCTCTAGAGAGAGAGGTACTTGAGTTCAAGAAGGTAGTTGTTACCTATTTTTAGGGCTCTATATAAAAAAAAAAAATTCCGAAAAAAGGAGACGAGAAAATACAAAAAAACCAAAAAATATTGGAAGAAAATAGAAAAATATATATCAGTGAGAAGAATATACCAGAATAGCCAGGAAATTGACAAAGACTAATTGGGGAGGATCAAAATATATAAAATAGGAAATTTTAACAATGCATTTTCGATTAATGAAGACCTTATTGGCAAAGAAAATTCAATTTGAGGAAAATTCAAAATTGTATGTTTAAGGACTCAATTTGAATTTTTCAAGGTTTAATTGAATTTATTGAGGGCTTAATTTCAAGAAAATTGATTCTTGAAGTCAATTTTGGCTTTCATTGGAAGAAATTAAAGTTTAAGGGTCGAATTTCAATTTTTAAGAGTTAATTTGGTCAAATTAGTGGCTCAATTGCATAAATATTGAAGTTTAATGGGTAATTAGGGACTTAATTGAACAAATCAAAAACCAAGGACTCACTTGTAAAACATACAAGACTCTAAGGTTTGAAATTATTGCAATCAAGGGTTTAATTAAAAGAAATTTAAAGTTTGAAGGTTGACTAAGGGTCTAATTGAAGAATTTCATGACCAATGACCAACTTGTAAAAAGCTCATGACTTCGAGAACTAAAATTATTAAAATCAGAGGCCAAAGTAAAGAAAATTAAAAGTTTGATAGCTGTCTAGGGGTTCAATTGAACAAATCAAAAACCAAGGATGAAATTGTAAAAGCTGCTCGAATTTAGGGATGGCAATTAAGTTTGGTGAGAGTGAGATTGCAAGAAATTTAGATTTCATAAGGTAATTAATTATAGGTGGAATTAAAAGAAATTGGAGGATTAGGGATTAAATTGAAGTTAACCAAATCTCATATTAAAAACCTTAATTTGTAGGGTTTAGCCTAAACAACGCCTTTTTCGGCTATTATGCATCCCTTTCTTCAACCGAAGAGGCTGATCAAGTTATAACATTTAGGCGAATGAATGTAGCATCTCCAATCACCTAAGGGTCTCCAACCACCACCATGTGACAGAGGAGGTTTCCTTCCACAAGGTTTTGCCACATTTACTCGACTTTTATACCTTACCTGCCTCATGAAAGTCCTTAACTTCTTGTCCCAAATCAGCCTTGACTGTTTCAGAAAAATTCGACAGTGTTGAATCCAACTTTGGATCGACTGTAAGGAAGCTACATACCACTAAATGAAGTGTGGCTTGTAATTAGTTGGAGAATAACACCTCCTTTATAATGTCTATGGTTTGTTTTGCTCCAACAAACCCCTATTGTCCACGATTAATTCATAGAATATGAACCTTTAATTAGCCATTTATGACCAAACTTCAACTACTAAGTTCCCAACAAGAAAGAAAGAACAAACATTTCTTTGAAAAAGAGATCCTCTATAACTTAGTTTTAAAAAACCACCCAAAATCCACAAATGGTTTCCCAACCACATGTCTTAAGAGGCTATAAAAAAGCAAAATAAAAATCACCAGAAAAGGATTGAAGGGAAGAGAGATGAGAATCCAAGGAAGAAATTGCTATTTATTTTGCAAGGTAAACCTCTCAAGTTTGATGAGGGTGGAGCTTAATGAGCACACCCCCTTCCATCCCTTTTTACTCCATGTTATAGCTATTATTTGATAGTTTAATGTTCATATTTCTTCCTTTAATATGTTAATGTTTGAATTAAGATGCATTTCTGTCTATTTTTGGATTAATAAAATATATATGCTCATTTTCAGATAATGCATAGTTTGTCATGTTATGATTTTTATCTTAATGATGAAAGTTTGTTTTAGATGTTGTTTTGCTAAGATTTGATTTTATTTTGGTTATTTTTAAGATGTTTATTCAGTCATTTTGAATGTGTTTTTAGGTTTGCATTTTTTTATTGGTTAAGTATTTTTTTTGTTAGAGCCATCTTAAGTTTATTTATTTTTAGTCTGGAATGGTGTTGGATTAATATTTTTAGCTTATTAGATTTCTAGATGTATTTGTTATGGGGGTTTGAGTATGCACTGTTGCATTTGATTCTTGTGTTTTATGAATGTTTTTCTTATGTTTGTAGAAGTTTGTGCAAGTATGTCTAAGTTAGGGCTGCTAAGTTTAGGTCTATTTTCAGGGTTTTATAACATTTTCTAGGTTTGTACTTTGGTTTGATGCATTTCCTGGGTTTGTTCTATTTTCTAGGATTGACATTCAAACATTCATTCATTAAACTTTGCCTCAAGTACTAGTTTTAGGTTCTGTTTTATTATGTCTTTGGTATCCAAAGTTTAATGGGTCATCATACGTTTACAATCTAGGTTTTGATTGAACTAAAACATGTGTTTTAGTGTTTTAATCTTAGGTTTTCGTCTCGATGGACCGAAACTTACGAAAACAAGATTACTCTCTATGCTTTGTAATTGTTGAGTTTGGTCGCTTGATTTTTTATCCTTGCATGATTTGTAAGCTTCTCATGCCTTTTATTTCACAAGATTTGGCTTGATTTGGAAGTTATGTTTCTGGATTCTCTTTGGTTGTTCTTCATGAAACCATGTGTTTGATCTTCGTTGTTTTTGTTTTGGGTCGTGTTTGTGGGCTTAGGCCCCAAACTAGGAAGCCCAACCCATATGTTTTTGTTTTGGGTCGTGTTTGGCATGCCCATCTTTTGCCAAAGAAAAAAAAGTTTTTTTTTTTTGTTTTTAAGGTGTGTTTGCCATATATGACTCTAGGTATTTTTTATGTCTTTCAATTTTTGGTTGAGGGCGTGTTTGGCAAACACGCCCTACCTTTTTTCTAATAATTTTTTATTTCTTCCTTCCTTTTTTTTTTTTGCCAAACAAATCATCAAATAATTTCAAAATAATCTGAACAAATTCAAAAATCTTTTTTGACTTATTTGTAGGTCCCTCATATTTTTTTAGCTTTTTTTTTATTTAATATCAGGACAATAAACTTATATTGCAATGTGTTGACCCGGTATTAAAAGACTTGTTTTTCTTTAAAAATTTCAAATTTCTTATTTTAAAAAATAAAATAAAATTGTGTGTTTTGTTTGTGTGCATATGGCTAAGTATTTCAAAAATAGATTATATCTGCATATTTTCTCATATAAAAATATCATCACAAAATGGTCTTGTTATTTTGCACGTATTTTTTGGATATAATATCTAATTTATTAAAATCATAAGAACTTGACTTATATTTCAAAAAATATATTTTTTTTTAATATGTTGGATTACAAACTTATACGTAAGATGTATTCCTGATATTAAATTCAAAAACACTAAAACAATTTTATTTTGTTTTCTATTAGTATCCAAGATTATGAACTTGTATGTAATATATATTCCCAATATTAAATAAAAAGATAGTTTTTATTTTATTTTTATATTGACATTATAATGGTTAGGTTTTTAACCTGATAAGATAAGGATCTCCTTACTGATGAGAACTTTTCTTCAACCTTAGACAAACCAACGATTAGAAAACACAACAATACCTTAGTTTATATTAGGAAAATAAATAATGTTGATTACCTCATGTAAGGTGCATTACGGGTGCTAATATCTTTCTTTTATGTGATCAGTCTCCTTACCTGAACTTTGAGGCCAGTTAGGGTTCCTAATAACCAAAATACTAGGTGGCGACTCTCATTCCTTTCTTTTATATCGATAAAGGAGAAGAAATCCTTATCTTTTCCACCTTTATCATTCCTGACCATCCTAACCCAGGAGGATAATCACTGCACACATGTGACAGAGGTCTTGAGGGGAAAGTTGAGGACGATCAAAGACGATGCTCATAATCCCTGGTTGAGGATGGAGGCAATGAACTCTTCCTAAGAATTCTATGCTAAGTTTGAAGAGTTTCTCTTTGATAGAGATTGTCATAACCCATTTTTGGGTTACTCCCAAATTTATTTTCATTTTCTTCCAAAAAAACTGCACGGTGCTGTTTTGAACGGCACTTTGCTGCTTCTCTCCCCTGCGCATGCAGAGGCAGGGAAGAAGAAGATTTTAAATCTTTTTTTCCTCGCTATTCTCCTTCTCTTTCCCCTCCCATTTGCCCATAAAACCCGGACACAAGACATCCCCTTTACCCTACCACCATTAATGCAACCCATGCCCTGTAGACAATCGGCCACCCTGCCCTGCAGGGGTAAGGTAACCATGTTTCCCTCCTGCGCCATGATGGAACAAGGCAGTGGGGACTCTTTCTCCGCTTGCCTATAAAAACCAGAGGGGAGGAAACCAAAAGGGTGGCAAAATTTTAGAGAAGCAACAGAGGATGAACATGAGAGAGGAGGAGGAGGAGGAAAAGGAAAAAAGGAAACCAGAGGGGGGCAAATATTTTGGGAAACGAACTTGAAAAGGAGAACCGAATAGAGAGAAGGAAGTAGGGGATTGTTTGAGAAAGGAACAGAGATCGTTTTGAAAACAAGGTAGACGAACAGAGAGGGGAAGACTTGAACTGACAAGAGAATAGAAGGAAAGAATAGAAAAACAAAAGAACAGGGGAGAAGAACAGTAACTCATCTCTCTCTCTTTGGTTTCTCTCCCTCCACTATTGGAAGTTGTGCCACTGTCATTCTGCTTCGTCACCAGCAGCACCCTCAACGACATCAGCTCCACCATCGTTAGAGACCAAAGAAGGAGCAGCAGAAGCAAGAGCAACAGGAGAACAGAAACAGAGGGCGAGGAAAACATAGAAAAAAAAACCACCGGCCACCCTCAACTCTCCCCAACTTGCCACCACCAGTAGCCTTCGTTAATAACCACACAATCACCATTAGAAATTGAAGAATATACAGAGAAACATAAACAAAAAGAAGAGGAAAAAGAAAAAATAAAGGAGAAAGGAGGAGAAGCCGCCGCCTGGAACCACCATCTGCAGCCACATTCAGCCACCACCGTCACAACCAGCACCGTGAGCAACAACAGTTGCTACCACAGAAATAGAAGAACGACCAGAGAGAGGGAGAAGGAATAAAATAAAGAACGAGAGGAAGAATAGAGTAGAAGAAAAAATGCAGAGAAGAAGAAGAAGGGCCGACCACCGTCCAAGCCATTCTCTGTTCAACAACCGCCAGCAACACCACCTTCCACCACAGCTGACGACCATAATCATGCTTTCCCGTTCCAGGTAACTTTCTGATGTGGACCAGCCAAGAAACACCAGCAAGGACCCATTACATGTTCCAAATGGTCCATTGACTCGGTCCAAGACAAAGGTATTGAAAGAGGCATTGAATGCATTGGTTTTGAATGTTTCAACCAAGTCAGAATTGAAAGGTCTATTAGAGTATCAAGAGGAGACCCTAGTACATCTTATCCATGTGCAAGAGGGGTCCAACACAACCTTATTTGGGCCATGAGGTGAGGATAGCAAAGGAAACAAAAGAATCCTTCTACAACTTGGAAACAATATGGGTGGCAACCTTTTCCTTTTGCTTCTAGGATTAAGGGACTGTATGGAAGGCTATAAATAAGCCTTGAATCAGTTCTATAATATTTTACTTCCTTCTCGTCTTCTCATGACAGAATATGGATTTAATATTATGGGCTTTGTTTTATTTTGGTAGCTACAACCCAAGGCTTGTTTGGGTTTAATTAATACTTTGTTTTCAGTTATGATCCAAGACTTGTTTGGATTAAGTTATGGACTTTTCAGTTTAGGGTTTTGGGTCAGTTTTGAGTGGACCTCATTTAAGTCCACGTAAGGGGTTCATTAGGGTTAACTTTTCAAGAACTATTTAAACTCATGTAAGCCAAAATTTCAGGAGCTTTGATGATAATTACTTCTGAATTTTTCAGTTTTAACGTGTGAGAGTGATTCTTGAATTCTTCAGTTCTTGAACGAACTGAATCTGACTCATCGAAGATTAACTGGCTTCGTGGCGTCATTCTACTCAATCCAATAATGTTGGTACCTTGGGGCAGGTTTCCATTGTGTCACACTCCTATCAGACCTATTTCGGCTTTCCGGGATCATATCTCAATCTTGATTATGGGTGCATCACCATGTGATCACGAGGTTTGCATCAATTGGTATCAGAGCTAGGCTTCAAGGTCATATATCCTTATTTTATTTTCGTTTTTTGTAGTGTTACTTTAAGTTTTTCAGTGTTTGTGTCCATCTTCTTGTTCTTCGTGTCTGCGTCATCTAAGAAAAAAAAAGGTTATATTTCATCCTGTTACTGTCTCTAATCATATCAATATATTAAAAAGAAAGAGAGATAAGGATTAGTTGAAATTTGAAGGATCATTCAATTTTTGCCACAAAAACACAACTTTTGGTGAACCATAAGCAAACCACCTCAAAATCAATTGAAACTTCATATTCAGTCTATTGGGAGTGAGATTGCATCATATGTTAAATTTGGGCTTATTATGATAATGTTTGTTTGAGGTTTTAATTCAAGGCTCAATTCTACCTCAGAAACACTACTCTTTGTGAACCATAAGCAAAACACCTTAGAATAAATTAAAACTTCATATTCTATGTATTGGGGATGAGATCGCACCATATATTAAATTCGGGCTTATTTTGATATCGGCTTCTGGAGATTTTAATTGGGGGTTCAATTCTGCCGCAAACAGATCATACTAGGGGTTTGGGTACCTAGACATAAAAGAATGACCTATAAATTGATTTTTGTTGTTTATTAGTATTATAATACTAAATATTGAATTTGAGTTCATTTCGAGATCGTTTGGTCTAGGTTTCAATTCTGTTACGTAAAAATTGTGTAACAGGTTAGATTTGAGTCAAGTTTCAAAACGTGATCCTTACTATTTAGTTTTGTCCAAATCTTTTTTTTTCTATTATATTTGAGTTATCTAGGAGTCAAGTAACTATTTTTGCTAATATTCACTTCTGTTTTATTTCGTGTCTTCATTTCATCCACAATTCGTATGAATTTGCATTGCTACTCGCAAAATCATAATCTTAGTTTTGTTTTGCTTTGTTTTCAGTATATTTATTGATTCTTGAGTCTGAAAATTATAATTAGAGTACGCTGCAAAGGCTACTGACTTTGATTTGTTGATTTCAGTTCTTAAAGAACCAAAAGAAAGCAAGTTGTGAGGTAAAAGGCGTAGTGAGCTTATTAGAGTGAAAAGCCTTGATTTTTTTATGATACACGGGAGGTGTGAGGATATATTTTATGCTACTAACGAAATTTTACAGATTCAAAGAATGTCTGAAAACAACGAATCAGCTACACAAAACGCTGACCAATTGCGAGCCATAGGCCAGGAACTTAAGCTGTTGTCTAGAAGGTGCAAGGATTTGAAAGATAAGGTGAATTCAATAAAGCAATAGAATAGTGGGGTTGATCACCGAGGAAATACGGTCCGTATGGCCGTACGGAATGTTAGATATGATTTTGAAGAGTTTGTTAATGAAAACGCCGATGCGGGTGAAGATGACTATGATTTTGCATCTGCTAGCCAAGGAATTAGGTTTGGACCGAACAGGACTAGGAGGAATGTGAATTTTCGTGGCATGGGCACTTATGAAGATATGGATGGGAACTTGGACACCATTAAACTGAAAATTCCTAACTTTCAAGGTAAAAATGATCCCAAGGCTTGTTTGGAGTGGGAGAAAAAGGTCGAGTGGATTTTTGATTGCCATAGCTATTCTAAATATAAAAAAAGGTGAAATTGGTGATAATTGAGTTTACGGAGTATGCATTGATTTGGTGGGATCAAATTGTAATCTAGGAGGAATGAGGAGCGACCCGTTCAGACTTAGAGGGAGATGAAAGTCTTGATGAGGAGACGATTTGTGCCAAACCACTATTACAGAGACTTATATTTAAAGCTCCAAGGTCTGAATCAAGGTTATAAGACAGTAGATGAATATCACAAAGAGATGGAGATAACAATGATTCGGGCCAATGTTGTTGAGAATAGAGAAGCCACCATGGCTAGATTTCTTAATGGGTTGAATCGGGACATTGCCAATGTGGTTGAGCTACAACACTATGTGGAGCTAGAGGACATGGTTCACATGGCTATGAAGGTGGAGAGATAACTTCGGAAGGGACATGCTTGACCAGCGTTTAATTCAGGCTCTTCATCATCTTGGAAGCCAAATCTAAAGAGAGAGGGTACTGTCCGGCCAAGATCCTTTGTTCCTTCTAGAATTGAACCACCAAAGGCTAAAGTTGATGTTCCTACTAATGCCAAAGGTAAATCTGAAACTCAACCTAAACATAACCGTGATGTTAAATGTTACAGGTGTCAAGGATATGGACATTATGCTTCAGATTGTCCAAACAAGAGAATCATGATGATTAGAGATAATGGTGTTATGGAATCTGAAAGTGACAGATCTGATTATGAAGGCATGCCACCATTGAAGGATAGTGATGGGGATGAGTTAGCATTACCGGTTGGGGAGTCCTTGGTTATAAGACGAACACTTCAGGTTTAGGTAAAGAAAGATGAAATTAATCAACAAAGGGAGAACATCTTGCATACGCATTGTTATGTACAAAGCAAGGTGTGTGGTTTAATTATAGATAGTGGAAGTTGTGTTAATGTTTGTAGTATCACCCTTGTTGGCAAACTGAATTTGTGTACTGTTAAGCATGCTAAACCATATAGATTGCAATGGCTGAATGATAGTGGTGAAGTGAAAGTGACTATACAGGTTGTGGTTCCATTTTCGATTGGGAAATATGTTGATGAAGTTCTGTGCGATGTGGTGCCAATGCAAGCAAGTCACATCTTATTGGGGAGACCATGGCAATATGATAGGAAGGCAATTTATGATGGGGTTAAAAATAGATATACTAGTGTAAAAGATGGTAAAACCATCACTCTTGTACCTCTTACACTCAAACAGGTGTATGATGATCAAATAAAGCTAAAAAGTGAGCATGAGGTGATGGGGAGAGAAAATCAAGGTGAGGAACAAGGGGAGAGAAGACCATCAGATTCGGCTAGAACTCAAACCACTACAACCCATTCGGCCACCCATCCAAACACAAACAAATATTCAGCCAACACTCCAAACAAATCAAACCATTCGACCACAACTCAAAAACACCCAAATCTGGCCGAGAGTGGAGGTAAGACAAGAGGAGTGAAGAAAGTCAGTAAGGGTGATGAGAATTGTGTGGAAAAACTAAAGAAACAACCCAATTTTTATGCTAGAGAGGGTGAGATCAAATTTGCATTTTTCACTAACAAGCCAATGATTTTACTTGTGTACAAAGAGGCTTACTTTAATACTAATGATCTTGATCATATTATGCCTAGTGTTGCTATTGCTTTGTTGCAGGAGTTTGATGATGTGTTCCCCGACGATACTCCTAGCGGATTACCACCATTGAGGGGGATAGAGCATCAGATTGATTTCGTACCCGGAGCTTCAATTCCTAACCGACCAGCCTATAGAAGCAATCCCGAGGAGACGAAAGAGCTTCAAAGGCAAGTTGATGAGCTGATGGAAAAGGGCTACATTCATGAGAGTATGAGCCCGTGTGCTACTTGTGCCTAAGAAGGATGGAACATGGAGGATGTGTGTTGATTGCCGAGCCATCAACAACATAACGGTAAAGTATAGACACCCCATTCCTAGGCTTGATGACATGTTAGATGAGTTACATGGATCCTGTATTTTCTCTAAAATCGACTTGAAAAGTGGGTACCATCAAATTAGAATGAAAGAAGGTGATGAGTGGAAAACAAGATTTAAGACTAAGCATGGTTTGTATGAATGGTTAGTAATGTCGTTTGGACTTACAAATGCACCTAGTACGTTTATGTGTTTAATGAATCATGTGTTGCGTGCATTCATCGGTAAGTTTGTGGTTATGTATTTTGATGACATTCTGATCTATAGCAAGAACTTAACTGAGCATCTTGATCATTTGCGTAATGTACTTAGTGTGTTGCGTAGTGAGAAATTGTATGCTAATCTTAAAAAGTATGCCTTTTGCATGGAGAAAATTGTGTTTCTTGGTTATGTTGTAACTGCACAGGGTATCGAGATGGATGAGGAGAAAGTTAAGGCCATCCGGGATTGGCCTACACCCAAATCGGTAAGTGAGGTAAGGAGTTTTCATGGCTTAGCTAGTTTTTATAGGCGTTTTGTGAAAGATTTCAATACAATAGCTACACCCTTGAATGAAGTTGTTAAAAAGTCAGTTGGGTTTAAATGGGGGAAGGAACAAGAATTGGTTTTGTTCTTTGGAAAGATAAATTATGTTCTGCACCTGTTTTGGCTTTATCTGACTTTACGAAAGCATTTGAAATAGAATGTGATGCATCTGGAATGGGAATAGGTGCTATTTTGATGCAGGATCGGAGACCTATTGCATATTTTAGTGAGAAGTTAAGTGGAGCGACCTTGAATTATCCCACTTACGACAAAGAACTCTATGCATTGGTAAGAGCACTTGAGACATGACAACATTACTTGTGGTCAAAAGAGTTCGTAATCCATTCCGATCATGAGTCCTTGAAACATCTAAAAGGACAAGGTAAGTTGAATAGGAGGCATGCAAAATGGGTTGAATTCATTGAAATATTTCCTTACATAATCAAGTATAAGCAAGGCAAAGAGAACATCGTAGCTGATGCACTTTCGCGCAGGTATGTTCTTTTACACACAATGAATACTAGATTGTTTAGCTTTGAATATGTGAAGGAATTGTATGATAATGATTCTGACTTTGCCGAGATTTATAATGCATGTGGACATTCAGCTTTTGGTAAGTATTATTTGATGGATGGTTATTTGTTCAAAGAGAATAGATTGTGTGTTCCTGCTAGTTCTTTGCGTGAATTGCTTGTTCGCGAAGCACATGGGGTAGTTTAATAGGTCACTTTGGGGTTGCAAAAACTTTGGATGTATTGCATGAGCATTATTATTAGCCAAAGATGAAAAGAGATGTGCAACGAATTTGTGAACAGTGCATAGCTTGTAGAAAGGCAAAATCTAGAGTACAACCGCATGGACTATATACACCATTACCTGTGCCTACTGAACCTTGGATAAATATCTCTATGGACTTTGTTTTAGGTTTACCTAGGTCAAAGAAAGGTAGAGACTCTATTTTTGTTATGGTTGATAGGTTTTTTAAAATGGCGCATTTCATTGCATGCAATAAAACGGATGATGTCATATCACAGACTTGTTTTTTAGGGATACTGTACGTTTGCATGGCATTCCTAAGAGTATAGTGTCAGATCGTGATGTTAAGTTCCTTAGCTATTTTTGGAAGACTTTATGGGGAAAGTTAGGAACTAAACTCTTATTTTCGACAACATGTCATCCTCATACAGATGGACAAACTGAGGTAGTGAATAGAACATTATCCCAACTTTTGCATGCAATAATTCAAAAGAATTTAAAGAGTTAGGAAGAATATTTGCCTTTTGTTGAGTTTTCTTATAATAGAACTGTGCATTCGACCACTGGTTTTTCTCCATTTGAAATTGTTTATGGTTTTAATCCATTGACTCCTATGGACTTAATTCCTTTGCCTTTTGAAGAAAAGGTAAGTTTAGATGGTGAAAAGAAGGCAAAGATGGTGAGACAACTCTATGAGGGAGTTCGACTGCAAATAGAGAAAAAGAACAGACTTTACGCTTCTAAAGCAAATAAGGGACGTAAACTGGTTGTTTTCCAACCTGGTGATTGGGTTTGGGTGCACATATGTAAGGAACGATTTCCTAACCAAAGGAAATCAAAATTACAGCCTTGTGGTGATGGTCCATTTCAGGTTTTAGAGAGAATCAATGACAACGCATATAAATTGACCTTCCAAGTGAGTATGGTGTTAGTGCTACCTTTAATGTTGCTGATCTTATGTTGTTTGACACAGATTTTGATTCGAGGTCGAATCCTTTCGATAAGAGAGGGGATGATGTGGACCAGCATAGAAACACCAGCAAGGACCCATTACATGTTCCAAATGGTCCAATGACTCGGTCCAAGAAAGGTATGCATGGTGATTATCTTCCATTGGAATGTAAGTGATTGAAATGTTCTTGTCTCCATCTTTCAAATAAGGTTGAACCTTTTGAAGATACTATTGAAAGGTCAACTCTCTAACTTCATACATTCTTTAGCATTGACAAACCACTAACTAGGAGTCACTATAAGTTTGAAGTGGGTATGCATTCAAGGCGTTACAAGGTGTAATCCTGCTAAAAGAGCTTCATACTCTAATATATTATTTGTAGTTGGGAACTCAGAACAAACTTTATATTCAATTATTTGTTATTTAAGACTAACAAACATTATCCTAACTTTTTCTATTAATATTGGAAGGGCCATTAACATAAAATTTCCAAGTAGGGATCATCAGCGGTTTTTCTACTAGGGCCTTCGGTATAGTAAAAGAAGTTGTGGTTGAAGATGGGGATTTAGATGTCTTTATAAGACCTTTAAAAGAGCATTCAACAATAAGTATTTTAAGGCTTGACCTTTTATAGCTCTTCTAGGTTTATATTGAAGGCTATACTCTCTTAATTTAATAGTCTATCTAGCTTGGTGTCTAAACATTTCTAACTTGCAGAGAATCTATCACAAAGGTTGATTTGTTAAGATTATAACTTGGCAAGCTTGGAAGTATGTTTTCAACTTCTTGAAGGCACTTACCAGAGCAAGAGATAGTTTATATTGTTTTGTCATCATAAAGAATATGACTGAAGTAGTAAACTTGATGTTGTATTCATTTATCCTCTCTTACCAAAACAAAGCTCAAAGCTGAATTTGTCACCCCTAGGTAAAAAAAGAGGTTTTCATTCTCCCTTACTTGAGATAAGATCTTGGGAAATGAAATATGAATTTTAAGCTCTTCTCAAGCCTTCTCACAATTTAAAGTCCACTTAAATTTAAAGGAGGAGTCCTATTAGTATGACTTGAATTTTTTCTGGATTTAGCTCGATTCCCTTGGAGCTAACTAGAAAACCTAAGAATGTTTATTCTTTGATGGCAAAGACACACTTGAAAGGATTAAGTTTCATCTGGTGACGACTTAATATGAAGAAAACTTTTTCTAGGTCTAGGAGGTGTTGCTCAAATGCCATGCTCTTTACCAACATACCATTAACATATCCCTCCATATTTCTCCCGAGTCAATTCTTAAATATCTTATTAACTATTCATTGGTAAGTAGCTCCAACATTCTTCAGTTCGAATGATATTTCTCTATAGCAATAAGTTCCTCCTTTAGTTATGAAGGTTGTTTTTTCCTTATCGTCAAGTTGCATGGAGATTTGATGATACCCATAATTAATATTCAAGGAGCTTAAATATTTAAAACCTGTAGTGGCATCAACTAGACAGTCAATCTTGGAGAAATGATAACTATCTTTTAGGCAAACTTTGTTCAGATTTGTGAAGTCCACACATTTTTGCCATTTATCGTTGCTTTTCTTGACCATCATCATACTCGTTAACTAGATATGGTACATCAGGTCTCTAATAAAACTAGCAACCAAAAGTTTATCTACCTCTTGTGTCATTGTTTTATGTCTTTTAACCTTAAAATTCCTCTTCTTCTAGTGGACTAGATGAACATTTTAATCAACCTTTAATTGGTGAATTACAACTTTTGGACTAATTCTTGGCATGTTAGAGGTGTTTGTTGAAAAAATAAATCTTTGGATATAAAGGAGCTTTGTCAATGACTAGTATTATGCTGGTGTTAGGGTGGAGCCCATATTCATGACGATATATTCATGTTCTTCTAGAATGACATCCCTCAATTCTTCAGCAACTTCAGTTCAAACCTTTAATTTTTTTTCAAGGATCTTTGGTGGTTTAATACCAGGAAATTTTTGCCCTTCAAGCAAGTAGAGGTATAATGTTTTTGAAGTTACTTGATTCCCTCACACTTTATTCACTCTCTTTTGAGTTGGGAATTTTAGTGCTAAGTTCCTAGGGTTGATGATTGCATTAATATGATGGAGGAGTGGTCTACCCAAAATAGGGTTATAGGTCAATGTCATGTCAATAATCATAAAGGTTTGCTGAAGGGAGACATATTTAAGAGGAATGCCATTGGTGACTGAGATTTCTATGACACCCTACATTGGTATGCCCAAGCTTTCTATCCCAATAAGGAGAGTCTTCACTGGAGTTAGTCTTAAGAGGTGTATCCCCATCCAGGTCATTACTCAATTGGAGAGGATAATGAATACACTGCCATCAACCACTAACACTCGATGTACTTGATGGTTGGAAAGAACTGTAGTGATGACTAGAGCATCTTCACATAAGAAAGTTATTCCCCTTTCAACTCTAGGGGTGAAGACGATGGGCTCGAGCTATTGGTTTAATAAACGAACAGTTGTGAGGGCCTACTTCCTATACTTTCTTTTCCTATTATTAGAATCACCTTCTATAGAGGTACCACCCAAGATCATATTGATTTCAGGTGGTGTCGGCATAGATTGACCAGCTCTTCTCTATTCTATTCATGGTGAGAATCCCTCTTTAAAAATTGGTTGAGGTAGATTTTAGTTATCAATCTTTCAATCTCTTTCTTCAAGATATAACAATCCTTTATATCATGTCTTTTGTCTTTGTGCAACAAACAAGACTTCCTGGATGTATGGGTAATTGGTGGAGATTTCATGGGTGAAGGATAACGAACAAACTCGTTACTTTTAATAGCTATGATGACTTTTATAAGGGTAATGTTCAATGGGTTGGTACGCATTTTAAGGTAGCCTAAGCATTCTCTGATCAGTCTCTTTTAACCTTTCCTAGGGTTATTGTCCATCCTAGGAAAAGGATTCTGCTTGGAAGACCTTTTTGGCTATTTGTCTTTAGAAAAATAGGAAGGACCATGACGCAACACATTTGCTTTCTCTACCCAAATATGATTTTTCATGGATTGCTTTACTTTCAACAAGCTTCTATTCGGTGAAGCATACAATTCTTTCTATAGAGCTTTTCCCTTCACTCCACCGATTAGATCTTTAGAAGCTACAAGCTCAATCAATTCTTCGACCTTAATTCCTCATTGAACCTTTTCAGGTGTGCTTATGTGGACTCATCAGCTGCCTAAGTGACCCTAAAGAGTTCGACAGAACTCTTCATTGTTGGAATGCTTGTGTTGAATCATTCCACTAGCTTGGCATATAGATCATTGAAGCTTGTAATGGAGCCTGACTCTAAGTTTTTGTACCCTACATAAACAACCCTTTAAAGGTTATGTGGAGGATTATACATATGACATGGCTATCTTAGAGAACTAGTTTCAAGCTGCTTCGCATGTTATATACATGTTTCCTTGAGTCTGTGAGACCATTATAGTTATCCAATGTCATCTTGATAGAGATGCAATCGTTAGGTATACGAGTGTTCAACACTTGTCTTAATAGAAAAAAATCTTGAATTTGATGCGGAAGGGTAAGCCTCTTCTTGCATGTATTCCTTTTTAGGCTACTATCCACTCTTTTTTGTGTATAAAGCGATGAGGAACTCTATGTTTCTAGCATGATATGACAAGATTTATGGCTAGGCTCCTTCCTGTGATGGCTAGATAAATGCCTAGAATATATGTTGCATGCTCGAGTGCTATAAGAGTGTGTATGCTCATTGGAATGGTTGGATGATCTTTAAGCTGAAAACCTCTTATAGATTCATTCTACCCATATTCCTTGAGGTAGTGTAACCGTCTATGAGCACTAGTACGACCTGATGTTATGGAGGTGGTAAGGAGGATATGAAAGCTTGATGAGATGATACTGAGACTTGTTGAAGTGTGTTTTCTTTTATTTGTTGATTCGCCAACACTACTTAGGTGATAAATTGCACCTAATCAATAAGTTGTTGAAGGGTTGGATGTGCAGGAGTATTTGTTGTGACAGAGAGATCAATTACATGTCCCATGCCAGAGTTTCTTGATTGTTATCATTAATAATAAATAGGAATCTCAATAAAACAATAGGATAATTAATAGCTTTTTAAAAGTGTTTTTCATAAACGATGCCAACTGATGATGTCCTAAAATCTAATATGCTCAGGAATAAGGTTATTTGGTATTTGAATAATGGTTAATCAGATATTCATGTTAATATTTCCTTTTTCTTTTCCCATAAACTCTAAAATTGATGATAGAAGACTAGTACATGCAAAACAATCATTATTGATGAGACTTAAAAACCATCCGATGATAAAATCAGTAACTTTAAGCGAAAATGGTAATAAATGAAAGAAAAAACCTTAAATTCCAACAAAAAAAATGTTTGTTCTTGTTTTTATGTGATTAATACTCTAAGCACTAAGATATATAAGTTTGGAGAGTAGAAAAAGTAAACATTTTACCTAGGAGGTTAAGGGGGTATTCATAGCCCCCAAACCTTATCATCTTTAGAGAGTAGAAGGACCGGAAAGTCATTAGCTTTTGATAACAATAATGAGGGATAAATATTCCTTACATATCATTAATGACGAGTAAATATCCCTTATATATAATTAATAAGATAGATATATTGTAGGTCATTAGAAGATCTTTTATACACCTACAAGTGTAGGGAGATGATTATTTCTGACATGAAACTGTCATATCAATAATCTTAAGATAGAACTCTGTGGTCTTAACATGGATTTTAAAGATTGACTGGTCTGATGTGTAGCCAAACCTATAGGAAATAGGTCTGGCAACTGATCAGACCCATGATGCCTTAGACTCAGCTCATGACTGAACCCAAGTGTGTTGAGTTTGACATCTTGTCAGATCCATGATGATTTGGGCTCGACTCATGGTTGAACCCAAGTATGTAAGGTCTAACATCTTGCTAGATCCATGGTGACTTGGGTTTAGATCGTGGCTGGACTCAAATGTGTTGGGTTTGGTATCTTGCTAGACCCACGATGACGTCGACTTCGTATATAGCTATACCTAAGTGTATTGGGTCTGGTATCTTACAAGACTATGAAGAATTGGGCTCAACTCATCGCTACACCAAAATGTATTGGATCTGGCATTTTGCTATATCCACGATGACTTGGGCTCAACTCTTAGCTGGACCCAAGTGTGTTGGGTCTGATATCTTATCGAACCAAGGGTGACATGGGCTCAGCTCATAGCTCCACCCAAGTATATTGGATTTGACATCTTGCTAGACTTATAATTTCTTGGGTTCAACTCATAGTTAAACCTAAGTGTATTAGGTCTCGCATCTTGCTAAACCCACGAAAACATGGATTCAACTTATAATTGGACCTAAGTATGTTGGGTTTGATATCTTACTGAACCCATGTTCAGTTGGGTTAACACCCTATTATAGGTTTGGGTTCTTTCAAAGCACGAAAATATTGAGTCGAAAATACTAACTCGCCAACTTACATCCTAAATCAAGTTCTTTAACTTGGAAAACTACTTTTTGAAATAGCAATGCGGACTAAGGATGGGAAAAAAACACCACAACTTAAAATTTCATTGTCTATCAGAATACTTGATCAAATGTATAGTGTGGATATGGTTCCTTATTTCTTAAAGTTTAGACTCTAAAATATAGAGAAATAAACTAGGGTTCTCATTCCTAAAGTTACAATTCTTAACTGTAAAGAAAAGTTTCAAAACTTTATAATTTTTGAAAAATCTTTACTTCATAAATTATTTTATGAAAAATAACTTACAAGGCTATTTCAATACCAAAAAAAGTTCTAATTAGTAAAATTCAAATTAAATTGAAAGTTTTAATCTTAATTGAAAAGGAAAAAAAAACAATTTTGAAATAGTATTTGGATCTGAAAACTAAAGCAACAAGTTTGCAAGTTGCCTTTATATAATTAGATATTTAGAATTATTTAATAAAATTTCATTCCGATCAAATGGTTGAATAAAAATTTATATCTATTTTTATCAAATTGAATATTGAACTTGTTCAGAACTTGCAAAACCTAAAACATTTTAATAAATTTGAAAGTAAAACAACACAAATAATTATACCAAAAATAATGAAGCAAGTGTTAGAGAATAATATAAATCATATCTTGAACCTCACCTAACAGTTTAAGTTATTCAGTTGAGATAGTTCTCTAATATGGTATCAGAGCCTTGATGACTAAGCGGTTACGGGTTCGAATCTTATCATCTCTATTTATTTGATAAAAAAATGAAGCACAAGGTAATGTGAGTTTGTGTAAGTTTCAAGTCTAAAAAACTTTCACTTGAAGGGGTGTGTTAGAGAATAAGATAAATCATATCTTAAACTTCACTTAATAGCTTAAATTATTAGGTTAAGATAATTATTTGAGACTAAATATCCACCTTATAACTATCCTAGAGTTTGAGAACTCTAAGACTAAGATTTGTCGTTCAAATAGTTGGAGATACAGGAGTTCAACAAGCAGCAAGGTTCTCATTAGTAGGACTTTCCTTTTCAAGAATCAAAATGCTACACAAACATAAACATGTGGCTTTGGTGAATCTTTGTAGAAGAAGTGTGAAATAATGTGTACAAAACACTGAACAAAGAACACCTAGAATATGCTTCAAGAACTTGGGAAAAAAAAAACTAATAAATCACTTGGAAAGACGAAGGATTGAAAGATTCTACCAGGCCATTATTTCAAATCAAAATTTAGCATTACGCCATCATTTTATTTTAATGCAACAATGTCAATTGTAACCGGTTAAATTATGGCTTCGGGATAATCGCATGTTTTCCCTATAATTTTTTATATATATTCTAAAGATTTATTGGTGCATAATTTTTTAATAGATTTAATCTTTTTATCGAGGTATTTTGCATTCCATCCAATTTCATTATCTTGTACATCACATGTCAGGATTTTATGGATCGATGATTAAAAAAGAATTACGCATGAAAAAAATTAAATAATGACATGTAAAGAAAACCATTGAATACCAAAAAAACTCAGAAAAATATAGGAAAAGTGGTTGGACTATTTTAAAATATTTGTTATATATTTATTTAATATCAAATTTAATCAAATTAAAATTATTTGAAAATATTACATTTTCTCTCTAATTGAAAAGGAAAATATTATTTTTTTAAATAATCTTTAAGGTAATTTATGTTTTTTTAACTAATTTTAAGGTAATTTTAGAAAAATTAAATTAATTATATACAAAACATACAATTCTTTCCCCATCTATTAGGAATTAAGATCCAGCTCTTAAGCTTGGAATCTAAATTAAAAAAAGAAGAAGAAAGAAGCATGGTGCTCATCGGGTCCCTTTACGATGACAACCGACAAATCCCCCCTCCAGCTAAATACATCTTGTTTATAGATGTGACTGTTATTATATATATATATATATATATATATATATATATATATATATATAAGTGTCTTTTCTAATAAATTGAATAAAGTGACGGCATTGGTCTTTATGATGAGTCAACCGTCTTTCTTTCATCAACCTTTTTTAAGATTCCGATATCCTCCCTCCGGTGGCCGTTGGCACACCACGTTTCCACCGCCCCTCCGGTGGTCTTGGTTCTGAATTATACTCCTACAACCACTGCTACTGAAAACTAGTTAAAGTCAACGAAGTTAGAGAATGGAAAACAACAAGTACTTGAAGTTGCTTCTGCAACAAAAGAAACAGAAATGGT
>Ga0325402_1000610_pt1 | contig 25955 bp, 25 predicted proteins | sample PopdelMetagenome_22_FD_207212 | JGI IMG/M metagenome (GOLD analysis project Ga0325402, IMG submission 207212) | Populus deltoides microbial communities from Bellville, Georgia, United States - Xylem-PdKOR-R3 | ecosystem: Host-associated > Plants > Phyllosphere > Stem > Wood/Secondary xylem...
CCTTCATTATTTTTTTCTTAAATATTGTTTGATATACTTAATGTGCATGTTTATTTGTATTATTGTATGATTCAATAAAATATATATTCCAAAGAGTTCTATGCGGCAATGCATGAGCAATCTGTTGCTTTTATATTTTTTTAATACATTCACGTCAAAGTTACCACAACATATTTTTTTTATTATTATTAAAACTTGTTATTATGATTCTTATAAGTTATTGTCTAAAAAAAAATATTCTAGTAAAGAAAAATATCTAAAAAAAATGCATTAATAAGATAAAAAGTTTTTAATTAAAGTGGTGCATGCATCTTTCATCCTTAATTCAAATCTTTCAAATTGCTTTAATATTTATTCTAATTGCTTTTAATTTTAATTAAATAAATAACATCACACACACACACACACACACATATATATTGTAAAAAAAATTAACAAGAAAATAGAAAATTATACTAGAAAATTATTTTGTTTTATTTTTAATATATATTTATATATATATATATATAATTATCTATTGTTTTTAAAACACAACTTTTTTTTGGGTGCAGTAGAATAGAAAGAACCAAAGCTAAGAAATTCTAGAGAAAGAGTGTCCCATCGAATCCGCTAGAGGAGGAGACTCCGAGATTGATAACTCAGAAGAACCATTAGTAGCTAGCTTGACCATAAAATCTGCACATGTATGTTCTATTCTGACTTCCCACTCCCGAGACAAGAGGTTCCTAATGTCCAAAATGAGAGCTTAATTTATATCTATGGAATTCCGCTTGAGCTTCAAATGTCAGTCTAATAGCTTTCTTAGAGTCCGAATTACAGAATACCTATCCCAAGCAAGTCTAAGATCATTCTTCAAAGCCAACAATTCAGGGAGAAGATATGAATCAATGCCTGCAAACCCTAGTGAAACTAATAATAAAAGACCTAACACAAGACCTGATTAAGCCATCAAACCCAACTCTACCTGGATTGCCCAAAGAGCTTCCATCTATATCCAATTTCTCTCATAATCCACTTGTGGTCTTTGCCAAGTGAGATACATCGAGTGATAGGAGTACGACACCACGCTAACATATTGTCCTCAACCATATTTTGTGTGTGTGTGAGTGAGAGAGAGTGTGTGTGTGTGAGAGAGAGAGAGAGTATTTCTATGAAGCAAGTAGTCACCTTCACACATGTCGTCAAAAGCCATAAACAATATGTTGGAGCCATACCCACCATAACAAAGCCAGAAACAAGCAGGCTTTGTTAGAGGAAGCTATAATCATGACCTAATCCTTCACCGTCTCACAATCAAACCCTGCCGTTTGAGTAAGATCAACTTCATTCCATATTTTTTAAGCCAACTTACAATCTCTCAAACAACGAAAAATATCTTTCTCTCACAAGTTACATCTATTATATATGGCATTGGTAGAGAGCCAATGATGGTACATCAGTAACTTAGTGGGAAGCCGATCGTGGAAAGCTAACTAGATCAATAATTTAATCTTCTTTTCTGTTTGTAAGTTCATTAACCATTTCCATTTACCCTTGAGTTGAGAATAATTGGGAGGCTTAAATGGTACATGAGTAACTTAATGGGAAGCCGATCGTGGAAAGCTAACCAGATCAATAATTTAATCTTCTCTTCTGTTTGTAAGTTCATCAACCATTTCCATTTACCCTCGAGTTGAGAATAATTGGGAGGCTTAAATGGTACATCAGTAAGTTAGTAGGAAGCCGATCGTGGAAAGCTAACCAGATCAATAATTTAATCTTCTCTTCTGTTTGTAAGTTCATCAACCATTTCCATTTACCCTCGAGTTGAGAATAATTGGGAGGCTTAACCTAATGGCCGGGTAGCCAACCCTTTCTATATATATATATGTAGGGCAATATACAATAGTAATGGTGGAGGTTACCACACAAAAGTATGTCTATAATATTTTCTATATAAGTACATTCTATAATATGCCCCTTCAAGCTGAGGGTGGAGGATCAACTCGAAGCTTAAAACGAAAAGCAATAGACGAAGAAGTAGGAAGTGGCTTAGTGAAGACATCGACAAGTTGATCCTGGGAGGAAATAAAACAAATTTGAATCTCCTTCTTTGCAACTCTATCTCAGATAAAATGATAATCGACCTCAACATGTTTTGTGTGAGCATGAAAAACAGGATTCACAGACAAATAAATGGCACCAAGGGTGTCACACCAGATAATAGGAGTAGAAGCAGGCGAAATCTGGAGATTTGTTAATAAGTACCGAAGCCAGATAACCTCAGCAGTGCCATCAACTAAGGCTTTGTACTCAGCTCCAGTAGAAGAGCAAGCAACTGTGCGTTGCTTACCGGATTTCCATGAAATCAGCGTCTGACCAAAAAACACAAGGTAACCACCCGTAGATTTTCTATCCTCAACACTGCCTATCCAATCTGCATCTGTAAAACCATGTAAGGCAAAAAAAGAACTGCGAGTAATATGTAAGCCATGTGATGTCGTACCCTGAAGATAACGCAAGATGCGTTTCACGGTAACCCAATGAGAATATGTAGAAGCATGCATAAACTGATAGACTCTGTTAACAGCAAAGCAAATATTTGGGCGCGTAAAAGTGAGATACCGAAGAGCACCCATAATTTGGCGAAAACGGGTAGCATCAGAAAATAATGGATCGGGCAGAATGGTAGCTTTGGATGTAAAGATAGGAGTATCAACAGGTTTGCAAGATAACATAACAGCCCGAGTGAGGATGTCAAGTATATATTTATGCCGGCGGAGCATAAGACCCATACTAGTAGACTAAACCTCAATACCCAAAAAATAATGAACAGAACCCAAGTCGCAAAGCTTAAATTCTGAGCTCAGTAGCTGAATGAGGCGTTGGAGTAGAAGAGAGTTACTACCCGTAAGCAGAATATCATCAACGTAGACCAGAAGATAACAAATATCAGCACCAACAAAGAAGATAAACAATGAGGTATCCACCTTAGAGGCATGAAAACCAATAGATAACAGGAAATCATTCAGACGAGTGTACCAAGCCTGCAGAGCTTATTTTAAACCATATGGAGATTTATGCAATGGGCACACATGAGAGGGGAGAGCAGAATCAACAAAACCTGGAGGTTGTTTCATGTAGACCTCCTTGTTAAGAACACCATTGAGGAAGGCATTATGGATATCAAGCTAATGAATTTTCCAACCACACGAAACTGCAATGAAGAAGACTAATCTGACGATCACCTATTTGATGACTGGACTAAAGGTTTCAGAGCAATCAATACTTTCTTGCTGAGTGAAACCTCTAGCAACCAGACGCGCCTTATACCTCTCGATGCTTCCATCAGATCTGCGTTTAATCTTGTATACCCATCGACTACCAACAACATTCATGGAGGGGTGAAATGGCACTAAGGTCCAAGTTCTGTTTGCGTGTAAGGCCTGAATTTCCTCACGCATAGCACTATGCCATGCCTCATATCTGTTAGCATCATTAAAAACAAGTGGCTCATGAAGGGAGGAGAAACTACCCGGCTGAAGGAGACAGCAGAGGCTGCGGCAGTAGCTGTGGACAACGCTGTCTTGGACGAAGAACCATGAGATGTTGACGAGCAGCTGCGCATGGAGAAGTGTGACCTATACTTGGAAGATGCTGAAGAGGATATGAAGAGAGGTCTACACAGAGCTGCAAACCAACTGGAGAAGCAGTGGAGGGACTGGTCTGCACTGCAAACACTGGTGAGGCTATTGCAGAACCGGGATGATCTGCTGCAGAACCGGGATGATCTGCTGCAGAACCGAGCTGCTCTATTGCAGCAGAACTGAGAACATGCGCATTCAATGATGGAGAACCTGTTCCTGCACAATGATCATTAGAAAGACAAGCATATGGTGACAGTATGACAGTGTGGGATGGTGATGAAGGAGTGGCAGAATCTATGAGCAAAAGGGTAGGCTGGTGGGCTGTGGCAGAGGGCAGAATTGGGTTGTGGTTGGGGTCGGTTTGGTAAGTAGTAGGCTGAAAGAATGGAGGAGGGTTCAAGGATGGAAAATAGGTAGGTGGGGTGGGAGGTACCGGTGAGGATGTTACCTGTTCAGACTTCGCAAAAGGAATGATATTTTCACGAAAACGAACATTACAGGAGACATAAATACGATCAGACTCTAAGTCAAGACAACGATAACCAAGATGGGATGAGCTATAACCTAAAAATACACAAGGAGAAGACCAGAAATCTAATTTATGAGCATGATATGGACGCAAAAAGGGAAAACAAAGATACCCAAAAGTACGTAGGAAGTTATAATCAGGAGTGCGTCGAAACAGACACTCAAACGGAGATGTATTGTGGAGAATAAGATAGGCATATGATTAATAAGGTAGACCGATGATTCAAAAGCATAGTACTAAAATCGCAATAGGGCACTACACTGGCCTAAAAGGGTTAGGCTAGTTTCGACAATATGTCGATGACGACGTTCAACAATGCCATTCTGTTCATGAGTATGAGGACAAATTAACCGATGATGAATACCAATGGTCTGAAAAAATTTATTTAATTTACGATATTCACCGTCTTAATCAGTTTGAACAGATTTAATTTTAAGAGAAAACTAACGCTTAACAAGTGTTTGAAAACATTGAAAAGTGGAAAAAACATCAGATTTCGCAACAAGCGGATAATACCATATATGTTTGGTATGCACATTGACAAAAATAACAAAATAGCGGAAGCCATCAGAAGAAAACATAGGGGCAGGATCCTAAACATCACTAAAAATTAATTCAAGTGGGGTAGAAGTTTTGTTACCCATAGGTCGTAATGACAAACGAGACGACTTTCCTAAAGGACAAGTTTGATACTGAGTAAGAGAACGTCTAAAAGTACATACTATTTTATTACTGGAAACTAACAAATTAAAAATGCGAGGGGTTGGATGACCCAAACGACGATGCCACAGGTCGGCAGTCGCGGAGATGCAAGGAGACCAAAAAGCTTGAGGAACTGATGTGGCAGAAGACTCGGGGAGGACATAAAGGCCATTATGACTCTGACCGGAAATGAGAACTTCCTTGGTAAAGAGATCCTTCACATAAAACATAGAAGCGTGAAATTCAAAATAAACATGATTATCACGACGTAATTTTTGAACAGATAACAACGGTTTGGTAATGTGAGGCACATGGAGAACATTAGATAATGTAAACATGCGTTTTGGGGAATGCAATTTAGTATGTCCAATATGGGATATGTCAAGGCCCTTACCATCACCAACATGCAAATAATCATTACCAAGATAGGGTGCAGAATTGGTTAGAGTTCCAAGATCAGGTGTGACGTGTTGATTTGCGCTGGTGCCGGGGAACCAAGTCGCAGCAGAGATATTCCTAACAGCAAGATGAGCAGAGGGCTGCGAAGAGTTGCTATGAAACTGGGAACAATGGGGAGCTGTGTGCCCAAAACTAGAGCACAATTGGCAGCGTACATGCTGCTGTCCAGACCACTGCCCAGCATTGGAATTGCACCTGGTTTGCTGCCAGTGGTTTGGCCGCCAATCTGCAACAGAGTGGCCCTTGTTCTGGGGAGTGGAATGGTTGCTGTGGGGATGCCAATTACCTCTAGAGCGACCCCTGTTGCGACTGAAGTTGGGGCTATGATGAGACATAACATGGTGTGCAGAAAACTGTGGTGTTGGCAGCAGAGGTGGCTGCTGCGGCAAAGAAGAAGAAGACAGCAGAGAGGGAGCGGCAGCCATGAAATGGAAAGAGTTCTTGTGTAGAAATTCATGGGTAAGAAGGTGGTTGTGAAGATCAGCATAGGATAATAGTTCAGCCTTGGTTATGAGACTTATTACCAAGTCTTTGAACTCACCACGAAGGCCACGAAACACATAAAGATTGAAATCTTCAAGAGACATGGGGCGACCAGCAGCAGCCAATTCGTCAAATAACGATTTGGCTTTCTGCATGTATAGACTAACCGATGAGTCACCTTGCTGAAGGTCTTGAAAGGAGTCATGGAGTTGCATGATGTGAGAATTAGACGGAGAGGCAAACACTTTCTCAAGAGTGTGCCAAACACAATGCGAAGTAGAACAATCTACCACAAGATGCCACACATCCACAGATAGAGAAGAGAGTAAAGCACTCAAAATAAGTTGATCCTGTTGCTTCCAACGAAGAAAAGAAGGGCTGATAATAGAGCAAGAACCAGCAAAGCTGTCAAAAATATGAGATGGAGGACACAGCACTGAGCCGTCAACAAAGTGAAAAACACCTTGACCAAGGAGATATGACTTCATCTGCATTCTCCAATAGAGATAATTTGTGTTCGTAAGTTTTAGTGAAACAATTTGGTAAGTGTTCGCTAAAGGAACAATAGTTGTAGTGTTGTTTCCCATGAGAGGTAAAGGAACGACAAGGACTTGGGAGGAAGAATTAGAGACAAGCTCTGTAAATGGAGGCTGCTGTGGGGAAGAAAAGGCACCAGCGACAACAGCTTGGGGATGGATGGCTGGCTGTGCTGCACCACCAGTGGAGAGGGAGAAGTCGGCGGTAGCAGTAGAATCCATGTAGAGAAAGTAAAGAGAGGGCCGGCTGCAAAAGGAGGAAGGGAGAAAAGAGTTCTGATGGCAAAAAGCTCTGATACCAAGTTGAGAATAATTGGGAGGCTTAACCTAATGGTTAGCCAACCTTTTCTATATATATATGTAGGGCAATATACAATAATAATGGTAGAAGTTACCATACAAGAGTATGTCTATAATATTTTCTATATACAATACCTCGTAGGCTAGAGTCTTGGATTGAGACAAAAGCCACGAGTAAGCTGACTTGGAATTATAAACACTCGATGCCGAGTTACTCTATGAAACATAATCATCCAAATCAGCAGTTTTAGCTATAAGAATAGCCTTAATCTTGTAACAAATATCCTCTGGCAAAATAGCAGATAATCCATCAAAGTTCTAGCAGCTTCGATCTCATACTTCCTTTACTCTAATATTTGTATCCATTATATTCACCAGTGGCATTAGGGATGCAAAAATCCCCTCCTCCAATTAATGATCATACTAGAATGAAAGCTCTTTTTTTACCAATTCTATAAATAAATCCCTCATTCAAGTGTGTGCAAAGGCTTTACTTATAGAATGCCAAGAATGTGAGCATGATCCCGTCTAAATCCTCTGCTGAAATAGATTGTTATGTCGTGGGTATTTATAATGAAGAATTTTCACCCACAATTTGCTAGGGCTAATTATGATATGCTATACAAGTTTCTCTAAGAGAGCTATATTGGCAAGCCTGGCTTCCCTCACACCAACACCCCCACATCTTTGAGGGTAAGTAATTGTTTCCCATCTAGCTAGATGAAGCCCTCTACCAGAATCCTTAGTATTATAGATAAAAGTCTTCGTTCGTCCTGTTAATGCCGTCACAAATTGCTTGTGGTAGCAAGCAACATTGCATTTTATAGATGAGAATTGCAGGTCCTACTGACTTCGCAAGTGTTATTCACCCTGCTCTATTCAGTAACTTCCTTTTCCAATCTGCTAGCTGTCTCCCAATATTTTCCATGACAAACTGAAATTTGCCTTCTTCGCCCGACCTTAGATGAGAGGGAACCTTTGATACTCTCCAAGGTCATTAGCCACCTTGATCGAGGAGATTTGAGAGATCTTAGATTTTTCTCTTCTGCTCACCAGCTTTGAGCACATAACTCTTGATCACTTATCATGATTAACTTTAAGTCCAAAGGCTTTAACTGAGGATCAAAACTGCCATTATGAAAGGCTCCCTTAACCAGCCTCCAAACATCATCCCCAGTAAGATGCCAAATATAGGTCTTTAAGAAGAAGTCCATGATCATAAAAGCTTCATGGACCTCTTTCTTTATCGCTACATTAATCAGAGCAGCTCTCCCTTCTGTCGACAACATTAGGAAATTGTCAATTCCCAAGTCCTATTGAACCCAGTCTTTACTAAAAGAGAAAAGAGACTTGTAAAACTGCAAGGGCTTCTCTTTAAAAATATGATCCTCGGTGCACTATTCACCGTTCGGGAGATAAAATCCATGGACACAATTTTTCTTTTTGCCTACTGTCATTAATGTATGGAAGAATTTTGTGTTTTTATCCCTATACTTTACCCATTTATCCCTAGAATTTTGATACCATAATAATTCTTCCTGATGTAACACTCTATTATACTCTGTCTGTAAGCTTCGTTTTAAAGATGCTAATGCATCCGAGGGACTACACTCCAGGCTTTTCTGAATACCATAAAAACGCTGCTCCAACCGTCTCATTCTTCGAAATATATTCCCAAAGGTGTTTCTGTTAAACATGATAGAGTCATCTCTCACACTTCTAGGCCCTTTAGTACATTACAATTACCCCTCTGCCAAGCATTTGGCACTACTGCATAATAGTCTTCATGAGTTATCCAAGCAGCTTCAAACCTGAACGGTCTCTCTCGAGCAGCTGGAGATAGGACCCTACACCTTAGAAGAATAGGATTATGATCAGAGTGATTACGGTATAGATTTTCCATGTAGGCTTTAGGAAATTCTACTTGCCAATCATGATTAGCAAGATCCGGCCTATCCAATCGTTTAGCTAAATGCTGAACCCCATATGTGTTTGTGCCATGTAAATTGCTGACCTTGAGAACCCAGGTCAGCAAGCCACATTCCTTCATCACCTCTTGTAACTTAGCCGCCCTAGTCATCAGAAATTACCCCCAAGAGTTTCTGAAGGGAGAAGTATTTTGTTAAAGTCTCCGATGAGTAGTCAAGGCTCTTTTATTGAAGGAGTTAACGAAAGCAAATAATCTCATTGTTGCATCCGAATATTGGGAAATGAGGAAGCGTATATAGCTGATAACTTCCAACACTGATTCCTAACATTAATTTTCAACATCGCGCCTTAAGATCTAACATCCATAATATCCACAATGAAACTTCCACTTCCTCCTGATGATAATGTAATAAAAAAAAGATGTGATAGCTAATTTATAAAAATTAAAAAAGAAAAAAGAAAAATGAAAGGAATGGTGTTTTTTATTAAGAGTTTTTTTTAAAAGATACATTATTTTAGCTCTTATTTTTCTATACTTATGTATTATGTTTCTAATTACAAGCCTATTTATAAGCCTCAAGTCCTAGATAATCAAGACATTAAATTACTCAAAGAAAATCCTAATCTAATAAGGAATCTAACATTCTAATTAAACAAGGATTCTAATAAACTAGTCTATTACTAATCCTTCTTCATCAAGGATTCCTACATTAACTAGGATTTCTCATTTAACTAATATTAAAACTTTTACAAACTCTAAATCCTATTAGCCTAAATCCTAGTTGATATTGAACTTTAACAAATAATACCTAGATAATCATTTACCTATAAGCCATTAGAAGAATGGTTAATCAGACACTAGTTCACCTCATCCTTTTGAACTTTCGAGGGTTCAACATATTATCATCTCTACTTCGTAGATGTTGCAAAAAGAAAGTGTCTCTCTGAACTTTCGAGCTGGTTTTTTTTCGTGTCTCTATATTTTTTACAGTTTGTTGGCCTTTATTACCTTATATGAACCTCACTGTGTCTACTCTTTATCTCTCAACCATAAACACTCTCAAACCTGAGTTCGTATTCTACACACTAGTAGAGGGGAACATATTTTGCGACTTATCTTTAATGTTGCTGCAAATGATTTCCTATGAACATTCTTTACTTCCATGTTACTTAAAACCCATATTTTATTAACCCCGGGTCTTTTTGCTTGCCCTCTTCTTTTTCTAAGTTCAATCCTTAGCTAAACTTGTATTTAGGCCTCCAACCTTTTTTGTTTCACTAAACTCACCTATAACAAACATTGTTTGACCACTTTAAATAGAAACTTCTACTTACTACAGGCCTTAATAGCCCATTAACCTTATTCTTCCCATCCTCCCTCTTCTATCCCCTGTCCAATATAATATATTGGTTATGTGCAGATGGATGTCCATTCCGCTTATTCTTCGAGCCCATGCTGCTCTCATCTATTACTTACTATTATGTGATACTACCAATAGCTCTCCATGAACATTATGATTATCTAATTGTGTGGCTGATTGCACAGATTTGGCTGGGTATGAATCTTGCTAGGGTTTCCACCTCCAACTGTTGCACCTACACTATTCTGGGAATTCTTCAGCGAATTAGTACAATAATTCATCTCCAGAAGACATTTTCTTCTAACATGACCATAGCATCCACACTTCTCACAAATGATGTGCAGCCTCTCATACTCAACTTTATACCAATGTTCATGAATTAATACATTTCTTATAACAGGTTGGTTTAAATCTATTTCAATATAGATTCTCGTAAATTTCTTTTATTCCACATTTAGCATATTCATGTTAACCTTGACTGGAGATCCTAATATAGAGGCTAAAGCTAGCAAGAAGCTTTCATCATAGCAAACCACATTAAGATCAAGAGTTTGTACCCACATTAAAGTACAATCTATTTTTGTTACAGATGAAACAAAACTTGGTAACCATGTTCTCACCGTTAAGTAGTGATAAAAAATCATATAGGGATCCTCGTTCACCATATTCAGTTTGTCATCCTATAGATCAAACTTTACTATGAAATGCACGTGTCTTACATCAATGAGGTTAAACCCTCTATGAAGTTTCCAGAGGAATTTTAATCGGTTATTCATTTGGATGTATCCAATATTCTTGCCCAAAAGTTTAAGGATTAATGAGTCTCATCAGGGTTAACATAACTTGTTAAGGGTATTATCATCAAGAAAAGCGTTCAGCAATAGATAATTTCCATTTTTGTACTCAATACAGACCAATTCTTACCCTAGCATGTCCATATTTCCTCTCAAGCATTGGGGATTTTTTGATCAAATGACTTTATCCTTAAATGACACCTCGCCACCTTGCACTTCCTGTGTTTTTCCCTTACTATAATTTCCACCTTCGTTGTCTGCTGGTTTGTCTAGTATCGCACGTGGATGCGCAATGTTAGGGGGTCAGGGAGTCGTTACGTAGTTGTTTGGTTCAAGGTCGCTAGGAAACCTGGATGTATTAGTCTTATAAAAAATTTCAAAGGTAAATGACTGGTCGTGACTAGGAAAGATATTAACACCTCTAGCGTACCTTACATGAGATAAACTGTATTATGTGGTCTGAATGTGGTTTGATGGGTTCTAATCGGTAAAGTCTATGGCTCGGGGAAAAGATTCACTCATGTGAACAAATTTGGTATGTCAAATTTATTATGGGCTCGTGTGCTCAAATAAATTATAATGGAAAGGGTCATGTAGGTACATTGACAGGGTTCACTTATCATGGAAGGCACAAGGGTTTGAAAACAGCTAAGAAGAAGAAGGTGTTGTCATTACTAGTGGAGGTGGGTCATGGTTTGAAGATGGGCTCGAGTTTCGGGGATTAATGCTCTTTAGTTGCAATTGTGAGTATATGTGGGTTTTGTGATGAGAGTTTTAGTGGCTATGAGTCTATTGGTTACTGGTGTTTGGTGGTATTGGGAGTCTCTGGTAAAAATAGAAAGGAAGAGGATACTGACAGAAAGAATTGTGGTTGCTATTTTGATTTAGGTGTTTAGTTGATATCGATTTCGACTTATGTGAGGGCATGTGAAGGCTGATTGATTGGTGGTGCTTTGGTGAGTCAAAGAGAAAAGGTTGGACAAGGGAAGAGTTTCTCACGATGATAAAGTTGGGTTACGGTGGAGTTATGGTGCTATTCTTATGCTTTTGAATGGGCAATTGGTGGTGTTGGTTTCAGCAGCTGCAATGGTTGTTGGTGGAGGAGTTCTAGGAAGGATAGACACAAAGGCTTTCACGGTGTTAATGAATTGATTTGTGGTGGTTTTGGGTGGATGGGTGAGAGGAGAAGATGATGGGTCATAGCTGGTTATTTGTTGAGGCTGCCATGATGGGATGTGCTACTATTTTAGCGAGAGGGATGAACAGTAGGCGAATTTTTGGTCTGCTTGTGGGGAGGAGAAATTGGACTCTCGGTCAAGATAAGTTTCTCTTTGACAATGAAGGTAAATGGGAGATGAATAATTCCTTATTGATATTGAAAAAAAAATGGGGAGCTAACCGAGAAGGGGGGTTACGTGTTTGTGACATTTTTTGTTTGTTTTTAGTATAATTTTTTTGGCTAATACTATCATTAACTCTCCCCTAAAATATCTTCCCAAGTTCCTCTCCCTTTCAAATGTTTGTGTGTGTAACCACCTATTTATAGGTAAACTTTTCTTTGGTTTAAAAGCAAAGCAAACCAAAAACAACCACTAGATTTTAAGAATGAATCTCTACCACTCATTTAATATTGGAGGCAAATCAAATAAAAATTGACCTTTGGATTAAGAGAATTAATTATGGATCATTTGATTAAAAATTGGGTTGCTTAGTGAGAGGGTTTTTAATTTTCAAATTTGTCTTTTTTTTTTACAATTACAATTATATTACTAAAAGAATAAACATTGTTTTCTCTTTTTTTCTTTTTTCTTTTTAATTTTAAATTCTTTGAAAAAGACGCTAAAATGATGCAAGTACATCAAAAACATATTTTTTAGGTTTTTATTGTTTTTTTGCTATTTTTAGTTTTTTTCAAAAAAAAAGTAAAAAATTGGGTAATAACGGATGCCCTCTCTCTATAATATTTACAGAGTAATGACTTGTTTAGTTTTTGGCATAGTAAGTTTGTAAAGACACATAAACTGTTATTTCAAAATTAATCTTTCAAATCTTTTAGTTCGGTTGACCTGAAACTCTGTCTTCGCAGCAATCCCCTTCAACTGGAACTATGATTAAACTATTTATAGCTCGATTAACCTAAAATCTCAATCTGGCGATTCCCTTTAACTAGAACCAAAACCTTTTCCAAAAGCTCGATCAATCTAAGATCTCAATCTAGTGATCCCCTTTAACCAGAACCAAAATTTGAAAAACAACTTAGTTAACCTGAAATCTCAATCTGGCGATCCTCTTTAAACATAACCAAATTCTGAAAAATAGCTTGACTAACCTAAAATCTTAATCTGGTGATTCCTTTTAACCAGAACCAAAAGCTTAGTCAACTTGAGATTCCAATCTGGCAATCCGCTTTAACTAGAATCAAAATCTGAAAAATAGCTCGGCTAACCTAAAAGTTCAATCTGGCGATCCTCTTTAAACATAACCAAATTATGAAAAATAACTTAGCTAACCTAAAATCTCAATCTGGTGATTCCTTTTAACCAGAACCAAAAGCTCGGTCAACTTGAGATCCTAATCTGGCAATCCTCTTTAACTAGAATCAAAATATGAAAAGTAGCTTGGCTAACCTAAAATTTCAATTTGACGATTCTCTTTAACCAGAACCAAAAGTTATTTTCAACTCGGTTAATCTAAAATCTCAATCTAGAGACCCCCTCTAACCAAAACCTTTGTCTTTATCTTTAGCTCAGTAAACTTGAAATCTCAATCTAGAGACCTCTTATAACCAGAACCAAAATGTTGCCTTCAACTTGGTTAACATGAAATCTTAATTTAGAGACCCCTTTAACCAGAACCTTGATATTTATCTTCAGCTTGGTCAATTTAAAATTTCAATCCAACAATTCCTTTTAACCAGAACCAAAATGTTGCCTTCAGCTCGGTTAACCTAAAATCTCAATCTAGAGACCCCTTTAACCTGAACCTTGATTTGTATCTTTAACTCGATCAACCTGACATCCTAATCCAGCGATTTTCTTTAACCAGGACCAATAGCTCGGTCAACCTTAGATGTCAATATGGTGATCCCCTTTAACCAGAACTTAAATCTAAAAAAACAGCTTGGTTAACTTGAAATTCCAATCTGGTGATTTTTTTTTAATCAAAACCAATAGCTCGGTCACTTCCCAATCGTAGGGTTTGAAAACTTGGTGCTTCTTGATTGTAGGGTTGACCTAAAGATTCTTCCTGATGACACGGTTGATCTTTTTCTTTTCTTGAAAATTTCCCAATAGTAGGGTTCCTCTCAATTTTTTCCTGATTGAAGGTTTAATTGATATTTTCTAATCGCGGGGTTTGAACTTGGTGCTTTCTGATTGTAGGATTTATAAACTTAATGCTTTTTTATTGTAGGGTTGGCTTGATACTTCTCGATCGACGGGTTTGAAAACTAATGCTTCCTGATTATAGGTTAACTTGAACACTCTTCTTGATGACATGGTTGATCTTTTTTTTTTTTGAATTTCCTAATAGTAGGATTCTTCTCACTTTTCTTCCTGATTGCAGGGTTTAACTAATATTTCCTGATTGCGGGGTTTGAACTTGATGCTTATTGATTGCAGGGTTGATCTGATACCTCCCGATCATGGGGTTTTAAAACCCAATCATTCCTGATTGTAGGGTTGATCTTTTTTTTTCTTAAGAATTTTCTAATATTAGTGTTCTTCTCATTTTTTTCCTAATTGCAAGGCTTAACTAATATTTCCCAATCATGAGGTTTGAACTTGGATTCCTTGCTATCAAAGCTCAAGGATTCTTTCTTTGTCAACTCTGATTCATCAAAATGTTGCTAAATTTCCACGAGAATCTTCTTGAAAAATTCAAAAATATATATACAATAATTTGGGATTAGATGACATGCATGCATCATATCCTAGTTTAAATATAAGCTCCCCTCTTTGATGCTCCATCATCATAGAGTGTATATGTTTGCTATCTAAAGTCTTCTCAGTTTTTTTCTGATTCACCCGCTCATTTGAGTTTACCATATGTCAGTCTTTCACTCAAATGTAAGTGCAGTGCCCATCATGGGTTGTGTGTAATGATTTCTCTTTCCTTTGTTTATCAAGCCTGAACATGCTTCCATGTGTGGTATTGCTTGATTCATCATAAAGGAGTTTAACTAATCATTTTGCGTTTTGGATTCTCTTAAGAACTGTCCTTTGATTAGTTGTGTGCATCCTGTCAATAATCATCAAAAGGTTTTTTAATGTTAACCTCATCTTAGATTGTCAATTAGACATGATGTTGCCCTTAATTAAACCATATTCTTCAAGCATGTGTTACCATCAACCTTCATAGAATTCTCAAGTCATCTAGATAAGCGATAAAGGCTCATCATTGGATGCTTGATGTTTTTCTCAATAAATTCCTTTCAGCTCGTCTAATTAGATTGTGAAAAGAAATACATTGTCATCATCAATGATATTCCCTTTTATTATCTACATTCATGTGTTAAAATGCACCTTAAATCAATGGGCTTGAAAGAAGATTGTCCCACAGTTAGTTTTGGTAACATGCATATTTCCAACATTTATCAAAATGTACCCATGTGATAACATCTTTCAAGAGTCATAACCATATTTCATAGGGTAAACCAAGACTTCAGACATGAAGATCCCCTCAAGTGTAACGTTGTTCTCAACTGCTGCTGGAGTTTATTAAGTCATATTACCCTTAATTGATATAAATGTGTTCATTCTTCTATTTATCATCAAGAGGCATTTGTCATTGCCATAACTTTGATAAATTTTACTGAATCATCAACTAATCTAAATATTATTTGTTTTTCTTCTCAAGGTTCACTGCATTGCTCCCGTCTGCTCGACTTTTCGAGGGTGATTAAGGAGTCTTAATATCATTTCTGTTAAGGATTTTGCAAACTTAGTCCATGGTCTTTTATTCGAGAATTTTTCATAGCACGCATAATAACCAGTAGCTTAGTTCATGAAGCCGCGACCCTTATGAAAAAGCTCTTCAAGTTTTACGAGTGTCATTTATTGATGTGAATTGCTTGCTTGATTAAAAAAAGTTTTTAAAAGCACGTAATGTAAGCTATGGTTCATATTTACGAAAGAAAGGAAAATTCATCAGCTCAAAATGTATTTCAAGGTTTCAAAGACCTAGGATCACTTTTCTTCTGCCTCTTTTCTCTTGTAAAGTCATCTTATAAACTTTGTTTGGATAGACTCTCTTTCTTAATGAAGATTCTTGACACGAGATCTTTGCTTCAATTTTAGAGCGTCTCAAACCATTATTTTCCTTTCCTTTTCTTTCTTTAACCTTTTTTTTTATTTTCTTGCTTCCTCTCTCTTGTCCTTCCCTTTATATGATGATGCCCTATATTGTTGGGTTCTAATTTTCATAGATCCATATGTGCATTTCTATAGTTTGCTCATATTTTATTTTTATTTCCTAGTGTAGAGTGTGATCCTAGTCAGGGTTTTATGAAGAAAACTTTTTTATGCTTAAATACGAACCACAAGGGATATATTCTTAAAAAGTGAAGGCACAAACAAAGACGATATTTTTTTCATTTCAAGCAAGGTAAGCTAGAACTAATAAATTTTGACCTTGTCCAGCATAATAATTTAGACTTGTAAAAAAATTCTTATTTACGAGTCCATAACTACCAAATCCACTACAAGGCATTATATATACTATTAAAGCTTAGATCCATGATGTGTGGTTCAATTTTGTATGTGAGTTTAAAATTTGTTTAGTTATCCCATATTGTTTATCATGCTATTTTAACAAACATTGAGTCATTTCTGCAATCAAAATACTTTTATCTTTCAGGATTGATTTAGCCTTAATTTCACATGTTGGAGTTTGATTAAAATATTTTGTCAAAATAAAATGCTAAACATCTATTGACTTCATAATAACAAAGAGACAAAAAAAAAAGATATATTTCATTAAAATATGATTAGATGTGATTCTAAAACAAAGTAATGAACAACAAAATTCCATAACAAAATTGTTGACAATGCAACACCCTAATTAGGTCAACTTCTTTAGCAATATTTGTGTTTAGCCATCATTTTCGATCACATATTATGTTGAGGATTTTCTGGTGTACCACTTAAAGGATGGTGGCTTTAAAGATCAGGCAATTCCAATGTTGTGTTCGATTGTATTTTTTCCTCGATAATAAAGATGAATCAAAATGGGAAGCATCTATAGAGTAAACCCTTCCCTAATCGCAACTGATCAATGCTTCTAGTCTTGAGGTTGAAGAATGTCACGTCAGGAAAATATTTTCCCATCAGTATAATGTCAGCATTGTAGAAGGCCAAATGACTTATATAGGGTTCTTTCCTTGTTAAAACCCAAATGTTTATTGAATGCTTTTTATTCCATTGTCTTCCATTATAATCCTTCATGATCCATACTTCCTTGAAATTGTTTTCCCTATCAATGAAGGCCATGACAAGTTTTCCTTCGTATTCGACAATCCCAATATCTTTGTTATTATTGCCTTCATAAGCTGGCGAAGGAAGTGAAAACATGCAGTAGCTCTCCCTTCTCACATCAAATGTAAATATGTTTATTTTCCAAGTAAGATAATGAAGTGAACCATTCAAGGATACTTTTGTCATAAGACAAATGGATTCCTATTGTGACAACTTTACTTCATCCAACAACTTTCATCTCCAAGTCTTTGAGTTAAACAACTCAACTCTAATGTAATGATACACAGAGAAATTTTTTTATCACATAGGTGATATTTGGGCTTCGAGAATCTCACAATCTTGTAGTGTAAAGGCTTTAATCTTTCAACCATCATGCCAAATTATGTAGTATCATATTGTGTCTTTGAATCTCATAATATTGTACTCTTTGATTTATTGATGCACTCCACATTATCAGGAAGAAAATCAAATGATATTTCAGGAACGAGCTTTGAAGTGTTAGTTAAAACAAAGAAAATATGATATTCATTTTTTATCATGTTTTGTATAAACAAACAAGAGACAATGTTGGTTTTTTGGTTGTGTAGCTTTGTGAAAGTGGATTTATATGTGAACTTGTTGCATTCCTTAGAAAAAAGCCTAAATTTTCCTATAATCTTTATTGATGAATGTGTTAGAACTTCATAGATGACATCCAAGCATAGGTCACAAGCTGAGTTCATGGTTGAGCAGAGGTTCTTATTACTAGCTTGTAGAAAACCACAAATGATGCTTTGGGATGGGAATATAAGCAAAATCTCTTTATCACCATCAGAAGTTGATGACTCTTGACTCGTCAGGGGAAAAATTATATTTGGGGGACCTATATTTCAAACTATGAACATGCATATTAAATATATGAGCAAGTTTTTATATGATGAACTCGCCCTTCAAAAGGTGACACACAGTCATAACTCTTGCATGATAAATAAGAATTTTGATTCTAGCCTAAACTCTACAGTGAAAATTTTCTGAGTGATGACTATTGTGTCACTCGTAAGTCCTGAACTCAAGATGCTTTATGAAGGGTTTGCCTTAATGTAAAATATGTATAGAGAGCATACACCCTAAAGGCAGGTTCTAATCCTTTTACATGAGACAAGGGGTAAGTTTACTACTTGATCTATAAAAAGGTCTCTCGTTGTCTTAATGATCACCCTTGTGAAGGAAATATAGGGGCTCGGTAGGTAATGAGATGGCACACATACCAATCATTACCAGTCTAAATACTCAGCAAAGAGTTGGATGGTTTCACAAACTTAAACCCTAACTGGAAGTCATTAGGTAAGTCGTTACTCCTCCATCTAACCTGAAGTTTCCATGTGCATGCATTCCAAAACAATATGTCACAAATAAACTATTGATGCATGGAGATATCCATTCATATCCAACATACATATATGAGCACAATAAAATAAAATAAAATAAAATATATAGAAAAATAAGCCTAAAGCAAAAATGTAAACGTATCAAATCAAATAAAACACATCAAACACACAAAGCTTAGTCTAATACTGTCAAAAACAATATCTTCCTTAATGGAGTCGTCATTCTGTCTCACGTGAGCATACGACGTCAGAGGGTCAGGGAATCTCCACCTGGTTGTTTGGTTTAGGGTCGTTAAAAAATCTGGATGTACTGGTCTTATTAGAAATTTAAAAGGTAAGGGATTGGTTGTGGTTAGGGAAGGAATTAACACCCCTAACACACCTTACTTAAGGTAAGCTATATTGTGTGATCTGAATGTGGTTTAAAGGGTTTGATGGATTTCTAACCATTAAAGTCTATGGCTTGGGGTAAAGATTCACTCATGTGAATAAATCTAGTATTTCAAATTTATTATAGGCTTGTGTGCCCAAATAAATTTTTATGCAAATCGTCCATGTAGGTGCCCTAACAGACTTCATATATCCTGAAAGGCGGAAGGGTTTTCCACATCTCATATGTTGTGATAAAAAATACTCTCAATTAAAATTTATGAATATTCAGAATAATTTTGAGAATTTTCTAGTCGATTCCTGATATTTAAAAACTAACCTACTTGTGGGTCCAATATTTTTGCCACAATATTGACCATTAATTCTCTTGAATTAAAATTTTAAAGGTTATTAAAATATTGACTAAATTCTCATAGATTCAATAAACTGGTTATTAAATCCAAAATCCATGCAAATATATATTTTATAAAAAATGCTAAAACACATGTGTGTGTGTGTGTTAAGTAAAATCATGATTTTTGTTTTTTTTAGAGACATGGTCGTATGCAACTTAAAGTGGAAATTTTATTTTTGAAAGAGATTTTTTTTATTGTTTTTGTGAAATGGAAAACGATTTGTTTAATATCTAAAAGGTGCCTCGTGTGTAGGTCACAATTCCAAATATTAAATATGTGAGAGTAAAAAAAAGTGGAGAATTCAAATTTGATTGCAAGTTAGGCAAAACACAAATAAATTATTTTTATCAAGGCTATTTTAACCACAATATTAATTCAAAAAAATTATCATTCATCAATTTAAAACCGAACAACGCAAAACATCCACATAAATCTTATTAATTTCACAAACTTATATTCAAATTTCATGCTAATTAAAATAAATCAACATCAATCCAAGCGCAACCCATGAATCAAGATTTAATGTTCAAATCAACATAAACTCGACCCTAAAAGTAAAATCACAATTCAGCGCAAATTATTGAACTAAAAACACAAATGAATTCAAAACAAATAATTTGTCCAAACATTCCTAAATTATAAAAAACAATGAGATTTTATCCTAAAATTCATAATTTATAGTCAATTTGTTCAAAAACTAATATGAGGTTATGGATCGACCTTTTAAGGTGTTTGATGTGTCCAGGGTATACTAAAATCAAAGCTCAAAGGATAGGAATAATGATAACACGCGGACTCCACATGCCGCCACTATTGGAGGAGCTTATGCTAGTGGATTGGATGCTCCTTTGTCTCCTCTTCAACACTAGATCGGTGGCGATGTCCAACACTGCTCAAAGAAGGAGACCTGGCTTTCCAAAGCTTTAGTTTTCTCTATCTTCCTCCTTTTCTCTTTCAGCTATCTCTGTCTACTATAACTTTTCTTTCTCTTTAATTATGCTCTCCATTGTTGTCGTTATTTGTGGAGGTAGGTCATGATTTGAAGATGGCCTCAGGTTTCGGGGATTAATGGCTATGAGTTGCAATTATGAGTATATGTGGGTTTTGTGATGAGCGTTTCAATGGCTATAGGTCTGTTGGTTATGGTTGTTTGCTGCTACTTGGAGTCTCATGTAAAAATAAAAAGAAAGAGGATGGTGACAGAAAGGACTATGATTGCTGTTTTGATCTAGGTGTTTAATTGATATCGATTTCGACTTATGTGAGGGTAGTGAAGGCTGATTGATGGGTGGTGCTTTGGCGAGTTAAAGACAAGAGGTTGGACAGGGGAAAAGCTTCTCACGATGACAAGGTTGGGTCACGGTGGAGCTTTGGTATTGTTCTTGGGCTTTTAAAAGGGCAATTGGTGATGTTGATTTCAGCTGTTGCAATAGCTATCAGTGAAGGAGTTCTGGGAAGGATAGAAATAGAGGATTTCACGGTGTTAATAGATCAATTTGTGGTGGTTTTGAGTGAATAGGTGAGACGAGGAGGTGAGGGGTTATGGCCAATTATTTGTTGAGGTTGCTATGATGGGATGTGCTACTGTTTTTACGAGAGGAATGGACAGTATGTCAGTTTTGGGTCTGCTTGTGAGGAGGAGAAATTGGACTCTCGGCTAAGGTAGGTTTCTCTTTGGTAGTGAAGATGAAGGTGAATATGAATAGTTCCTGGTTGGTGTTGAAAAAAAAACAGAAAGCTAGTTGAGAGGGGGGGTAACATGTTTGTGACTTTTTTTGTTTGTTTTTGGTATATTTTTTTTGGCTAATACTCTCATTAATTCTCCCCTAAAATCTTCCCAAATCCTCTCCTTAAATTCCTCTTCCCCACAAGTATGTATGTGTAACCATCTATGTATAGGTAAAAAAAAAAATTGGCTTGAAGACAAAGCAAACCAAAATCAACCATTGGATTTAAAGAATGAATCTCTATCACTCATTTGATAACATAGAGGCAAAACAAATAAAAAATGACCCTTGGATTAAAAGAATTAATTATGGACCATTTGATTAAAAACTGGGTTGTTTGGTAAGAGGGTTTTTAATTTTCAAATCATTCATCTCCTTTCCACAATTACAATTAAATCACTAACATAATAAATATTTTTTTTCTTTATTTTTTTATTTTAAATGTTTTTAGAAAAAACGCTGCAAATGACTCAAATATGTCAAGAATATATTTTTTGAGTTTTTATTTTATTTTATTGTTTTCAAAAATATTTTAAAAATAGGATAAAAAATTAGGTAGCAACATCTAGTATGGGTTTTCCCCTCAATTCTCTCTTAGCAGCGTCGATCTCCAAAACCATCGGATTTTTTAAGCAACAATCCTTATTGCTAGTTCTTCAAGCAGTTATCTCAAGCAATCATTGATCCTTCAGTCATTAAAGCACACATCTAAGAACAAGTTAACAATACATATAAAAAAAAATTAACTTTTGATCTGATTTGTAGCAGTCCATTATAATTTAACAAATAACTTGAATACACCTTGTTCTATATAATAACCTTTAGCTTATAATTAGACATTTGGCTCGCGCTTCATCGCCGGTTAGATTTTTTCAACAAAACATTTTATACAAAGGCTTTTTTGACATTTTTTTAGTTAGAAAACTTCTAAGTGAAAATTAAAAATTTTATGCATAAATGCAATTAAAAAATTAAGAATTACGTGTGTTAATAAATGAAAAAAAAACCACAAACGATAACTAAAAACAAAACTGGAAAAATCAAGAAATAGGTGTAAATCAAAATATTTAATCTTGTAAGATGATACATATATCCGGTTGTGTTTTCTAAATTTTTTTGTTAAAATAATTGTTTTATTCAATCAAACAATAATAGAAATAGACACGCACATTAAATTAATTAAATTAAATAAAAAGAAAAAATATTATGTAAGGCTATACATATTAGAAATATTATTTGAAAATAAAAAAAAATTATTTTCAAAAATAAAGTTCTTCTATACAAAAGATAAAAAAACAATTATGGATGAATGAGAAAAACCTCTTCAAAAATCAAATGCATAACAAAAAACTAATCATAATTTAAAATATGCTCTCTAAACAAAAAAAAAGGGGGGTATTAATCTAAGTATAATTAAAAATAAAAAAAACAAATAAAAAGAAGCTTTAATAAATAAAAATTACAAAAATAAAAGAAAATGTCAAACACTACTGAGCCTAGTAAATTGGGCTAGGCTAACCCAGCTGGCCCTATTTTGTTAGGGTCAGGGCCATGTTTTGGGCTCTCTTTTTTTGCTGCATCTGGAATGAATGACATGTTGTTCGCCCTGATTCTTTTTGAAAAGAAACTTAAATGATGTGTCGTCTGAATTTGTCTAGATTCCGGCCACCACAATTACTAAAAAATCAGGGCTTCAAGTTTTTTTTACCCGAAAACTCATTTTTCAAATCATTTTTTACCCAAAGCATCTTAGGAACCATGATAACTCTATCCATGGCCTCAAAAAAACCCAAAAACCCGTCCCAAAAACTGAAATCAACCTGAAATAAAAAATCTACATGAGCTCATATATAACATGAACTTTAAAAGTGAAAAAAAACACATAATATAAACTCCCCTCATCAAATGAACTCATTTGACACAAACATCGACCGTTTTAATGGCCTAAATCGGTGTCAACAACGATATTTTTCTTTCTCTACAACTGGAATCCTGTGACCCCTCTCTGTCCTCTCTCAACTAGGGACTAAAAATAACATAAATAAATTTTTATATCAAAATTGAATTGGAGAAATATTGAGGTACAGAAATTATATAATATGTGTCATTTTTAAAGTTTGAGGACCAAAGTATATTTTTCCCGAAACTACTGGCATGTCATTCATGTTTGCTTTTTTCATTCTGATCCCTCTTCTTTTAATTTCACCATTAACTAAGAAATCAAAAGCAATTGGTCTTCAATTATGATGAAATCATATAAAATAAAACTTTGAGAACTAAAATGAATTATGAAAAAAATACACAATGCTATCCATAGTTTTGTGTGTAGGTGAACAATGCCAACTTTTATAGTAACCAGCACATGCAATTTAGTTTTTAGGTAATTACAAATAAAACTAAAACTCATCAATGTTTTATTGTGGATTGTGTATAGTGCAATCCACAGTAAAACAACTGATGAGCCCTTAAATGACCAAAAAAATGAACACACACTTAGGGGTAAAATCATATTTTAACATATTTATTGCACAATGTAATTACTCTCATGCCCTTGAAAAAAAACACAGCTAATGTTTGAGGGCGTTTTCATATTTTCATATTTTTGTACGGTGTAATTACCATATAACCATTGGGGTCATTTTTTTTTACCTAAGGTTAAGGGGCATTTTAGGTTTTTTAACCTTTTTTTTTCTTGGAATTATCCAATGGGGGTTAAGGATGTTCTAATCTTTCTATAATTAAAAAAAAAATGGTATGTGTCAGCAAGTAGGAGGCGTCCTTGCCCTTTGGGTGGAGAGTGCGGCACCTCTCAGTGATTGTTGATAGCCTTCCACAATGACATCTGAATCATCACGCCACCCTCTATACAATGAGCCAATACGCGTTGGCCTCCATGGCACGGAGGAGCTCTAGTGACAATTTTTATCCTCCCCCATCTTTTCTCTCTCCTTCACCTTAAAAGGTGTGCTGGCCTTGCAAGGTTGCAAAGTGGTGCTCAATCATTTAATTGTATCGAATTTAATTTATTTATTTTTCAATTTTATCCCTTGACAATTAATTTTTTATGTTTTTTTTTATCAAATTTGATCCTCATTTTGATTCCTAATTATTTACTTTTAATATTTTTTATTGGATTTTATTTTTTGAATTAATCCCTAATCATTTGATCTTAATTCTTTCTTCTTTTTTTTTTTTAATTTGATCTTCATTCTTATGATTACAATTCCTTTTATTTTGAGTTCTCTTTTTGATTAATTGTTTTTTTTTTGTAATTTCATCACATACTATTTAATTTTATTGAATTTTCATATCATATTTGGTACTTATTTTTTTATCATGCTTTTAAAACCCGGGAGTCGACCCCAACATGTCCCGGGTCAAGGGTTGGGTCGAATAACTGGGGCTATCAGTCAATTGAATTTTTTATTATGCAAAAAGTAAAAATGACATTATTTTAATAAAAAATAATGGAAAAAAATCAACGGGTGTTGACATGATTTTTCCCTAGCTAATCATTCGATTTTTTATTTAGCTAAAAATTAAAAATGGTATTATTTTGATAAAAAAAAATAATGGAGAAAAAATTCAATTAGGATCCTTTTTTTTTATTAGTCTTTCTTTGTTTTGAATTCTTATTCTAGTTCAATTTGATTTGATTTTGTTTTTATATTAAATATAACACTCATTTTCATAATTGTTGGTTTTTTTTTGTTTTTATTTTTTCTTGATTTTTTCTTTCAATTTTCCCCCTCAATATTTTATTTCAATTCCTTTTTTTCCTGATTTAGTTCTCATTTTTTTAATTGCTCTTTTTTAATTCTTTTCTTAATTTGTTTTATCTTTCAATTTTATCTCTTAGCATTTTATTTCATTTGTTTTTTATCCAATTTGGTTCTCATTCTTTTAATTGCTCTTTTTTTATTCTATTTTTCAATTAAGTCTCTCATCATTTTCTTTTATTAGTTTTTATATCAGATTTGGTTCTCATTGTTTTGATTACTGTTTATTTTCTTTTTAATTTTTTAATGGTTAAGAATTTTGTTCAAGATTTTTTTTTTCTTCTGTATGTTCATCTTAATCTCATGATCAGAATTGTTGGTTTTGAAAATTAATCCGATTTAACTTCGATCTTTTCATTTCAAAGTTTTTAATTTCATTACCTAACATTAAGTTATTAAATCTTAAACTTCCTATTTTATTTTCTTGGAGTCATCCAGAGTAAATCAATTTAACCTAAATTTTATTCAAGTTATCACTATTTAAATGTTTTTTCATGTTAGAATAAATTTAACTTGTCCTGTAATGTACACGAAAGAAAAAAATAATCTAGTATAATATATTAGGCGTTTGGCCAAAGCATGGTTAAAGATAAGGAAGCAATAATCTCCAAGTTAATCAAAATTCACTCAAATTATCACTGTTTAAATGTTTTTTCATGTTAGAAAAAATTCAACCAGCTCTACAACATAGCACGAACAGATAAAAAAAAAAGGAAAATCTAGTTTAATATATTAGGCGTTTGGCCAAAGCATGATTAAAGATAAGGAAGTAACAACCTCCACTTTGCGTGATCAGTGTTCTAAAACATCACTTCACAAATGTCTCACTTTAAAAGCCAAGTCTTTTGACCTCTTAATACTTCCTGTTGTCTTCCATTATGAGGAGAACAACCAAACTCCAGAGCCCAGAACAATGAATCTGATCCTCTTATGTCTCTCATTCTCTTTGATATTTCCCATTTCCCACTGTGCCCTCCAAAAGCCACCCCCACTTCCCATTTTACCCATCCCAACAGCTTCTCAATTCCAATGGCAACTCTCATCAATGGCACTCTTCTTTCACTTTGGAACCAATACCTTTACAGACTCAGAGTGGGGTACTGGC